>Ga0136651_10000949_pt1 | contig 15974 bp, 14 predicted proteins | sample Mar14236cmmetaG_FD_94867 | JGI IMG/M metagenome (GOLD analysis project Ga0136651, IMG submission 94867) | Marine hydrothermal vent microbial communities from Guaymas Basin, Gulf of California to study Microbial Dark Matter (Phase II) - Marker... ...
AGAGCATGGAGAAGAGAGGTGGCGTATGTGCATAACATGGCACTGAGCCCCGCAAACACCTGTTTTATGCACGTAGGAGCACTTCAGGGCCTCACCTGATACTTATCCACATATGCGCATAATGTATATTATGTTAAATAGAGTATTTAGGCACATAGTTACCCACAAGGCGTAAACAATAGCCGTGGCGATTTCTTCACCGCCCTACTCGATTCGCAGATTAATAGCTTCTACCATTACCACACCATTTAGCACCGCCACACCAAACAAGGTGATGAAACCGATTGAACTCGGAACTGATAAATACTGACCGGAAACATACAGCGCCACAATTCCGCCTATAAGCGCCAACGGTAGATTGACCAGGATCAACAGGGCCTGCCCTATCGAGTGAAAAGCAAAGTACAATAGCAGGGCGATCAACCCGATGGACAGCGGCACAACAATCATAAGACGCTGCTGCGCTCGTTGTTAGTTTTCGAATTGGCCACCGATATCCACGGAGTATCCGGGTGGCAGATCCACCTCCTGCTCTATGCTTTGACGGATGTCGCTTACCACGCTACCCATATCGCGGCCCTGCACATTGGCCTGGATAACCACACGGCGTTGCACGTCATTTCGGCGCACCTGCGGTGGCCCGGAATCTATTGCTATATCTGCCACATCACCCAGACGCACCCATGCCCCGGTCGGTGACTGCAAGCGCAAATCCACGATAGCTTGCTGATCCTCTCGAAATGATTTCGCGAGGCTTACATAAATATCATAGCGCTCATTCCCATTGATGATCTGCCCCGCTTCGCGTCCGCCCAGCCCGTCTCGCACCAGGCGCATGACCTCGTCGACCGGGGCACGGCGGTGTGATACCTGCGATAAGCGCTTATCAATGAGACCATCAAGGCCTTCTTCCTCGTATCGGTCAATGTAGCGACGAAAAGTTCGGGCACAGACACCCAGCAATAACGCCGCTTCCTCTTGGGTCAGACGGCTCTCCGTCCAACCCCCATAAGCTTCCTCAAATCTCATCAGTCGAGTCTCCTGTAGCCACTCTGTCTGTCTCATAAGCACCCCTCCTCGGGGTACTATGAGAACCGGACAGATCATGTGCTACAAGACCGGACAGTTTATGTGTTACTAACACATATGCGTATGGCAACATATGCGTATGGCACTTGCCGGGTTATGCCAGGCGCTATACCATTGATATTGGTGATAATGGTATCGTGCTGCAAATCGACACCTCAGTAAATCCCAAGACCTCAGCTGAGGATATGGCGGCGACTCTGGGTGAACCAGGGGTGGCCAAGCGGAATAAGGAGTCCAACTCATGAGCATAGAAGTTAATGGCATCGCCCATATACAAATGACAGTCAACAACATCGAAGAGTGTCTGCCCTTCTGGGAAAAACTGTGTCATTTCCTCGAGATGAAGATGCTTATCAAAAATGACACAACCCTTTATTGCATAGGTAGCCGTACGGGTATTTTGATCAGGGAAGCGCCTGAAGACAAAAAGAATATCGCCTTTGACCAGGACACCAGTGGCCTACATCACTTTTGCTTCAGGGCACGCAGCAAAGAGGATGTTGATGCAATTTATGAATTCATAAAAACCGAATTGAACCCAACCTTTATCCATGGCCCCGAAGACGGCTCGCACTTTGCGCCGGGATATTATTCGATATTGTTTGAAGATCCGGATGGCATCAGGGTTGAGTTCAACCATGTCCCCGGCAAGGGGCATTTTGGCGATAAAGGCCGCCTGGGCTCGAAAGGGCCGGGACCGTCAGACGTATACGGTGATAAAGGGCTTTAGATAAGCGGGGCGATTCCCGGCTTGCGGTAACCCGTATAGAAACAGTTGGGTACAGATAGGTGATACTTCCATAATTTCTCCTACTTTCCTTTGAATTGCGGTATCCGCTTTTCAAAAAATGCCAGCGCACCCTCCCGGGCGTCGTCCATAGCCTGGGTTAGCAGGAACTGGTCGGCATCCATAAAACTGGTGGCATCGTTGAGGGCGTTGGCACTGGTGTTAATTGCCCGCTTCGCCATACGCACTGGTAGTGGAGGCATAGCGGCGACTTTTGCCGCCAGTTCCATCGCTTTGTCCATGGCCTGGCCCGGGGGTGTCAGGTAGTCCACCAAGCCCCAACTTTCAGCCACGCTGGACGGCAGAGGTTCGGCGAGAATCAGCAACTGTTTGGTCCTGGCGGGTCCGATCAAGTTGGTGAAGCGAGGGACGCTCTGCCAACTCATGTTCATACCCAGTTTGAGCTCGGGTACATACAGGGACGCATCCTCAGCAGCCACCCGCCAGTCACAGGCACTGACCAGAGCCATACCGCCACCGATACACCAGCCTTCGATGGCGACAACAGTGACGGGTTCCAGGGCTTCCCAGGCAGCGCACATCCTCGGTCCCACCTGTACCAGTTTGCGCTGCTGGGCCAGTGTTGTATGCCGGGCGTTCGCCAGTTCCGGGTCTTTCAGGTCCATGCCGCCGCTAAAGATGTCCCTGCGTCCGCTGAGGATGATGGCGTTGAGTTCGCTGTCTTCCTGTAGCTGCTGCGCCAGTTGAGTCAACTCCCGCATCAACGCGTGGCTTAGACTGTTTACCTTGGTGCCTGAGTCGAACTCAACCGTAAGCACACGGTCTTTGCGGGTCAGCTTGAGGTATTGCCAATCGCTGTCATACATTTTCTGTTCCCCTTCACATATGGCTCTTGAAAAATAAAGCTGTGGAAATATTTTGGCATATACGGCAATTAAGAGGAAGTTTATGGTCCGACCATGGCCGCGGTGACTGGCTCACAGTGGAACACCACTCCCTCGTACTCTGGTAAAAATCACTGAAAACCGGCTGATACAATGCAGCTCGTTTGCTACCATATGCCCTGACGACGTACAGCTATCCCCTCCCCCTTACGCTTCGCGGTAGGCAGTCTAATTTTTTTCATTCAGTTATAAACCAGGAGGTTACTATGCGACTTTGGAACGGTTGGGGCGACGAAAAAAACAATCTGGACTTTGAATTGAGCGCTTCATCCCGCGCCTTTATCGAGCAGCGCATCGGCAAATCCACCCCCCTCGCGGATGCCACATTGCAAGACGCCCTGAGCAGGGTGCCGGTATCGCGCTCACCCGAGCACAGATTGATCAGTACCGATGCGGAAGATCGTCTGCGGCACTGCCGCGGGCAAAGCATTCCCGACTGGCTGGCAATGCGCAGCGGTGATTTTGGTACTTTCCCCGATGGCGTGGCCTTCCCTGAAACCAGCGAAGACGTCCAGGAAATCCTGAGTTTTGCTCAAGACAACGACCTGATAGTGATCCCTTATGGCGGCGGCACCTCGGTCTGTGGTCACATTACGCCGGAGCCCGGCGATAAACCGGTAATTACCATTGCAATGAGTCGCATAAACAAGCTGATGGCCCTGGATAAAAAGAGCCAAATCGCCACCTTCGGCGCCGGCATCCTGGGTCCGGATGTGGAAGCGCAATTGGCAAAAGAAGGCTATACCCTGGGCCACTATCCGCAATCCTGGGAGCTGTCCACTGTGGGGGGATGGGTGGCCAGCCGCTCCAGCGGACAACAATCGCTGCGTTATGGGCGTATCGAGAAACTGTTTGCCGGTGGTCGCATCGAAACCCTCAAGGGCACGCTGGATATCCCCACCTTTCCCGCCTCCTCCGCAGGGCCGGACATCCGCGAAATGTTTATGGGCAGCGAGGGACGCATGGGCATTATTACCGAGGTCAAGGTTCGAGTAACCCCCATCGCTGAACAAGAGCGCTTTTATGTGGCTTTTTTCCCCAGCTGGGAGTCGGGCATGCAAGCCACCCGGGAAATAATCCAGAGTGGCCAGCAGCTGTCCATGATGCGACTTAGCAACGCCACAGAAACCGAAACTCACCTGAAATTAGCGGGCCATGAGCGGGTGGTAAATCTACTGAACAGATACCTGAGAATGCGTGGTGCCGGCGAAGGCAAAACCATGTTTACTTTTGGCGCCACGGGGTCCAGGGACCAATGCAAATCCGCTTTAAAACTGACCCGTAAGCTCATTGGCAAGCACCGGGGCGTTTATACCGGTTCACTTATAGGAAAACAATGGGAACACAGTCGCTTTCGTGCGCCCTACCTGCGCCACGGTCTATGGGATGTAGGTGTGATTGTAGATACCATGGAAACGTGCCTGGACTGGTCCAGCGTACCGGCCGCCGTTGTGGACATGGAAGCCGACATCGCCAATGCTTTAAGCGCAGACAAGGAAGATGTACACGTTTTTACTCACCTGTCACACTTCTATGGGCAGGGATGTAGCGTTTACAGTACCTTCATATTCCGCGCTGGCAGTGACTATGCAGAGACCATGGAGCGCTGGAAGAAACTCAAAGCAGCCGGCGCCGAGGCCATCGTACGGCATGGCGGCACCATCAGCCACCAGCATGGCGTAGGTATAGACCACGCGCCTTACCTGCCGGCGGAAAAGGGGGTATTGGGCATAAAGGCCATTAAAGAGCTTTGCCAACTGTTCGATCCCGATGGCCGCATGAATCCGGGTAAATTGGTTCCATAACTGAGCCCCGGCACAGGATTTTTTGTGCCCCAAGCCCACACCACCAAAGAGATAAGAATGGACAGTAAACCGATCTCCTTCCCTGATCAAACAGCACTCTGGCAGCAGCTCAAGCAAGAACCCCATAGCCACTGGGACGTGATCGTCGTCGGTGGCGGCATTATTGGCGCCGGTGTATTGCGCGAAGCCACACGACGGGGCCTGAACGCCCTGCTCGTCGAGCAGCGGGACTATGCATGGGGCACCTCCAGTCGTTCTTCCAAGATGGTCCACGGTGGTCTGCGCTATCTCGCCCAGGGTGACCTTAAACTCACCCGGCACTCCGTACAGGAGCGTGAGCGCCTGTTAAAAGAAGCACCAGGACTGATTGAACGTATAGGCTACTATTTCCTGTTGCGAAAAAGACAATTTCCCGGCCGTTTTGCCATGGGCCTGGTACTCACGGTTTACGACAAACTGGCAGGCATCAAGGATCATCGTTACGTTGATAAGGAAACTGTTGTTCGCCAATTCCCCGGCCTTCACAGCCAGGATCTTAAAGGTGCATGCTACTACACAGATACCGCCGTTGACGATGCACGCCTGGTTCTAAGGATACTGCAGGAAGCCATCCAGGCCGGTGGTCAGGCGCTGAACTACGTGCAGGCGAAACACCTAATCAAAGGCCCATCAATTGACGGTAGCGAGGGAGGTCAAATTAGCGGCATTGTCGTGGAAGACGTTGGCTGCCTTGAGGGAGAAGCAAAAGGCGAAACACTTGAGCTCCATGCACCGGTGATTGTCAACGCCACCGGGGCCTGGGCCGACCGACTGCGCAGTGAGGTCGTCGATGAAAAACGCATACGGCCCCTGCGGGGCAGCCATTTGATATTTCCCCACAAACTACTGCCTGTTGAGGCCGCCTTGACCCTGTTCCACCCCGAGGACAAAAGGCCCGTTTTTGTCTTCCCCTGGGAGGGGGCCACTTTGGTTGGCACCACTGACTTCGATCACCAGGAGAATCTGGATAATGAAGCGAGTATCACTCAAGAGGAAGTCGAGTACCTGCTGCAAATTCTTGCTGTTTATTACCCGGACATCGGGTTGGGGCGTGGAGATGTTATCTCCAGCTTTTCCGGCATACGCCCTGTGATTGGTTCAGACACAAATAAAGACCCCTCAAAAGAGCGCCGTGATTATGCCGTATGGGCAGACAAAGGCCTGATAACGGTGAGTGGTGGCAAATTGACCACGTTCCGTTTGACTGCGATAGATGCCCTCGACGCCGCCCGGGCCTGGCTAAAGGATGTTGAGCCCAAAGAAAGTGAAGACCATGTTTTCACCACGCCTGATACACCAGCGACCAGGGGAAGCTGGTTGAGCCGCATAAACGGACGTTACGGCAGCAACGCCAGCCACCTGCTGGCCCAGGCCGACGAAGGCGATCGGGATTTAATCAAGGAAACACAATTTTGCCTTGCCGAGTGTCGCTGGGTGACTAAACATGAGTCGGTAGTGCATCTGGATGACCTGCTCCTGCGGCGCACCCGTTTGGGCCTTTTACTGAAAAACGGCGCCCGGGAGCTATTTCCAAGCCTGGAGAAAATTTGCCTGCAGGAGCTTGGCTGGGACTCTGTAAAATGGCAAAGCGAAGTGTCGCGATACCAGGATATTTTGCAACAGCACTATAGTCTGCCACCTGTATAGGGATAACGATGAACCAAAATAAGCCCTATGTACTGGCCATCGATAACGGCACACAGAGTGTTCGTGCATTGGTCTTTGATTTGGAAGGTCAACTGGTGGCGAAAAGTAAGGTGGATATTGATCCCTATTTTTCCACCGAGCCCGGTTGGGCCGAGCAGGAGCCCGACTACTACTGGGCAATGCTGTGCCAGTCCTGTCGGGAACTCTGGCCGCAATTGGACTTCCCGAAATCGCAGATCAAAGCCGTGGCATTAACCACATTGCGCGCAACCATGGTTAATATCGATAGTGAAGGTAAGCCTTTGCGTCCGGCATTTGTCTGGCTGGACCAGCGGGAACAGGATGAACTGGATGCAATGAACCCGGCGTGGGAATTGCTGTTTGCCCTGGCCGGTGAGAAGCAGGCGGTACAGTATTTTCGCACCCAGGCAGAAGCAAACTGGATTGCACACCAGCAGCCGGAAATCTGGAAACAAACCCATAAATACTTATTACTGTCAGGCTTTCACACGCATAAGTTGACCGGTGAGTTTGTTGATTCCGTGTCCAGCCAGGTCGGCTACCTGCCCTTTGACTTTAAGCGTCACGACTGGTGTCGCCGCCGCGATTGGAAGTGGCAGGCATTGCCCATTCGCCCTGACATGCTGCCCAGGCTCATCCCCAGCGGCTCTGAACTGGGCAAGATTACCGAACAGGCATCGTTGCAAACGGGTATCCCGGCCGGGCTGCCGTTAATCTCCGCCGGTGCGGATAAAGCCTGTGAAGTATTGGGTTCCGGTTGTCTCACCCCGGAAACAGGCAGCCTTAGCTATGGCACGACCGCCACCTACAACACCACCAACAGCAAGTATGTTGAGGCCATCCGTCACATCCCCCCCTACCCCGCCGCCATGCCCAACACCTACAACACAGAGGTCATTGTGCAACGAGGGTACTGGATGGTGAGCTGGTTTAAAAAAGAATTCGGCTTGCGCGAGGAGCAGTTGGCTACCGAAAAAGGTATTGAAACAGAAGTCCTGTTTGATGATCTGCTCAGGCAAGTTCCAGCCGGCTGTATGGGCTTGATGGTACAGCCCTACTGGAACCCGGGCATACGCACCCCCGGACCGGAGGCAAAGGGCGCCATGATTGGTTTTGGCGACATCCACACTCGCGCCCATATTTACCGCGCCATTATTGAAGGCATTGCCTACGCCCTGCGCGAGGGCAGGGAACTATCAGAGAAAAAGTCAGGCGTTAAGATAACAAGCCTTAAAGTGTCGGGCGGAGGCTCACAAAGTGATGAGGCCATGCAAATTACCGCAGATATATTTGGCATAACCGCTGAGCGTCCCCACACGTTTGAAACATCCGGCCTGGGCGCGGCCATCAACGCGGCGGTTGGCGTGGGACTTTACCCAGACTATGAAGCTGCACTGGACCAAATGGTTCATGAAGGCGATAAATTTATGCCTATCGCCAAAAACCAACACCTTTATGATCAGCTCTATCAAAAGGTTTACAGAAAAATGTATGGCAACCTCAGCCCTTTATATAAGGCAATACGCCGTATTACCGGGTATCCAAAATAAACAAGTCCCATTTTCCAGGGTTCCAGCATACCGATCGGGGTTCTGGCAAAAACAGCGCCATACTGATGGCCTTTGGCGACTCGCTGAATGTTACATTATGAGTGACGAGGTACACTAGGGACATCTCCGCAATCCAGATTATCTTCATCCCCGGTTGCCCTGTAGTAAGCCAGCAAATTACTACCCCGTCTTTCGCTCCCTGCGGCTGGCCAGCCAACGCCAAATCGTCCCATCAGGAAATTCATTGCCATTGACCACGTATTCCAGCGCTTTGGGATTATGCCGAATCCAGCTCATCACCTGCCGTGTGCCCGCACGGGCAGTGAACAGAATACGATCACCCCGCTGCAGTGGCAGTTCCGGATCGGGCAACACATAACTCTTGCCCCCCCGGTCGAGTAATAGTGCAATGCAAGGCAGCATTCTTTGCCGATCAATGGGTGCTCGTTGCAGATCACTGACACAAACCTCCTCACCTCTGTCCACCGCGGCATACACGGCACCTGCATGTACCGGGTCTATTTCAAATGACCATGTTTCCGGGGTTACGCCGCCGCACAGTGTCTCAATGCGTTGACGCAATTCGTGTGCATCCTCCTCAGTGCCAGCGCGTAACAGCCCCAGAAAACGGCTTAACAGGGGCGTGGTGAGCAGTGGCAGAATACGCCAGACAATGATGCGGCTGGGCTCCATTATCAGATCGATATCGGCAGCCTGAAATATTTCAGTGTCAGCGCTGCGGTCCTGGCGCGCCACCAGGTACAGGTCTGGATTGAGTTCGCGTGCAGTCATTATTGCCGACAGGGTATTGGTGTCCGAGTCGGTACCCACAACAATACCCACTGCATCTCGGACTCCGGCGTCAATCAGTGGCCCGGCTTCGGTGCCGCGCCCTATAATGGCGCCCTCGGGGGCCTTCTGCGGCTTACTTTCGATCACCTGGATACTGTTATTGCCCACGGCCTCAAGGTAGCGCGCAGAGGAACTGCCGAAGCGACCATAACCGCAAATAATCCACTTGCCGCGTGGGGGAGTTACCGGCAGATGCAGGGAGCGCTGTGGCAGGCTGATCAGCCAGGCATGAAGCAGGTGTACACTGGGTGTGCGTTGGGTCATGGCCAGATGCTCGCCAAATATTTCATAGGCGTTGATGATATGGTCGGTGTTGAAGGAGTCGAGATTGTCCACCGCCTCCTGAATGCCAGCCCGGGCAATGACCGGAATGCCGGGCCGCAGCAGTTTGACGGTGACGGCGATCTTCACATTTGCAGCATCACCGTCGGTGATGGCGACTACACCCCGGCATAACTCATTATGCAGTCCCGCCTCAACAAGATGCTGAGTGATCGCGGCATCGGCACAGAATGCTGGAATATCAATGCCCAGGTTTTCCAGCAGCAGGGAATCGATACTGGCCTGGGACTGATCCAGGACGACCGGCTGCAGATTGCGGTATGCCATTGCCCTTACCAGCAGGCTGCCCGTTTCACCGTAGCCGCAAACGATGATGAAGGGCTGGCTGATCTTGCGCACGCTCCGGCTAAATCGTGCTTCCGTGGTTGCACGAGTAAAAGCCGGATCCTGCATAAGGCTGAAGATGCGACCGATGGCATACAGCCAGCCGATCACCGTGAAGAATATACAGAACGACACCCACAGGCGCTGCCCGGCAGTGAATGCATGGGGAATTTCACCAAAACCAATGGTGGAGCCCGTGAAACTAACGAAGTAGAAAGCGTGGAAAAAATCGAAGCGCCAGGGGTTGCCCGCCTCATCTATCCCGGGGATCAGCATCAGACCGATGACAGAAATTGAATAGGTCGATATCAGGACAATCAACGGCGCACGCATGCGCCTGAAGAACAGGAAAAAGACTTTAGAGAAACCGCTGTCCATGATTGTTGCCCACCTGCGGCCTTATCGCCGCAGGGCGGCTGTTTCGATAATCAGCAGTATGGCGGACGCCACGTTGGCCAACAGGGCGCCACCCGCAAGCGATACCACACTGGGCAATATTTCCATATCCGTACCACCCTGGACATGCGTGGCCATGGCCCATACAAAAGCCGCCATCAGCAATTGCAGGTCCGCCACCAGGCTGGTGGCCAGCAATACGGCACCCATGTGGCTGCGATCACCGAATTTGAGCACCGTGGCGATCAGGCTGACCACAATCGCGGCATACAACTCGTAGGCATGGTGATGCGCCGGATTGTCCATATCGCCGATCACAAAACCGAAGTTCAAGGTCAGTGCGAGTAAAACAAAGAAACCAAAGACGACCTTTTCAAGATTCATCTATCTACCTTCATGTATCGAAAGTTATTTATCGCGGGACGATAAAGTCCTTTGGGGAATATGTGCGCTACTTTACCCCATAAACTGCGAATGGTTGAGAAAAAGTATGCAAACACGTGCGGGCCGGTCGATAACTGGCCTGTCTGATAATTATCGGGTTACCACTCGTGTAGCCTTTGGGCACGCAGCGTAGAAATATAGAGGAATACTACGACAACAGTGCCTCCCATTATTCTAGATATCACTTTAGATATATATTTTAACTAACTGTATTCTATCTATATTTATCAATTTATTTTTATACTCACAGATAACAACATATATTAGCATCCTCAGATCGAACTTTTTGTCATCTGACTAATCTATACATCAGTGTTTGACCCCTCGCCACACGGCGTTACACTTACCCATTGTACTTTACTCAGGTATTAATATTTTGAACGTACTCAGTCACGTCAAGGCCACTATCCGCCTTGCCCTCCCCGCCGCCCTGCTGGGCGCTCTGTCCCTGCCCGGCTGGGCCCTGATCGAATACAGTGACAACCAGCGGGAAACCATCGTAGAGATGCTAGAGCAGCTCGAGGAACGCCACTACTCCAAGCTCGAGTACGACGACACGCTCTCTTCGCAGCACCTGGACAGTTATATCGACAGTCTCGACAGAGGTAAGATGTTCTTCACCGCAGCAGACGTGGCGGAGTTCGAGCAATATCGTACGGTGATGGACGAGCAGTTGGCAGCAGGCAAGCTGGATGCCGGATTTGTGATCTTCAACCGTTTTCAGCAGCGCCTGCAGGGCCGCCTTGAAAACCTGTTAGCGGGTCTTACTGAGGCCGTGGCGGCCATGGACTTCACTGTTAATGAAAGCTACCTGCTGGATATGGAGGGCAGGGAGTGGGCCAAATCCGACACGGAGTTGGATGATCGCTGGCGCAAGCAACTCAAAAATCAGGTGTTGGGCCTGAAGCTGGCGGACAAGAACGCTGAGGAGATTGCTCCCACACTCGAGAAACGCTACAAAAACCAGCTCAAGCGGGTACAACAGTACAACAACCAGGACGTGTTCCAGATCTACGCGAACTCTCTCACTGAACTCTATGATCCGCATACCAATTACCTCTCCCCGCGGCGCTCGGAAAACTTCAATATCAACATGAGCCTGTCACTGGAGGGTATTGGCGCCGTACTGCAACTGGAGGATGAGTACACCAAAGTGGCGCGCCTCGTGGCCAAAGGCCCGGCAGACAAACAAGGCGAACTGCACCCCTCCGACCGCATTGTTGCTGTAGGCCAGGGAGGCGAGGGTGAACTCGAGGATGTGATTGGCTGGCGCCTGGATGAAGTGGTAGAGCTGATCCGCGGCCCCAAGGATTCAATAGTGCGCCTGGAAGTGATTCCGGCCAAGGCAAAATCCACCGACCAGCGCAAGGTCATTACCATCGTGCGCAACAGGGTGAAACTGGAGGAGCAGTCTGCACAGAAGAATGTGCTGGAAATACCTGACGGTGACACAATCATTAAAGTCGGTGTCATTGATATTCCTGCCTTCTACATCGACTTTGACGCTATGCGCCGGGGTGACAAGGAGTACAAGAGCACCACTCGTGATGTGAAAAAACTACTGCAGGAACTACAGGATGAGGGTGTCCAGGGAATCGTGATCGACCTGCGCAACAATGGCGGTGGCTCCCTGCAGGAAGCCAACGAACTCACCGGCCTGTTTATAGAATATGGCCCTACCGTACAAATCCGCCATTCCTCACGCCGTGTCTGGCGCGATGGCAAACGTTTGAAGAGCCCCTACTATAAAGGCCCCCTGGTGGTATTGGTCAATCGCCTCAGCGCATCTGCCTCAGAGATTTTTGCCGGCGCCATCCAGGACTACCAGCGCGGTATTATCGTGGGAGGCCGCTCCTTTGGTAAAGGCACGGTACAAACATTAATCCCCCTCACCGAAGGGCAGCTGAAAATCACCGAAAGCAAGTTTTACCGTATCTCCGGCGGCAGCACCCAACACAAGGGGGTTGTACCGGATGTGGTTTTTCCAACGATTTATGACACTGAAGAGATCGGCGAAAGTGCCCTGGATCACGCTCTCAACTGGGACCAGATCAACCCGGTACGACACCATCAGTACAACGATTTGAGCACGGTACTGCCACACGTAACCACCCTGTTCCGGGAGCGCAGTGTGCACAACCCGGACTTCATCTACCTGGAGGACCAGGTAGACCTGGCCCAGAAAACCCGGGAGATAAAGGAACTGCCTCTCAATGAAGATGTTCGGATCGCCCTGCGCGATAGCCAGGAAGAAAAAGCCCTGAAAATCGAGAATAAGCTGCGTCTGGCTACGGGTGAGGAGTTGCTGACCTCACTGGATGACGATGAAGACGAAGTGGATGGAGGTGCAGACAGCGACACTGATAAGGCTGTGGCTTCCGCTGAGGAGGAAGAAGAAGAAGATGTACTTCTTACCGAGGCCGGTAGTGTGCTAGTGGACGCCCTGCGGCTAAAGCAGCAACGGTATGCGGTACACAGCCAGGAAAACACCACCGAATAAAGTAACCGGATTCAGACTACGCCTCCCCAAACCAGGATAAGTCCTCGTGCAGGCGCACCACATCGCCCACAATGATCAGAGTGGGCGCTGTGGGCTTTTCGCGCTCTACCACCTCGGCCATTGTCGCCAGCGTGCCGAGTAATACACGCTGTTTCAGTAGCGTGCCGTGTTCTACCAGCGCCACGGGCGTATCAGGGGATCTGCCGTGGGCCTGCAACTGCTCACAGATCACTGGCAACCCAACCAGGCCCATATAGAATACCAGGGTCTCGGTGGTGGACTGGAACACGCTCCAGTCGTGCTCCACCTTGTCCCCTTTCAGATAGCCCGCCACAAAGCGCACTGACTGGGCATAATCCCTGTGCGTGAGTGGAATGCCGGCGTAGCATGCCGCGCCGTTGGCGGCGGTGATGCCCGGCACCACCTGGAACGGAATACGGTGTTTGGCCAGTAGCTCTATCTCTTCCCCACCGCGACCAAAAATGAACGGGTCACCGCCCTTGAGGCGGACAACGCGTTTGCCCTGTTGTGCCAGCTCCAGCAATAGCTGATTGATGTCTGTTTGGGCGACGGTGTGATCTGCACGTTTTTTGCCGACGTAAATACGCTGCGCATCACGCCTGGCCATATCCACAATGACAGGTGACACCAGGCGGTCGTATAACACGACATCGGCGCTCTGCAGCAATCTGGCCGCCTTGAAGGTCATCAGGTCGGGATCTCCCGGGCCGGCGCCGATCAGGTAAACTTCACCGCCATGCAATGCATGGGTATCTTGCAGGCGTTCCCGCAACTGAGCCTCCGCCTGCTGCTCCCTGCCGGCCAGCACCTGCTCTGCAAGCGTACCGTCCATGGCCTGTTCCCAGAACAGTCGGCGCGGCGTGTCCTGCACAATATGTTCCTTTACCAACTGGCGAAAGCGCCCGGCAAACTCGGCCAGGCGACCATAGGCGGCGGGCACCATCGCTTCAATTTTTCTGCGCAGAATTCTTGTAAGGACCGGGCTTTTACCGCTACTGGTAATGGCGATTAACAATGGGTCGCGATCGATGATGGAAGGAAAAATAAAACTGCACAACTCCGGCGCATCTACCACATTCACCGGCAGGGACAAGGCCATGGCGTGCCGGTAGATTTGCTCGTTGGTGGCTCTTTCAGGTGTGGCGGCAACAACCAGTTTTTTGCCGTGCAAATCCGTTTCCTGATAGCGGGATTGTTGCCACACGCCGCCGTGATCGGCTAGTAGTTGCTCCAACTCCGCGCTTATCTGAGGCGCTACGACGGTGACATTCGACCCCGCCCGTAACAACAGCCGCGCCTTGCGGGTAGCCACTGTACCTCCACCCACCAATACCACGGGTATATTTTGCAGGCTCAGGCAAACGGGAAGGTATTGCACGGTATCAGCCCCCCAGAATCGTCAAACCACCCATATAGGCTTGCAACACCTGCGGGATAAGAATGCTGCCATCTGCGCGCTGGTAATTCTCCATTACGGCCACCAGGGTCCTGCCCACTGCGAGGCCGGAGCCGTTGATGGTATGCAGTAGCTCAGGTTTGCCGGTTGCGGGGTTGCGCCAGCGCGCCTGCATCCTGCGGGCCTGGTAATCGCCAAAATTACTGCACGAAGAAATCTCCCGGTAAGCATCCTGGCCGGGCAGCCAGACTTCCAGATCGTAGGTTTTTCTGGCGGAAAAGCCCAGGTCGCCACCGCAGAGGATAACCTTGCGGTAAGGCAGTTCCAGCAGCTGCAATACTTTTTCGGCGTGGCCGGTGAGCTGTTCCAGCGCCTCAGTGGATTGTTGTGGGCGCACTAACTGCACCAGTTCAACCTTTTCAAACTGGTGCTGGCGAATCAGGCCCCGGGTATCCCTGCCGTAGTTACCCGCCTCGCTGCGAAAACAAGGGGTATGGCTGGCGAATTTTATGCCGTCCTCACCCAGTTTGGCATCTTCAAATATTCTGTCGCGGGCGACATTGGTCACCGGCACTTCCGCGGTCGGGATCAGGTAGAGGTCCTGATCTGCCCTGAGCTTGAACAAATCCTCTTCGAACTTGGGTAGCTGACCGGTGCCCCGCAGCGATTCCCGGTTGACGATATAGGGCACATAGATTTCAGTGTAGCCATGCTCCTGCGTATGCAGGTTGAGCATGAACTGGGTCAGGGCGCGCTGCAACCTGGCCAGGCTGCCGTACATGACAGTAAAGCGCGACCCGGTGATCTTGCCCGCGGTTTCACTGTCGAGTTGCCGCAGCGCCTCGCCCAGCGCCACATGGTCTTTTGCCTCGAAATCGAATTGCCCCGGCTCGCCCCAGCGGGACACTTCCAGATTGTCCTGTTCACTGGCGCCGGCGGGAACGTCCTCATCGGGGACATTGGGTACGCGCAGCAGCAGCTCTTCCAGTTCACCCTGTACCTGTTTTGCCTGTTCGGTAAGGGTGTCAATCTGCGCGGCGATAGTTTGCAGGGTCTCGTTAACCTGCGCTTTGGCATCATCCACACCAACGCCCTGCCCGACCAGGACGCCAATTTTCTTTGACGCACTTTTACGCGCTGCCAGCAGGTTCTGGCTGTCAATATCAGCCTGCTTGCGGCGCGCGTCCAGCGCTTTGAACTGCTGCACATCGAAAGTAAAGCCACGTGTCGCCAGGGCTTTGGCGATGCCTTCGGGGTCCTGCCTGACCGCCTTGATATCCAACATCCTGATAGTTCCTGTTACTGATCTGTGATTTTCGAAATGCTTTCAATAGTCAGTCACTGCCGCACTATTTAAGTCAATATACGGGTGAGCGCAATGGCCGCTCCCGCCATGGCCACGCAGAGAATGGCGCTGCCCAGCATGTAAACGAGGGCGTGGGTGATATGACCGGCCTCCATCAGGCCAATGGTCTCCAGAGAAAAGGTAGAGAAGGTGGTAAACGCGCCCAGAAAACCCACCATCAGCACGCCGCGCCAGTCCGCGTGGATTAGCTGACGCTCCACCAGCAGAACGTAGATGATACCTATGGCAAATGAGCCCAGCATGTTGACCATCAGGGTCCCCACCGGCATCTTGCCTTCCCAGAGTCCGTGCGCCCAGGTGGCCAAAAGATAGCGTGAAACGGCCCCGGTGGCGCCACCCAGGGCGATGAACAGCAGGTATTTCATGGTTGCTTAGGCGTCGTTCTCTCGTAGCGGCGTATTGTACTGCTTTTGTCCCGGTCGCGCAGGTATTTGAGCTTTTCCCGGATCTTCTGTTCCAGACCACGATCCACCGGGTGGTAGTACTGCCG
>Ga0136651_10000951_pt1 | contig 15967 bp, 12 predicted proteins | sample Mar14236cmmetaG_FD_94867 | JGI IMG/M metagenome (GOLD analysis project Ga0136651, IMG submission 94867) | Marine hydrothermal vent microbial communities from Guaymas Basin, Gulf of California to study Microbial Dark Matter (Phase II) - Marker... ...
GAACATCGAACATCGAACGTCCAACGTCGAATGAAAAACAAACACCAAATGAGAAATAAAGGTTCAGGAATATTTGGTTGCTGTTTTTCCGACTTCTGGTTTCTGACCTCTGTTTCTTCATCTTTTCCCATTCAACATTCGATGTTGGACGTTCGATGTTGGACGTTCATTAGTCCATAAGGGGCATTTGGCCAGAGGACTGTATATAGGTCCACGGGGAGTCAGCCGGCTTTTGTATACTATTACTTCTTTTACTGTAAAAGGCTTAATTACGACCTCATCTTTTAAAAATACTTCAAGAAGCCGTGAAAGTCTGCGTGGAGAGCGGACCCGGCCTACAGTCAAGTGAGACGTAAAGGCACGGTCTTCCCGTGGAAAGCCCTTTTTCTCTAAGGCTGACTCAATACTGTTTTGCAGTTTGCATAGAAGATCTGTTTTACCTCCGACTCCGATCCACAGTACCCGGGGTCGTCTGAGGTTTGGAAAGATGCCTGTATCATTTAAAAACAAAGAAAAACCCCTGTGAAGGCAACAGACCTCTTTGCAGACAGCTATTACTTTTTCCGTACTTGATTCCTGTATTTCACCCAAAAATTTGAGTGTCAGGTGCATATTGGACGGATAGATCCACTTCACATCCGCTTTGGTGGACTTCCACCGGCCCTGATGTTCTTCGAGTATCTTACGCTGTGTGCCCGGCAGGTCTATTGCCAGGAAAGTACGTACCATAACTCATAACCGTTCACGGAGTTACAACGCCCGTTTTACCGCAACCCACCGAACTATAAGCGTTTACAGGGTGCTGCAGATGCGAGGCGGAGGGTACGCAGACGTACTCCATGTACTTCAAGTGCCCGACAACAAAGCAGATGCGGTGCCCTGTAAACGCTTACCATAACTCAAATACAGTCTCAGCAAATCAAGAGCAGTTTCCGCTGCCAATGTCTGTATCATGTGTCTTGTTCCGGCAAATCGGAATCGCTCGGCTACTGTCCGTTCTGGAGTTGATAAAGCAATATAGACTGTGCCAACAGGTTTTTGAAGAGTACCTCCGGTTGGACCGGCAATACCGGTAATAGCAAGGCTATAGTCTGTACCGGCTAAGCGTTTTACACCATCTGCCATTTCCACGGCAGTCTGGGAACTCACTGCGCCATAGATGGATAATGTTTCGTGAGAGACCCCAAGGAGATCTTCTTTCGACTTATTGCTATAGGTAATTACTCCCCTTTCAAACCACCCGGAACTGCCGGGAATGCTGGTCACCCGTTGGCTTACCAGACCACCTGTACAGGACTCCGCAAGGGAAAGAATACCGCCTTTTTCCAGCAGAAGTCTACCTACTATCTCCTCAAGAGTTTCCTCATCGACAGCAACTACATGTTTGTCTAGCAGTTGTTTTATTGTGTTACATGCCATATGAAAAATTTCGGCAACTTTTTCCGGATTCAGGCCCTTTACAGTGGCAGTCACGTTGACTTCCGGGAAGTTGGGATAATAACCAATGCTCAAGCCGTCCCGGCTGGATTCCAGCTCTTCAAAAAGGGCATTTATCTCTGTCTCCGACATGCCAAAGACTTTGAAGGTCTGCTGTCTTATATTTATTTTTTTGGAAATAAACTTGCTAAGCCTGGGAATAACCCTCCGGATCATGTGATCTTCCAACTCCCCCGGCACTCCTGGCAGAAAAAAAAGGGGGGTATCCTGGTGGACCAGGAGATATCCTGCAGCACGACCTTCTGGATTAAGGACTTCAGCACCTTCAGGTAACCAGGCCAACTTTTCCCGCAAAAAAACAGGATTGGCAAACCGCTGTTTCGCCCTCCTGATCTTCTCTAGAATCATCTCATTCAAGACCAGGTGACGCCCTAAGGTCTTGGCTGTCACCTCATTTGTTATATCATCAGTAGTCGGACCAAGCCCTCCGGTGATGATAACGTATTTTGATCTCTTTATTGCTGCCAGCAGACATTCTTCAATATTATCAGGATCATCACCAATGGATGTGATCCGGGTCACCTGGTAACCAGCATAAAAGAGCTTATTAGCTGCAAAGCTGGCAGTGGTATTTAATACCTTTCCGGATACAAGTTCATCTCCTATAGCTATAATTTCACCATGCATGACCTGATTACCTCTAAATCCCACAATCTCCATGCTAAATTTGCCATAACACCGGCTGCAACATCATCAAGTACAATACCCCATCCTCCGGGGAAAGATCTATCTATATATCTTATTGGAAAAGGCTTCCAGATGTCAAAAAAACGAAAAAACATAAAAGCAACTATAATCAAAGAAGGTTCAAAGGGAGCGCCAGCAAGCGCCACTGCCATGCCGGCCACTTCATCTATAACTATTTGAGATGGATCTTTATGCCCCAGTAAAAGCTCTGCCCTGCCTGAGATCCATACAGATATCAGGGTAACAAATCCAAGAGAACATATTTCCAGGGAAATTGGAAGATGACTGAAGAGCCAGTAGAGAGGAATGCCTAGAAGGCTCCCGAATGTACCTGGTGCAAAGGGGATTAATCCCAGGAATAGTCCGCTTGCCAGAAATAGGACTAATCTATCTTTGAAATTTAAAGTCTTAGGAATCAAAATTAAGAGTGACCGCCAGAATCTTCAGGCACGACAGATCCTTCTTCATCCACGAAATTTTCAACCGACATCTGGCTCACAGCCTGATAAACTGTACCTAAAGGGACATTGAACCGGCGTGCTATTTCTTTGCAGGCCTCGTACTCAGGAGAAATTGTGGACCGCCCATCAGGCCTTGTGATCAATTTGGCGTGCACATTACCCCAGTTGGTTGGGACCATGCCATTCCTTCTAGGCAAAATATACCTCTGACACCTATTCAGGCGTATCCCTGAAGTAGTGGATTCCTCAAAAAGGATCCGACTAAGGCTATCTTCATAACCATGTGTGGCTAAGACTGTAAGCTCAACACCCGGACGATTCTTTTTCATATGTATTGGACACATTACAACGTCCAGAGCACCTGCACCAAACAAGCGCTCCATCAGATACTCAAACCACTCAGGGTTCATGTCATCTATATAACTCCTTAGCTCCACTACGACTGATTCCTTTTTTGATGACCGGTCTTCACCCAGCCAGATACGAAGGAGATTGGCCCATTGAGGAATATCCCTTGAACCCGCCCCATATCCGATTTTTTCCACTTTCATCTCGGGAAAAGTGCTGAAATGATCTACCAGCCCCTTTATCAAAGCACCCCCGGTTGGTGTAATAAGCTCCCACTCTCCATCCACTCCATAAATCGGCACATTTTTTAACAATTCAGCAGCGGCAGGGGCAGGCAAAGGCAGTCTGCCGTGTTCGCAATCTATCCATCCCCTGACTACAGGAATGGGTGAGCAGTAAATCTTTCCAACAGAAAAATGGTTTAAGCCGCTTATGGTCCCCACAATATCCACCAATGTATCCACAGCCCCAATTTCATGGAAGTGGACCTCTTCTAATAAGCAGCCATGCACCTTGGCCTCAACCTGGGCAAGGAGATTAAATACCTTCAGGGAAAGCCGAATTATCCCGGGTTGCAGATCAGATCTTTCAAGAATTGCCTCCACATCCCGCAAATTCCTGAATGGATGGGGTCCGGTCCCGGAGACCTTGACTTGAATGCCCTTTATGCCCTTCCTTTTAACTCCCTGGACCTCAACTGCTGTATTCTCAAGACCCAGCTTCTCCGGAAGAGACGTTAATTCTTCCTCAGGCCACCCTGCATCAATCAGGGCCCCTAAAAACATATCTCCGCTGATCCCGGAGAAACAATCAAGGAAAGCTTGCCGCATTTACGTCACTCCTGTAACCGTTCACGGGATTACAAAGCCCGTTTTACCGCAACCCACCGAACTGTAAGCGTTTACAGGGTGCTGCAGATGCGAGGCGGAGGGTATGCAGACGTACTCCCTGTACTTCAAGTGCCCGACAACAAAGCAGATGCGGTGGCCTGTGAACGCTTACTCATTCCTTAAGACTATGTGCCTCTACCCACTGATAGATTCGCTCCCGGTAGTACAAGCTGGGTATCAATACCAGGAGGGTCAAAAACAGAATACTTATAAAGCCCTCTATGTTTTTATCATATGTATTGGCCCCTTGTAATGTCAGAACCAGTGTCCCGGGCATACGGCCCAGTATAACTATAACCAGAAAGGCCAACCACGGCATACGGCTCAGTCCCAGGAGATAACAAAGAAAGTCCTTTGGAAATCCGGGAAACAAGAACAATATGTAGAAGATGAAAAGCCCCTGGTGCTCGATAAGATGCTCAAACCTGCCGTATAGACGAGAACGGAGAAACCACAATCTTACCAAGCGCCTAAACTGACGAGATATAAAAAAAGCAATTGCAGAGCCCAGGGTAAGACCGACAGTGGAATAAAAAAAACCTGCCCACTTCCCAAATAGAAAACCACCTATAAAACCAGTTGCCTCGCCGGGGATAGGAGATATCACGATCTGAAGGGCCTGCAGTGAGATAAAGGCAAAAGGCGCCAAATGACCCAGGGAGAGAATATATGCTCGCACAGACTCTCTATGTTCAAATGCCTGTAATAGGCCACACCAGAGAGACCATAGCTCATGCCTCCAGGTCCAGCAAAGCCAGAAGATAAGAATCGAAATAAGGATAGCAAACCCCCAGACTCTGTGACCTGAAAGCCGTGGTTTGCCTATATTCACGTTTCCTTCCGCAACCGTTGAATAATTGTATCTCTACGCCAGTTCCAGTCGTCTTTGCAGGGATAGTCAATGGTGAAGTGCCCGCCCCTGCTCTCCTTTCGCTGACTGGCTGCAATAATGATGAGTTCCGCAACCTGTGCGAGGTTCCTCAGTTCTATAAAATCCCGGGTGAGGATATACTCCCAGTAGTGCTGCCGGATCTCTTCAAGAATCGGTGAAAGGCGCTGTCTGGCCAGTTTAAGTCTTTTTGTGCTGCGGACAATGCCGACATAGTTCCACATCAGACGCCGAATTACATCCCAATTGTGAGAGATAAGGACTGCCTCTTTTAAATCCACAGCTCCCCTGGTTTCCCATGGAGGCACTTGGGGAAATGATTTTTCCTTCAAACCAGGGAATATCTCACTGATCTTTAGGAAAGCCTGGTGAGCCATGGCAAGGGCTTCAAGAAGGGAGTTTGACGCAAGCCGATTGGCACCATGCAGACCGGTACATGCAGTTTCCCCTAAAGCGAAAAGGCCTTCGATGTTTGTCTCTCCGTGGTTGTCAGTAACCACCCCTCCACACATATAGTGGGCCGCCGGCACAACCGGTATCGGCTCCTTTGTAATATCAATCCCAAAGCCCAGACAGGTCTCATAGATATTTGGAAAACGCTCCCGGATGAAATCAGCAGAACGGTGACTAATATCCAGGTATACACAATCCTTTCCACTATTCTTTAATTCAGTATCTATGGCCCTGGCGACTATATCTCTTCCGGCAAGCTCCTTCCGCTTGGGATCATATTTCTCCATGAATGGCCTGTATTCAGGGTCCAGCAGCCTGGCAGCCCCTCCCCTAAGCGCTCCTGATATCAGAAAATTTTTGGACTTTGGATGATAGAGACACGTGGGATGGAATTGCACGAATTCCAGATTGGCAATCCTGGCTCCGGCACGATACGCTACAGCCATACCATCACCTGTGGCCACATCAGGATTGCTGGTATACAGGTAAACCTTGCCGCACCCGCCTGTGGCGAGCACTGTTATAGGGGCCAGGAAGGTGTGGATCTTACCTGTAGCTACTTCAAGCAGATAAGCCCCCAGACAACGTTCCTTCTCCATGCTGCCGGGCGAATATGCCTTGATTATGCCTTCGGTGATGAGGTCAATTGCAACATAGTCTTCAAAGACCTCAACAGAAGGCAATCTATCGACATTATCCATTAAGATCCTCTGCACGGATCGCCCGGTAAAATCCCCAACGTGCACTATGCGGCGGCGAGAGTGTTCACTTTCCCTTCCCAGATCCAGCACATCCGGATTGTGCGATTCCTTGTTGAATTCCAATCCAAGGTCTTCCAGCTCCCTTATACGGTCCGGGCCCTGGCTGATTATCATTTTGACAATATCTTCGTGACATAGACCGTCTCCCGCGCGCTGCGTATCTTGTTGTTGCAGGTCAAAGCTATCATCAGCACCAAAGACACAGGCTATGCCGCCCTGAGCCAAATTTGTAGCCGTGTCGGATTCGGTCTTTTTCGTGACCACGGTTACCTGTCCCAGCGGGGCGAGTTTTATTGCAAGACTCAGCCCGGCTATCCCGCTCCCTATGATAAGAAAATCGGTTTTGAACTGCATATGGAAAATCCTTTAAGTGAAATTAGAAATTAGAAATTGGAGGAAACACAAAGATGTAGATGCATTACCTAATTTCAAATTTCAAATTTCCAGTTTCGGCATCAAGCATACTCTTATAGGTCCGAATACTGCTGGAAAACGTCTTTCAAAGTCAGAAAGAAGGGCCAACATGATCTCTCGCATTGAAGGATCAGCGGCCCTTGACGTCCTGAGACGCATAATATGCATCCATTCCTCAAGGGTAGCATGGACTATGATCTCGGTCTTACAGGAGTTTGGCAGCACAGTGCGGGCAGCCTGTGGAGAGCTTGTCTTAAGGAGTCTAAGATAGATTTCCTCTGCTTGTGACATCGCATCTAACCATAACCGGTATTCATCAGATCCCTCCTTGAAAAAACAAGGCCTGATAAACACTACCTCGCCCCCAAAGCGGGCTTCACCATATCTGCAATAACGCTGGGATTCCTGTAGGTATGAAGCAACTCTATGGCGTACCAGTTCATGGGAAACTGCCCGGTTAATTATTAGATGAATCAGAAGTGTCCTGTGTCTGATAAGTTGTTCCAAAGGCAGGTTTTTAATTTCCTCCAGAGGCAGCACACGAGCAACAATACCATCTTGCGGTACCCAGCCAAACCGTGGAACCAGATCCTCAAATAAAACAGGATGGAATTCTGTAAGCTTTTTCAATACAGCCTTCACGACCTTCAGATCACGGTGGTGCCGGGCAAGGTCCCTAAAAACCCTGGGATTCCCAGACAACAGATACTGCTTGCGTTCCAGCTTATCCACCTGGCAGAACCGTGGTATCCTCTCAAAAAACTTGTGCATGGTGAGTTCGCTGTCCACCTCTATTTCAAGCACGATCTGGGCCATCTCAAGCACTGATTCATGACCCCGTTTTATTATCCCTTTAATAAAAGGCCTGGCTGACTCCAGAGATATCCGGTCTTCACTCTTGTAACAGACCCGTCCGCATCGCTCGATTTGCTCAAGCAGCCTTCCATGAGTAAAATATTCATCCAACACACTAAAGGAGGGATCTATGACGTTCATGCAATCACCAAATCACTCAATTACTCATCTGCCTTATAAAAAGCATCAAACGCCCTGTAGGTCATAAACAGGTCAGTCTTATGTGCAACCTCAAAGGGCGAATGCATATTGAGCAGTGGAGGTCCTGCGTCGACAATATCCAGGCCACGTTGGGCAAGATACTTGGCCACAGTACCTCCTCCGCCTTCGTCCACCTTTCCCAACTCTCCGGCCTGCCAGACTACTTTGGCATCGTTCCAGACGCGCCTCAACCAGTTAACATATTCAGCATGGGCATCATTTGCTGAGTACTTTCCTCCTGAGCCGGTATATTTCGTCAGGCAAACCCCGTGTCCGATCAGTGCATCATTATGCTCTTCATGGACTTCTTTATAATCAGGGTCTATCCCTGCTGTAACATCTGCTGAAATGGCCTTGGACGCAATAAGCATTCGTGCGAGGCTATCCGCCTCGATTTGAAGCCCTCCATTTCGCATGAGATCATACAACACCACCTCAAAAAAACTGGACTTGGCCCCTGTATTTCCGTCACTACCTATTTCTTCCTTATCAAGGAACAGGGCAACCGAGGTAACTTGAGGTTCCTCAAGTTCAAGGATGGAGTAAAGAGAGGCATATGCACAGGATCTATCATCCTGCCCATAGCCACCGACAAAGGCCCCGTCCAGGCCCACATCCCTTGAACCACCTGCAGGGACAATTTCCAGCTCCGCACTTATTAGATCCTCTTCCACTAGACCATATCTTTCGTTCAGAATCCTCAGAATACGTAATTTTACGCCATCCTTCAGGTCTTCAGGGCCTAAAAGAGGAAAACCCCCTATCAACACATTAAGCTTCTCTGCCGGTATGGCCTCTGAAATCTTTTTCTTATCCTGCACCTTACGGGCAAGATGTGGCAAAAGATCATTTATTGTAAGCACAGGATCATGAGGATCCTCACCAAACTCGATAGGAATTGCGCTCCCGTCTCCTTTTAGTGCCAGGCCATGGATAGCCAAAGGACGGGCTACCCAGTGAAATTTCTTGATTCCTCCGTAATAATGAGTCTTCAAAAAGGCCATCTCCAGATCTTCATAGAGGGGATTCTGTTTCAGGTCCAAACGGGGTGCGTCTATGTGTGAAGCAATGATCTTGACCCCATTACTGATGGGTGCCTTACCTGTTACGGCCAGGGCAGCCGTCTTCCCCCTGAAGGTCCACAAGACCCGATTGGAACCGGACCCGGCCTGTTCAAACGGCACAAAACCCCTCTCCTGCGCCATGTTTACAATGATGTTAACAGACTCCCGTTCGGTCTTTGCCTTACTTATAAAGTCCTTATACTTGTCTGAATACAAAAGGGCTTTTTTTCGATCTTTAGCTGTAATCTGAGACCAAACAGATCTTCGGCTACGGCACAAATCCTTTTCAAGGCGTTTCCACTCGGTTTTAGAAAGGCGTTTTTCGCTCATTTTTCCTCATCCTGGACCTAAAGGGCACGACCTTATCTTTTTTTGAACAGGCCGGCTCTTTTTTCCTGGTTTTCACTATTGGCAAAAGCGGTCGTACTCTATCACACTTTACACCACCCTTTTTACAGATATCAAAAATCCCTTCAATCTGGCCGTCTGTTGCGGACATAATAGACACAAAGGCTCTTTGAATCCCGTATCTTTTAACAATGTCAGGTATGTCTTCCCTGTCTCCCAAAACCTTAATACCGTGAATTATCTGGCTTTTTTTCGCGGGATCGTCATCAATAAAACCCACCGGCAGATAATCATGATTTGAATTATGCCTAAGTTCCCTCAGAAACAGATCTCCGCCATCCCCTGCTCCTACTATTAGAATAGGTATCGAATTACTGCGCTCGGCCTGCAGACTGAAATATTCCTTAAAGAGGCGCATAAGTAGACGGACGCCACCTATCATTACCAAAGTCAATAGGGCATCGTTCAGGAAAAGAACTCTGGAATAACCTTCGAAGCGGTAAATATATAAAAGCAATCCGACAATAATTAAGGAGCTAACTACAACTGCCTTAAAGATTTGCCACATATCTCCGATACTTACATACCGCCATTGACCTCTATACAGCCCAAAGATCCAAAAGCAGCACAGCTTGATAGGGATAATCAAAGGAAGAGATTTCTCTATAAGCTGTTGATTCCACAAATTAATAACACCGTCATATCGAAAAAGATAAGAAGTCAGATAGGCGATGGTTATAAGCACAGTATCCACCACCGCCTGGAGAATTTGCTTTTTGTTAAGCACACGGGATAAAAGTAAGGAGCGTCGAAATATGATATCTGAACCTCTTGCCTTGCTATCGTAAACAGTGCCATTCAAGTGTGTAAGAAATGTTCCGAAAAACAAGGAAATCACCGCCACCACACTCAGCATAACCAAAAGTCCCTGGGCGCTCCGGTATGACAGGTATAATGCCAAGGCTGATATACTTCCCGCCCATGCCATGAGTGTTAACACAGTCCTTTTTTCTGAATATCCCAGCAAAACCATGCGATGAGAGGTATGATCACGCCCCCCCCTAGAAATAGGTCGTCCGGTCTGGACCCTGGTAAAGGACACAAGGTCGATTTAAAAAAGTGGTATAATCAGCACAGTCACAGGGACCAACAGCACTAGTACCAAACTGGTAACTCCAGTGTAACCTCCAGATGCTGGATCAGGTAGCCCTGACGTCCAAGTACCTGCTACAGTCAAACCGGCCAGGAGAAAGCCCAAGAAGAGACTTCCGCAATCTCCCATAAATATTTTGGCGGGATTAAAGTTATATATCCAGAATCCAGCCGTAGCCCCTGCAAGGAGCATAGCTGGCAGACCTAATAGAATAGGACCTCCAAGTTGGCTATAAGCCCAAAGTGAACAGGCAGCTATAAACGAAATGCCGGCTGCCAGACCATCCATGTTGTCCAGAATATTGACCGCATTGGTGATAGCCACGAACCAAAAAAGTGTTACAATTATGGATGCGGCGGGATGCCCCAGTCCTTGTATCCTCACTCCCCCGGCCACAATCAGAGCAGAGATGATTAATTGCCCTATAAATTTGTTTTGAGGCGACAAATCGTGGACATCATCAACCAACCCCAATAAAAACATGGCACTTGCTCCCAGAGTCAGGATAAGTATGGGAGATGAGATTTCCCCGAGAAACAAATTGGGGAGCGTAAAAGACAAAAATAACGCAATGCCTCCCAGAAGGGCCGTTGGACGCCTATGCCAGCGATCCTCCCTAGGCTGAGCCACAAAACCAATGCGTTTCGAGAGCCATATCACGCATGGAATCAGGAACGTACTCAGTCCAAAGGAGTAAAGAAAAAAAAGGCCTGCGTTGAGGAGAGTAACTGACATATAATATAATTAAAAATATCGATTGAATACGGATGTCGAAACTGGAAACTGGAAATTAGAAATCAGGTAACACATCTACATCTTTGTATTTTTTCTAATTTCCAGTTTCAAATTTTACCACGAAAATATTCTGCGGTCCTTTTAAGAATCGTATCAAGAGGCGTTTGTGGCATAAAACCTATTAAGTTGTTGAGCTTTTCAGATGAAGGAACTCTGCGCATCATGTCTTCAAAGTTTTTGCCGTAGACCTGTTCATAAGGAATATAGATTATTTCGGACTTACTCCCAACAAGAAATTTAATGCGCTCGGCAAGCTCTGATATAGAAATTTCCTCTGTGCCTCCTATATTTACTACTTCACCGATTGCCTCTTTGCACTCCATAAGTCGGCATATGGACTCTACTACATCCCCAACATAAGTGAATGTCCGAGTCTGCTGGCCGTCACCAAAAACTGTTATAGGCTCATCCCTCAGTGCCTGCTGAATAAACCTGGGTACCACCATCCCATAGAGACCTGTCTGCCTGGGACCTATTGTATTAAAACAACGGAATATAGCCACTCTGAGCTTTTTGGTACGATGATATGCAAGCGCAGTAAACTCATCTATAAGCTTCGAAGCTGCATAGCTCCAGCGCATGGTAGTGGGAGGACCATAAATTAAATTGTCATCCTCTTTAAGAGGTGCATGCATATGTTTCCCATAGACTTCTGACGTTGATGCTATGAGTATTTTTTTCTTGTGCTTGTTGGCCAAATTAAGCACGATTTCAGTCCCGCAGATGTTGGTTTCGATAGAGGAAAGCGGATTTTCTACGACATATTTGACACCTACAGCAGCAGCAAGATGGACTATTACGTCACATTGCTGAATAAGACTATCCATCCTATCTTTGTTCAGGATAGTATCATTTATATATTGAAATATCGAATTACCCTGCAGATGGACTATATTTTCAAAGAAGCCGGTGGAAAGATCATCTATGACCGAGACATGCTCTCCTTTAGAAATAAGGTAATCACATAGATGAGATCCGATAAAACCGGCTCCGCCGGTCACTAAAATATTCATGCGCATATATCTCCAGATACTAGCTTTACCTTTTTAGCTATAACGTGCGAAAAAATCAAGGAATAATGAGGGAATTTCCTAATCGGAACAGAATACTCCTTCCCAGGATTCAAGGGCCATATCATCAAGCTTTTGCCATATCCACAAGCCCGAAGGGCAGGCTTCTTCCGAGATAGTTCTTGACTCACTGTAATCTTGGCCGTAATAAAGAAACAATCTTAGATGTTTTATTTTGCGGCAAGTCTGGTATCGTAATTTTTTTGCACAGTCTACTTTACCTCTGCCCTCGTATATCCGTGCAAGACGTTCATAGCCGGGCCAGTATGTCTCGTGTCTCTTTAAGAAAGAGTGCCACATCACAACCGCTTCTGAAAAGTTTTCAAAATGTTCATAGGATAAAGCAAGCAGTAAGGGACATGCTTCTCCTTCCATTTCACAGAATGGAGAACTAAGAATCTCTTTAGGTGGTAACAATTTGTTACTTCGTACTAATCCTCTCAAGTAGGCCCCGGGAGCCGGCACCGTCTCCCCATTTTTTACAAGCATTGGAACCTGTCTTTCATCATTTCCCTCTTTACTACTATGTAAAAATGGGGATTTTCCCGTAATTATTTTTAAACCCAGCGCCTCCGCACCGGCCTTCTGTCCCAATCCATAGGCTGCAAAATTGATCCATTTGCCTCTATGTGCTTCCAGATGATTCGGTGCCTGTTGAATTATTTTTCCATAAAGATAGAGTGCCTCTTCATATCTTCCTGCCAAGCCAAGGGCATAGCCCTCACACAGCAGCCTTTTTTCTTTCCCCCATTTCCAATTATCGCTTGCACAAATTGAAAAAAGCACTTCCCCTGCTAGGTCGGCCTCACCTATGTTAAGAAACAGATAGGCCTGCTTCAGTTTAAGCCTTGCCGAAGAAGGATAAATAGATAGTGCCTCTTCAAGCAAAACAACAGCATCCTCATACCTATTTTTCTCAAGGTATCTATCGATCAACATGTCAATAGACCACAGGGACCGGCCCTTAGCCCAACAATACCTTAACACCCTCTCAGCCATATTCTGTTGACCAAAACCCAAAAGCAGCTTTACACCGGCCTGTAGGAGGTCTTTCCTTTTTTCAGCTTGGTCAGCCAAAGCAAGCAATGCGTCGTTATATAAACGAAATCTCATCTGGGTACTCGTATAACCAATCGATGTGGCAAGAGAAACATATGAGGCCAATATGTCATCATCCTTAAATAAGTCGCCTTCACTGTCTAAGAGTTTTTCGACACCTTCTCCGTCCCCATTCCCCAGATAGACATCTAATAGAAGCTCTTTTCCCATAATATCATTTTCCAGTCTACTACGCATATTCTCAGTAATTAGAAAGCTTGCCTGATCAAAATTTTCTGTTTCTAAAAACAATTTAACTAAATGCATAATAATGGCTGGGTTGGGCTCAAGAAGTAAGAGTTGCTTATAAATGGAAATGGCTGGTATAAGGAACTGAAGGCGCTCATACGCGCGGGCCATAAACAGCAGCCCCATTTTATTGTCAGGTTCTTCTTTCAGAAAAATCCTGAATGTTTCAAGGGCCTTAAGATAATTACGTGAGGCAAAATACAGACGCCCCAAAGTTGTCAAAAGCTGCTTATCAAGCACTTCAGGATGATTATACTTCAAATCCTCAAGGATCTTGATTGCTGACTGGACATCTCCGTCCATCAAATATAAGGAGATAAGCTCATTAACACCCCATATAAAATTATCTGTGTGATCTTCTCCGGTATTATCGCTGGAAAGGGCCACAAACTTCTCAAATATCTTAAATGCCTTATCTCGGTCTCCAACGGCTAAAAGGGCCTTTGCATAGTTGGCTAAAAAGTCTGGATCATCTTCATATTGAGGTAGCAATTTCTGGAAATGAGATAAGGAGCTTTTTGCTCTTTTTAGACGTAGAAGCCCATAAGCCAGATTAAACTCAAGGTCTTTTCGGTCAGGTTCAATGGCTAAAGCCTTTTGGAGATATATTATAGACTCATTAAACCTTTTTTGGGATTCCAAACAACGGGCAAGGCTCTCTAAGACCTTTACCAAGGTCAACTCTTCAGGGATATTCAGTAATTCATTCTTGGCAATGTGGAAGTCTTTTCCCCGGAGACTAAGTTCTGTCACCAAATTTTTATAGATGGCAATAGCTTTATCACACTGACCTGAACGGCTTAGAAGTTCTGTAAGAATGAATAATGCCTGAATATCATCGGGTTTGGCCTCCACAACATGCTCAAGTTCAAGTATGGCTTGACTTTCTTTATTTAACTGCATTAAAACTAAAGCCAATTCCCATCTGGCTTCTATAAGACCTTGGCGATCTCTTAACAATTCTCTGTAAAGGGCTACAGCACCATCCAGTTCGTTTTTTTTCACCATTTCCCTGGCTTTATCCCAGACCAGTTGCCATGAAGGAGATGCCGCCTCATGAGTTACCTGAATCCTTGCCTGCGGCATGTTATTTTGAGAAATTTTCACCAAATCCTGCCCATTAGCAGTTGGTGCTAAAATGATGAGATATGAAAAAATGCCTACAAGAAGGTTCCTCATATTAGTCCAGTTACAATAGTTATGTTGAATAAGGATTGCGACAACTAAAACTGATATTATGATAATATTGGCATACTTCACGACAAGTCAAAAGTAGTTTACACTTTGTTGATCTTGTATTTTGGCAGTGAAATTTGAAATTGGAAATTGGGAAAAATGCAAAGATGTAGATGTGTTACCTAATTTCAAATTTCAAATTTCCAGTTTTGATATCGGCATTCAATTTGATAATACACACTTTTTTCGAAAAAAGTGTAAACTGGCGAATGAAGGATGCCATAATATTTTTCTAAAAGGCACTTGCAAAATACTAGATCTTGTTCTAAGGGTCTGTCACAAAATAAATAGATGGCCCAAAATACTATACACTGATTAATGTTATGCTATTTTGATTGGAGAATATACAATGGCGAGAATAACAATAGAAGACTGTCTGGAAAATTTGCCTAACCGTTTTGCATTAGTACACCTTGCGATCGAGAGGGTAAAGCAATTGCGCAAGGGCGCTCAGCCCCTGGTCAAATGCAAAAACAGAGAAATAGTCCTGGCATTGAGAGAAATTGCCAAAGACAAAGTAAAATTTGAAAATCTGGAAGAATTGGCCCGAGAGGCAGAAGAGCAACGAATTTTTCAAGCATTACAGACAGATACCAATAAGGCAGAAGGTTGAAAAAGACCGCTTCTAGGCATTATCAATGAAAAAAGACTACTACGATATTCTGGGGGTCTCCCGAGACTGCTCATCTGAAGAACTAAAGAAAGTCTACCGGAGGCTGGCTTTAAAATATCATCCTGATAAAAATCAGGGTGATAAAGACGCAGAGGAACACTTCAAAGAGGCGGCAGAGGCCTATGAAGTACTCAGAGATCCTCAGAAAAGGCAGACCTATGACCTTTACGGTCACGAAGGAATAGCCGGGACAGGCTTCAGAGGTTTTTCCGGGCCACAAGACATATTTAGTAACTTTGGTGATCTGTTTGAAGACCTGTTCGGTTTTTCTACGTCTCACCGAAAACATGGGGCATCCATGAGGCCAGAGGCGGGTGCAGATCTAAGATACAACCTTGAAGTTTCATTTGAAGATGCTGCCAGAGGTGCGGAGACTGAAATAGAGATCGTTCGTCTTGAGTCCTGTTCTATCTGCAAGGGAACAGGTATGGCCTCTGGAAGCCATCCTACTACCTGTCCTACTTGTCAGGGAAGAGGCCAAATAATAAGGTCGGAAGGGTTTTTCAGGATTTCCTCCACTTGTCCACATTGTTCCGGAAGCGGAACAATTATCACAGACCCCTGCCAGGCATGCAAAGGTCAAGGCAGAGTCCGAGAACGACACAAGGTGAGGGTACGTATTCCTGCAGGTGTAGATACAGGCTCAAGATTGCGCCTGATGAGGGAGGGTGAGGCCGGTCTCAGGGATGGGCCCAGAGGGGATCTTTACATAGTAATCCATGTAAAACCTCATCACCTTTTCGAACGTCATGGCAATGACATATATTCTCGCCTTCCTATTTCTATAGTCCAGGCGGCCATGGGAGACGAAATTGAAGTATCCAC
>Ga0136651_10000952_pt1 | contig 15965 bp, 14 predicted proteins | sample Mar14236cmmetaG_FD_94867 | JGI IMG/M metagenome (GOLD analysis project Ga0136651, IMG submission 94867) | Marine hydrothermal vent microbial communities from Guaymas Basin, Gulf of California to study Microbial Dark Matter (Phase II) - Marker... ...
AAAGAACAATATGAATTAATTTTGCGCGGGGCAATTGATATTTTGCCCGAAGGTGAATTTGAAGAGCGTCTTAAAAAATCGATAGCAGAGAATAAACCTCTGAGAGTTAAGCAGGGTTTTGACCCGACCGCGCCCGATATACATCTGGGGCATACGGTTGGTATCAGGAAACTCAAGCAGTTCCAGGATCTGGGACATCAGGTTGTCCTGATAATTGGCGATTATACCGGATTGGTTGGCGATCCATCGGGAAGATCGGCCACACGTCCCCAATTGGCATATGACGAGGTTATGGCCAACGCCGAAACCTACCAGAAGCAATTTTTCAAGATTCTCGATAAATCTAAAACTGAAATCCATTACAACGGTGAATGGTTTTCAAAAATGAATTTTCAGGAGGTTATGACCCTGGCCTCGAAATTTACAGTGGCACGGATGCTGGAACGAGATGATTTTGAGAAAAGATATAAATCCGGGAGTCCGATATCGATACATGAATTGTTTTATCCATTGATGCAGGCCTATGATTCTGTTGCCATTAAAGCCGATGTCGAAATCGGCGCCACCGAACAGATATTTAACCTGCTGACCGGCCGCGAGATTCAACAGGATTATGGTGTTGAACCGCAGTTAGTCCTAACGATGCCGGTACTGGTTGGTCTTGATGGACATCAGCGAATGTCTAAATCTCTGGGCAACTATATCGGTATCGATGAATCACCCAAGGATATTTTTGGGAAGGTTATGTCAATTCCTGATAATATGATTTATTCATATTTCGAATTGGTTACCGATGTGTCGATGAATCGGCTGGCCGAGATAAAGATGCAGCTGGAAGAGACCAGCGCCAATCCAATGAACATAAAGAAGGAACTTGGCGAAACCCTGGTGACGATGTATCACTCAGCCGAAGCCGGGAAGAAGGCAAAAGAAGAATTCGAACGAGTATTCTCACGGCATGAGTTGCCGCATGAAATACCGGAATTTGACTGCTCCTCATATGAAGGGCAGGTTTGGATTGTCAAAATCATGACCGATAGTAAACTTGCCAAATCGAATAGCGAAGCGCGCCGTTTAATCAAGGGTGGGGGCGTTTCAATAGACGGAGAAAAGGTGGGCGACGAAAATCTGGAACTGGACGTAAAAAATGGCATGTTATTGAAGGTCGGAAAACGAAGATTTCTGAAACTGAAGAGAAATTGATTTTTAGAATTTCTCAGTTTTCCGGACATTATGGATTATATGAAAACAGTATTTAAAATATGCATTGTTGTCGGTCTGGTAACAATTGTTTCAGGTTGCGGCGGCGGAATTCGGATTCAGAGTATTGCCGAGCGTGAAATAGACCGACCCAAATTGCCGTTACGGGTAAAATTGGACCCTCACGCCTTTAATTTTTTTATAAATGGAACTATCTTTGAAGCAATGGGCGAAATTTATATGGCCAAGGAGCAGTATCGGCAAGCGCTGGAATTGGTGCCGACATCGAATATGGTGAAATACTCTTATGCTTCGATGCTGGCCAGGTTAAAAGAATTCAGGAAAAGCCTGAATGTGGCTGAATCGGTTTCTGGTAAGGGTGTTGACGATTGGCTGCTTATCGGGAATAATTATCGCTCACTGGCAATATTTGATTCATCGCTAATGGCCTATCACGAAGCTCTTAAGATAGATTCCAATATCGCGTCAGTTTACTATTTTATGGGGGCTTATTATCAACAGAAAAATGACCTCGATTCTGCTATCTGGGCTTATAGGCATATAGCCAGATTGATCCCGAATTATAATTCATTCCAGCAATTGGCCAATTTTCAGCTTAAGGCCGGAAAAATAGAGGAAGCCAAAGCCAGTTTTTACCAATCTCTGGCGGCTGATTCAACGGCAAAGAATGTGCGCTCTTATCTGGCGTTGTCCGCGATTTACGAGGAAACCGGCGATAGCGACAAGGCCATAGAGATGACCGAAGCCGCTGAACGGCTGGAACCGAATGATTTGATGATTCAAAAAAGGTTATTGAGATTTTATGAAGAGAACGGTCAACTGGACAAAGGTATTGAAACATCACTGAAAATTAAACAGCTCGATCCGGAGGATAAATCTGTTGATCGGCGGCTGGGGATACTTTATTATCGCGCCGATAGCCTGAGACTGGCCGATTCATTGTTTTCGGCCTTGATAGATTCCGGAGATACAAATCTTGTAAATTATTATTATGCCGGGCAGGTATCTTTTGCCAAAAAAGACTACATAGCCGCAAAAAAACATTTCGGCTGGCTTACATCTGAAGCTGACACGGTGCTGGATGGGTGGATGAATCTGGCGCGAGTCTATTATGTTCAGGATTCGGTTGATATGGCTATTATTACTTACGAAACCGGACTCAAGCATATGCGAAATATGATGGATTCAATGACAATTGTCTTTTCGATGGCGGCGGCCAATGAATCTCGTGACAGCGTTTCCAGAGCAATCGAGCAATTTGAGCTGGTTCTGAAAAATCAACCGGAAAACGGGCAGGCTCTCAATTATCTGGGGTATATGCTGGCTGACAGGGGAATGAGGCTTGATTATGCTCATCGGCTTATTCTCAAGGCACTGGAGATAGAGCCTGAAAACGGAGCCTTTATAGATAGTTATGGGTGGGTCCTGTATCGTATGGGAAATTACCGAAAAGCCTTGCAGATTCTTCTTCGGGCGTCGCAGTTTATGGAAAATGACCCGGTTATCCTTGAGCATGTCGGCGATGCTTATCAGGCGCTGGGGAATTTCCAGATGGCCCGCGAATACTGGGGCAAGGCCTTTGAATTAGACCCGGAAAGCGACTCAATCAGGGGGAAATTATTTCAGTGATTTCCCATCCAAGAATCCAGCATTATTTTTATTTATTTATATTTTGCGGTTTTCTGTTAATAACATGTGCCGAGGTGGCCGGGCCTCCGGGCGGTCCCAGGGATGAAACAGCCCCGGCCGTTGTCTCAACCATACCTTTATCTAATAACGTTAACACACCAATAGACAACAGGATTACAGTATCCTTTTCGGAGCGGATTGATCCTAAAACTATTGCCGGAACAATATTTATTACTCCCCGGCCCGATGGCGAGCTTGAGTATTCCTGGAAAAAGAACAGCCTGGTCATTTCCCTCCCGGATTCATTTAAGGAAAATACGACCTATGTTGTAACAGTAGGAACCACCGTAAGAGATCTTCGGAGAAATAGACTGGAAGAGTCTTATTCCTTTGCCTTCTCGACGGGAGAGCGTATTGATGAAGGAAATGTAAATGGATCTGTATTTCAGAAAAATAAACCTGTGGCAGGGATTACGGTTGGTTTATATGAAAGCTCAATTGTAGATTCTCTTCTATTTCTGGATTCGCTTTATCCGCCATATTTGACACAATCAAGTAAAAATGGCGAGTTCGAATTTAATTATCTTCCGGATGGAAAATATCTCGTCTTAGCATACGATGATAAGAATAAGAATCAACTTCTTAATTATCCGTCCGAAAAGTTTGGTCTGACCGATCGTTTCGTTGTCATAGGTGAAAAGAAACAATTACCGGCCATTAATATTAATATGACTTCCATAGATACAACCTCGCTTTCGATTATCTCGACGACGATTACCCCTGATAATCTGGTAAAGGTCAGATTGTCAAGAAACGTATCCTGCGAGACTGTCTATGAAAATCTGGATAAGATTTATCTGATTCCAATAGATGATCAAGACAGCCTGATTTCGGCCGTATCTGTCAGAGAATCAAGCGGCGGCGAAACGGCGGTTTTCAATTTTTATTTTGCCAATCTCTGCGATGGCTCGTATAGACTCAGAATTGGAAAAAACCTGTTGTCGGCACCGGGCAACGATTCTTTATCCCCGGAGGGTTCGGAGTTTTCGGTTTATCTCAAACCTGACAGCACTGTTCCCAGGCTCGATTATTTTTCACATAATCAAAAAAGGATCTTTCCGGATGAGTGCCGTTTTGAGTTTGGTTTTTCCGAGCCGATGAATCAAAATATAGACAGGGACAGTTCCATATTGATATACGACAGTGATGATAATCAGGAAGATGTCAGTTTCCGCTGGATTGATAATTTCCGGCTCGGATTAATACTTGATAATCCGGAGTGGGGGGAAGGCTATTTTGTCGTTCTTAATGAAAAGGAATTCTCCGATCTGGCCGGAAATAATCTTGGGGATTCGATTTCTGTTTTCAAATTTTATACGTATGATTCTGATTCTTTAGGAGAAGCGTCCGGGATTGTAGAGTATGGGCCTCAATCAGATTCCGGCGCCCCAACATATATAACCTTTCGTGAATTATCCGGCAAAATGAAATATACCCAAAAGGTTGATAAGGGTCGCTTTTATTTCCGGTTATTACCGGGGAAATACCTGTTAAACGGTTACATAGACGGCAACGACAACGGCATTTATGATTCCGGTTCACTTATTCCATTTAGGTTTGCAGAAACGATGGCCTTTGGCACCGATACAATTCGAGTAAGAGCCAGATTTGAAACGGCCGGATTGGTTTTCAGGTTCGAATAAATCCTTTCAAAATAAAAGCGGAATCCCAAGACTCCGCTTATCTAATTGATTATTTTCCAAATAGCCTATTTCAATTCACCCCAGAGGGTAAGGATTACCCGGCGGTTTTTTGAATAGGCATCCTTTTCATCAGGAAGCGCAACCGGCTTGGTTTCACCGTGACTCGCAGTGAACATACGGTAAAGAGCAATGCCATATTGGTCGATCAAATATTTCTTGACCGCGGCGGCTCTTTTTTCGCCAAGCTCAAGATTATACTTGGCCGATCCGGACTGGTCGGTATGGCCTACAATTTCCAGAAGTGAGCGGGCATAATCGGTCATTTTCATTCCCAGTCCTTCCAGGTTGTCCTTGGCCAGTTCTGTCAATTCGAAGCTGTCAAAGTCAAAATTGACGACACCTTCCCAGATGACCTGATAGTTCTCAAAACCTTTGGACTGATTCAAGGCTAAATCGGTCTTATCGGAGAGATCGTCGGCCAGCTTTTGCAGTTTTTTTACATCTTCCGAATTGAGAGCCGCCTGAGCTTTCAATTCCTCGATTTTGGCGTCGCTGTCTGCCTTAACCTCTGCCATCTTCTGATCAACATACCCCTTGCTGGCACATCCGCTTATCAACAGAAGCGCAACCGCCATAAGTACTGTCAGAATTCTCAGCATAATTAACATGTCCTTCCTAATATTAATAGGTTTACCTTAAATTTTCCCAATGATATAATCAGTTTAACATATAAGTCAAGATAAAATTTAATTTATTGTTTAACAGCACCGGTTGTGATTCCCGAGACAATATGTCTTTGGAAAAAAAGAAAGGCGGCCAAAACCGGCACCACGGCCAGCGCCGAGCCGGCCATCAGGTGCGGCCAATCTATCGCCTGGTGTCCCTGATACAGCGCCAGACCGACCGGAAGTGTCCGCACCGATTCAGAGCTAGTCAGGATAAACGGGAATAAAAATGAGTTCCAGTTGGTCAAAAATACTTGAATGGCCAAAACGGCCAGAGCCGGCTTGCACAACGGCATAACTATTTTGAATACGATTCTAAACTCGCCGGCCCCGTCAATTCTGGCCGCCTCTTCCATTGATACGGGAAGAGTATTGATATATTGCCGGACCAAAAATATGCCAATCGGATTGACAAGGAAGGGGAGAATCAGCGCCCAGTAGCTATCATACATACCGAGCTTGAATATCAAAAGATAGAGGGGAATAATGATTATATGGGCCGGTATCATCAAAACGAATATCACCGAATAAAACCAGAAATTTCTGCCGATAAACCGGTAGCGGGCGAATGCGTAACCGGCCAAAAAACAGAAAAGAATATTGCCTCCTGTTACGATTATTCCGACGGCAATGGAATTGGCAAAATATCTGAGCATATTTCCCGCGGTCAGGATGTCGAAATAAGTATCGAATGTCCATTTGGTCGAAAAAAGATTATCGAAATTCATTCCCAAGTTGGAAGGAAGAAAAGAAACCCGGAACATCCAGAGAAGCGGGAATATCATAATCAGCAAAATCAGACCAAGAACAATATACCGCAATATTCTCATGACACAGTTCTCCTTCTAAAAAGCGAAAACTGAGCAATTGAAAAAGCGGCAATAATTACAAAGAGGAGATAAGCGGCGGCCGAAGCGTATCCGAAATCGAAACGATTGAGACCCGACTCGTAAATAAAATAAACGGCAGTGGTACTGCCGTATTTCCCTTTGGTCATGACAAATATTTCCACAAAAACCTGAAACGATTTAATCGTGTTGATAACGATAATATACAGCGCCACCGGCTTCAACAGCGGCAGGGTAATAGAAAACAGTTTTCTAAAAAAACCGGCGCCGGCAACTTCGGCCGCCTCGTACAGCTCTTTTGGAATCGATTTTAGCCCGGCCAGAAACAGGAGCATATAATATCCGACCGACATCCAGATATCCATCGCCATCACACTGTAAAGCGCCGTTTTATTGGATAATAAAAAACCGTTAGCCGGCGGAGAGAAGCCGATCATCTCCGACAACAAAAACAAATACCCGCCTCGTGAATATAGATTGGTAAAAATCAGGGCAATAACCACCATCGATGTAATCGACGGAATAAAATATCCTGATCGAAAAATCGCCCGGCCTTTAAAATTTTTCTCTATCAATAAAGCCAGAATCAGCGAAATAACGGTTGTTATCGGTATTGTACCGAAAACAAAAATAAATGTATTCTTAAGAGCCAAAAGGAAAGACTGATCGGCCAGCAATCTTTCAAAATTCTGAAGACCGACCCATTTATAGGTATGGTGCATCAGTCTATAGTCGGTAAAGGCCAGGTACAGAGAATAAAATAGGGGGTAGACCCAGAAAAAGCCGAATGTTATTATCCAGGGCGACGCGAACAGGTATCCTGAAAAGCGTCGATTTATCATCGGTCTTTAATCAGCTCCTGAATTCTGGCGTTGGCCTCATAGATAGTCTCGGCAATTGGCGCTTCGTTGAACAGTATCTCCTCGATCGAAGTCTCGATAATATCCTCGATATAAACCCAGTTCGGAGTAGGGGTAGTCATCCTCGAAAGCTCAAGCTGTCTTATAAATACCTGCAGATCAGGATCATTATCGAAGAATTCATCGCGGGTCGCTTCCCGGCTTGACGGATTGGCGGTATAATTCGCTTTACAAAATATAAGCTGATTTTCTGTGCTGGTGATATACTTAATAAACTTGATGGCTTCATCTTTATGCGGTGATGTTTTACTGACGGCCAGATATTCTCCTCCGACAAATGATTTACCGGGATATTCCGGACCGGGAATTATGGTCGTGAAGAAATTGATATCACGGTTTTCATTCCTGATTCGTTTCAGAAGCCAGTCACCGGAGATAATGACACCTATTTTGCCGTCGAGGAAGGCATCCTCAAGCCGTCTCTGGGTATCGACAATGGAACAACTGTCATGCAACGATTTATAATATTCCAGCGCCTTATAAGTTTTGTCGCTTGAGAATACCGCATACTTACCGTTTTGACTGACAATCCGGCCGTCGAGGGCCCAGAAAAACGGCAGGACTTTTTTATATAGTCTATGCTTTTCGGCGGCATTCGACCCGAAGCCGTAAATATCATCCGCAAGATCATGAATAGCAAAGCAGGCCTGTTTTAAATCATCCCAGTTATACGGAATAAACTTTTCGTCAAAGCCGGCCTGTGTCAACAGATCCCGATTTAAAAACAGCACTCTTGTACCCAGAATCCACGGGAAGGCATAGATGCTGTCATTATATATACCGGGGGTCCATCCCAGAAACTGCGCCGTATCATTTTTGACCGCCTCGGTTATCGAGGCCAGATTGCCGCTGTATGAAAACTCGGCAACCCAGTCAGAGCCGAGCTCGACAATATCGGGCGATGTCCCCGATGAAAAGGCGATAACGATCTTTTCATGTCCATTGGCCCAGGTAAGACCGGTCTGTTCAATCTTAACGCCGGGATTGGCCATTTCGTAGTCTGTAATCATTTTATCGATAACCGGCTTTATAACCGGGTCGGTCCAGAAATGCCACCATCGTAATGTTATTTGGTTGCTCCCGCCACCGCAGGACAGCATAAATACCGCGATGAGAGATATAAGAGTTAAGCCTGTAAGTATTTTATATTTTTTCATGCTTTGACGATATCAATAGCTTTTGTCATTGTCAAGTCAAACTTTTTTGTTGAATTGGCTTGTTGTATCAGTTTTAATCTTATTATGCAAAACCTGTTTGATATGACGACTCTTCCCACACTGATTATTTCAATTGTCTCTATACTTATTGTTATTTATTCAATTATCTCTGTAAAAGCGGGGAAAAAATTCAGCATCAGGGAGATTCCGGGACTGAAAGCGGTGGAGGATGCTGTCGGTCGGGCAACCGAGATGGGCGCCCCGATACTCTACACGCCCGGATGGGGAGGAGATATACAACGGCCGACCACAATCGCATCGCTGAATATATTATCAACCATTGCCGAAAAGGCGGCTCTTTATGATTGCCGTCTTGTATTCCCCACCCATGACCCGGTCATAATGGCGGTTGCCCAGGAAGTAGTCAAAGAAGGGTACGCCAAAGCCGGTTATCCGGATCGCTTTAATCCCGACGATATTTTTTATGTTTCTTCATCGCAGTTCGGTTATGCCGCGGCTGTTGACGGAATATTAAGCCGCACCAAACCGGCGTCGGTTTTTCTGCTGGGGACCTTTGAAGCGGAATCATTAATTCTGGCCGAAACGGGCAATTCAATCGGCGCCATTCAGATTGCCGGAACCGATTCAACAATTCAGCTCGCTTTTTTTATCGTTGCCTGCGATTATACTTTAATTGGTGAAGAGCTTTTTGCGGCCTCGGGGTACCTGTCACAGAATCAATCGATTTTGTCATCGGTAAAAGCCCAGGATATTCTAAAACTGTTGCTTGCTCTTTTTGTCATTGTGGCCGTTATCTGGGCCACTATTGATCCTTCATCAACGTGGTGGAGATATTAAATGTCAACACGTCTGCCGCTTGCTGTCTGTCTTGTGTCCGGAGTGGTTATGTTCCTTCAGTATTTTTCCAGGCACCCGGTCGCCAAACTTGTTTATCAGACGGTAACCAACGATTGGTGGCAGGTAATCTTTGCCTTTACGCTTATTGTCGGTGTTGCCGGTTTTATCAAGATCAGTTTAAGGAAGATATCCCGGAAAGAGGATGTTACTTATTCCCTGATTGCCATGGGCGGATTGATAGCGATGCCGACCCTGGCAATGATTGGAGGAACCGGTATTGAATCGCCTTTTCAATGGGCTTTTGAAAATCTGCTGGCTCCGATGCAGGCGACTGTATTTTCGCTGCTGGCCTTTTTTGTCGCCTCGGCTTCATTCCGCGGTTTTCGTGCCCGATCGATACCGGCCGCAATTCTGTTGGCAACGGCCTTGTTGGTTTTAATCGGCCGGTTGCCGCTGGCCGAACATATTTCCGAATCAATACCGGAACTTACTTTCTGGATAAAGAACTACCCCTCAATGGCGGCCCGACGGGCGATTCTAATAGGTATCGGACTCGGTTCAATGACGACCGCTTTGCGCGTAATTCTTGGTATTGAAAGAACCTACTTAAGTGGTAAGTGATGGATAGACAGAAAATCAGATGGATTATATTTACCGGCTTGTTCGTGATTGTGGCCCTGGCCTATACCGTTGAAATCAAGATGGTCTCACAGCCGTCCTTTGAGGTCAAAAAAAGTTTCGATTATATCGAGTCATTGCCGGAGGGAACTATTCTTATGGTCTCGTTTGACCATGAGGCCTCATCGCTTCCGGAGGTACAGCCTATCAGCCTGGTGCTGATACGCCATGCTTTCCGGAATAATCTGAAGATTATCGGTTTGTCATTATTCGCCGAGGGAACCGCCATCGGCTATCGGACATTAAATAGAATCGCCGCCGAGTATGACAAAAGATATGGATACGATTATGTTTTTCTTGGGTTCAAACCGCAGCATATCGCCGCCATTCTTGGTATGGGTGAGTCAATATATGATGTGTTCCCGCGCGATTATCTCGGCCATCTGACCGACACTATTCCGATTATGGACAGCGTGGAAAATTACGATGATATCGAAATGGTAATTTCAATCACCGATGGTGATCGGGCGGTACAATGGATTGAGTATGCCGGGCCGCGATATAACCAGAAAATAATGGCCGGGTTGACCGCGGCCATGATTACCAGTTATGATCCGTATCTGTCTTCGGGCCAGCTGTCATCGGTGATCGGCGGCCTGAAAGGGGCCGCCGAGTACGAAAATCTTTACGGTGAGCCGGGTAAGGGTAATCGAGGTATGCCGGCCCAGACAGCGGCCCATCTCTATTTGGTTGTTCTGATCGTAATCGGAAATATAATTTATTTCAGAAACAGAAAGCGGCAGGGGAGAGGCGGTTTATGAATATCGGAGTAATTATCGCCGGTATTCTGACGCTGGCGATATATACATTTCTATATAAGGACAATCCGATTTACCGTGCCGCCGAATCGCTTCTTATTGGACTGGCGATCGGTTATGTTCTTGTGATTTACTGGCAGACCGCCTTTATGGACAGAATATTTTTGCCGCTTCTAAATCAGGGTGATTTGTGGGTGCTGATACCCTTAATACTTGGGCTTTTGATGTTCAGCCGATTCAGTCGGAAATACTCATGGCTGTCACGAATTCCGATTGCTCTCATGATTGGCGCCGGGGCCGGGGTGGCTATTCCGGCTATGTTATATGCCCGGACACTCAAGCAGATATCGGCTTCGGTTATGCCCCTGATAGGAGAAAACGGAGCCTTTAACTTTGAGGCCCTGGTTGTTATCGTTGGTCTGCTTTCCACCCTCTCATATTTTTATTTCAGCCGCGAGCATAAAGGTATTATCGGACAGGTGGCAAAACTGGGAACATATTTTCTGATGCTGTTTTTCGGGGCCACTTTTGGATATACGGTCATGTCACGGATGTCAACTTTTATAGGACGGATTGATTTTCTACTCTCTGATTTTCTCCAGATTATTAGATGATCTGCCCCAAATGCAAAACAGCTATGACAGAGCTGAAACGAACATTTCATAAAAAGCGGAAATGGGTTTGTCCTAAATGCGGACGGGTCAGATTTCAGGCTCAAAAAAGAACATAAATCCGGAAACCATATTTTATCCAGCCCGTATTGGAACTATGAAGAGTACCCGGAGAAAATAAATGGAAATAAAAATAGGTACATCCGGATACAGTTTCGATGACTGGAAAGGAAATTTCTACCCGAAGAATATCCAGAAGGGGAAGATGCTTGACTTCTATATTCAGCATTTTCCGGCGGTTGAAATTAATTCCACATATTACCGCATACCGCATCCGGCGGTAATGGCCAACATTGAAAAGAAAACGCCCGAATGTTTTGAGTTTATCATCAAGGTCCCACAGGATGTAACTCATAAAAGAAAGGAGATAGAGCCGGCTATAAAGGAGTTTCGGGAATGTCTCAAACCTGTCGAGGATGCCGGAAAGCTTAAGGGCCTGCTGGCTCAATTTCCTTATTCATTCAAGTTCTCACAGAAAGGGCTGGAATATATCAAATATTGCAATGAGCTTCTAAAACCGCACCGGCTTTTTGTAGAGTTTCGTCATAACGGCTGGGTTAATCGCGACATGTATAATTATCTGCGGGATAATTCAATCGGTTATGCCGCTGTTGACGAACCGCAATTGCCGGGTCTCTTAAAACCGGACATGTTCAGTACCACCGATACCGCCTACCTGAGACTGCACGGACGTAACAGTGAACAATGGTGGCGCGGCGGGGCGTTGCGATACGACTATGATTACAGCCACAGGGAACTACTGGAATGGAAAAAGAAGATTGAAAAAATGCAAAACAAAGCCAGGAAAATGTATATTTTTTTCAATAATTGCCATCTCGGGCAGGCTGTCAAAAACGCCCGCGACATGATGAGTCTTCTTGATTTATAATTATAAATTTTTGTTGACCAGTTTATTCCGATAATTAAATTATCTGCTCAATAGGAGAACTAAAACTATGGATGAGTATTTACGACTGGAAAATATCTGCAAATCTTACGAAACCAAAAAGGCTGTCGATGATCTCTCTCTTTCTGTACCTCAGGGCTGTATCTATGGAATAATCGGTCCCAATGGCGCCGGTAAAACAACGACAATTCGAATGATAATGAATATTATTGTACCCGATTCGGGAAATATATTCATAAAGGGTGCCGGGGTAACCAAGGATTTCAGAAACAGGGTCGGCTATCTTCCGGAGGAGCGCGGACTATACAAAAAAATGACGCTGGAAGAAATTATCAAATTTCTCGCCGAAATTAAAGGTTTTCCGGTCCGGAAGATCGTTGAATCAATGGATAGCTGGCTCGAGAAAATGTCGTTGCTGGATTATAAAGGGAAGAAAGTCGAAGAGCTGTCCAAGGGGATGCAGCAAAAACTGCAGTTTATCACAACTTTGATTCATCAGCCGGAATTGATTATTCTTGACGAACTTTTTTCCGGTCTCGATCCGCTCAATATAGAACTTATTAAGAATATTCTATTGGAAGAAAAACGCCGCGGGACAACAATTCTATTTTCCACTCATGTCATGGAACAGGCTGAAAAACTGTGCGATTATATCTGTATGATAAATAACGGTCGGAAGGTACTCGACGGACGGCTGGCCGAAGTCAAATCAAAATTCGGGACCAATTCGATTCAGATTAATATGGAGGGTGATGCCGGCTTTATCCGTGAGTTTTCCGGTGTGAAAAAAGTTACCGAATTTCCAAACTATATTGAATTGAAATTATCAAGCGACGCCGACAGCCGGGCGATACTGAAAGAGGTTGCTGACAGGATGACCATCCGGCGCTTTGAGATAATGGAACCGTCCCTTTATGATATCTTCATCAATGTTGCCGGTGTCAAACCGGCCGAACTTGATCGGGAGGGAAAAGCCGATGTCTAAGATGTGGGTAATAATAAAGCGGGAATATGCCCAGGTTGTCAAGAAGAAATCATTTATTGTCGGAATTATACTGACGCCTCTCTTTATGGTTGGAATTACGGTCCTTCCGGCCATGCTGGCTTCAAAAAAAGCGGATGACACTCAGAAGATTGCCGTTATTGATATGGATAATAAAAAGGTGGGGGAGAAGTTCGCCGAATCATTAACGCGATATACATTGGATAACGGTCTTCCGGCCTATGAAGTTACTGATATATATTATATCGATCCCAATGACACGGCAAAATTGACCGAACAACGGGCTGTTCTGGATTCTCTGGTTCGGGCTAAACAATTAAAAAGCTATCTTATAATCAATCATAAGGCCGAGGTAAACGACTCGATTGTGCTGGTGGCCAAATCGTTTGGATTCCGAACCAATTCCCGTTTTGAAAAGAGGCTGTCCGATGTTCTATCCGGGATAAGATTGGACAAATCTGATGTCAATCTTGAAGTCGATTCAATCCTCAAATTAACCAGAAGAATAGATTTAATGCAACAGGCACCGGGCGGTCGCGAACGTGATTTTTTGACAATGTACCTGGGCGGAATTGTTTTCGTGATGATAATCTTTATGACCATTATCGGTTACGGTCAGGTTTTGATGCGCTCAATTATCGAAGAAAAAAACTCCCGGATTATCGAGGTGATGATTTCATCGGTATCGCCTTTCCAGCTTATGGCCGGCAAGATAATCGGTCTGGGACTGGCGAATTTGACGCAGGTCGGTATCTGGATAGTCATTGGTATAGGTATATATAATTTTCGGGGCAGTCTTGATATCAGTGCCGATGTATCGGCCATACTATTCAACCCTGTCTTCCTGTCATTCTTCCTGATATATCTGGTAATCGGTTATATTATGTATTCCACACTTTTTGCGCTGATTGGCTCGATTGTCAACACCGATAAGGAAGCTCAGAATTTTATTTTCCCGATAACGATGAGTCTTATCTTACCGGTGATGGTGGCCATGTATATAATCCAGGAGCCGGATTCACTGATAACCGTTACATTGTCAATGATCCCGATATTTACCCCAACCATGATGATTTTGCGAATGAATTTTATCGGGGTGGAAACCTTCTCTTTTGCCAATCCGATAATTCTTGAAGCTACCATAGGCGTTGCGATTACGATCTTGTCAACACTGCTCATAATCTGGCTGACATCAAAAATATTTAGAATAGGAATTCTTATGTACGGCAAGAGACCTACTTTGCCGGAAATAATCAAATGGATGAGGTATAATTAATGCAAGCTGTCAAAGGCCGTAGACTTCGTACAATTATCTATTCCGTTTTCGGCTTGGCTGTTCTTCTAATACTGTTTCATAAATTTGAATATGCCGAAATTGAGACAATGCCGTTGCCGCTCTTCAAAACATCTGAGATTTCAAGACTCGATTTCGACCTGCCCGACAGCAATATCTGTCGTGACATTTATTTGAATTTGCGGGCCGCCATTGTGATAGATAATGGATCGGAACAGTTACTCTACAGCTATAATGCCGACAAAATGCGGTCGATTGCATCGATTTCAAAATTATTGACGGCGATGGTGGTTCTTGATGAGTACATGCCCGACTCGGTAATCACCATAACCAGAGAAGATGCGCGACGTTCCCGCCGTTCCATTTTCAGAACGGGGGATAAGGTAAAAATGCGTGATCTCCTTCACAGCGCCCTTCTGCAATCCGATAATCGCGCCGCGCGGGCTTTAGCTCGAACAGTATCCGGAAGTATTGAACGCTTTGCCGAAAGGATGAATGAATTGGCTGAGGAACTCGGTTTGGACCATACAATAATGTATGAACCGTCGGGCATGGATGATAGAAATCAATCGACCGCCGCTGATTGCGCCCGGCTGGTATATTATGCGATGCAGTATCCGGAAATTGCGCGTATCACGAGCTTAAAAAAGTATGAATTCAAACTTATTAATCGAAATGGACGAAAGAAAAGGCTGATAAATACCAATAAGATGGTATTTTCCAAATATAAGGTACTGGCCGGTAAAACCGGTTATATCATCGAATCTGATTATTGTCTGGCCACCATAATAGAAAACGGGGCAGGTGATCAGATTACCCTGGTTGTCTTGGGTTCACCTGGACCGCAAACCCGTTTCAGGGAAGCCCGTCGTCTGGCCAACTACTCTTTCAGAAAGATTAAAAGATTGGCGCAAGGCAATTAGATTGTTAGATTAGCTGTATTACGCTGAAAATAACTTAGTGGGGAGGTTTTTGGATTGAATTTGATAGAAGAGTGTCCCTAAAGATATATTATGTTAACTATTACCACAACCCTAATTCCTATTTTGGCCATTCCACCACCCAACCGCCTTATTTAACAACTAGGTTAATAATTTTATTCGGAATATATATCTTCTTTACTATCGACTTGCCGTCAATATAACTTTTCACTTTTCCGTTTTCCAGTGCCAGAGCGATTACCTCATCTTCAGAACTGTCTCTAGCGGTGTCTATTTGACCCCTCAGCTTACCATTTACTTGGACGGCAATCGTCACGCTGTCAAAGTCAGTGGCATTTTTGTCAAAGATAGGCCAATCAGACTTGAATATAGACTCTTCCTGTCCGCAGATCTGCCACATTTCCTCGGCAATATGCGGCGCCATCGGCGCTATAAGCTGGATAGTCTTAAGAATAGAATAATCTGTAAGTTTTCTGTCTAAGACCATAGTATTCTGAAAATCTCGAACGAATTCCATCAGGGCTGAAATAGCGGTATTATACTGTAATCGTTCGTAATCATCGGTAACACGTTTAATTGCCCGGTTTAGTTTGATATATATATCTTTATCTTTACCCGATAAGCTGTCAATACTAAAGTAATACTTTAAGTC
>Ga0136651_10000956_pt1 | contig 15930 bp, 10 predicted proteins | sample Mar14236cmmetaG_FD_94867 | JGI IMG/M metagenome (GOLD analysis project Ga0136651, IMG submission 94867) | Marine hydrothermal vent microbial communities from Guaymas Basin, Gulf of California to study Microbial Dark Matter (Phase II) - Marker... ...
AGATCATCGAGCACCCCGCGATGCAAAAACCACAGGGCCGGCTGACAGAGTACAAAAGCAACTACTCCAAATATCTTAACTGCCTTCTGGCGTTTGATCTTGAATTCGTCTTCCATAAAAGCGATTGACGGCTGGACAATCGAAATCGAGGAAGTGATTCCCGCCAGGAAGAGCATGAAAAACCAGAGGAAACAGAGCATCGCTCCCAGCGGTATCTTATTGAAAATTTGAGGCATGGTCACAAAACCGAGATTGAATGCCCCGGAATTTGCTATTTCGACAATCTCACCCGGTCCGAAAAATATAAAGGCGGCCGGGATGACAATGGCGCCCGCGACAATAACCTCGGCGAATTCATTGGTTGAGGCTGCCGCCAGTCCCGACAGGGCGATATCATCCTTTTTCCTGAGATAACTCGAATATGTAAGTATTACTCCCATGCCCACCGACAGAGTGAAAAATATCTGGCCGGTGGCGGCCACCCATACTTTGGGAGATTTCAGCGCCGACAGGTCGGTGTTCCAGATAAAGCCAAGACCGTTTATGGAGCTCCAGTCGGGATGCAGCGGGTCGGGCGCAAAAAGAGTAATCACCCGGACCGCCAGCAACACACCGAATATTAACAGCAAGGGCATGGCGATATTGCAAAGCTTTTCTATACCGCCTCGAATACCGAAATATATCACTGTCATATTAAGGAGAAAGGTTATTAGGAAAAAGACAAAGCCGGGGACAGTTCCACTCACAAAACCGGCATCGCTCAGCCCCTGGTAATTGCTCAGGAAATCAATAAATCCCTGGCTCGAGGTTATATTCGACAACTGGCCGGTCAGCGAATAGTAGGCGTAAGCAAGGCACCACGACTCGATATAAACATAATACATGTATATCAGGAACGGTCCGAATATCCCGCCGATACCGAGGTACTTCACAAAACGGCTTTTTTTCCAGAGGGAATCATAGATCCCTGGAGCCGTCGAATGTCCTCGCCCACCTCCGTATCGTCCGGCAGTCCATTCCACCCACATCAGCGGAATACCCACCAGCACCAGTGCTATCAAATAGGGAATCATGAAGGCGCCCTCACCGTATTTGCCCGCTTGAACCGGAAATCGAAGGAAATTCCCAAGACCGACCGCAGAGCCGGCCACGGCCAGGACGACCCCGATTTTGGTGCCCCATCGCTGCCTATCTCCACTCATATCTTCTATCTCCAAATGGAATGATCATTTATATTCTCTGTAATAGCAATCATGCATCGTTCCTGTATTATATGAGTATAAAAGGACGCCGCTTTTATTGTCAATATAAAATCAAAGTATGCAACCTGTTAATAACAGGATTGTATGATTTTTTGTTGACATAGTTTTAGGGGAGGGATATCATTAACCGGTTAAGGAATATAATTAATACACGGAGGAGAAACATGACTATGAAAATAGCCGCTACGATTTTCGCAATTATATTGATACTTGGCTGTTCGACGGTAACGGCTAAAGACTCGGCAGGGCTGGTAAGCGGTAACCTGACCACGGCCGATGCGGTCGGGGCCGGGATCGGTTATATCGGCGCTTTTGTCGGTTTCGGCGATAACGCGGCAGGTATCTTCGGATCATTTACATATGGATTGGCCGAATATACCGACATTCGAATCAAACTGGGCTTTGCCGATGCCGACGTTGAAAACAGCGACCCGGAAATATTTCTCGGCGCAGATTTCAAGTACGAGATCATGGATTATTACGATACGCTGCACAATAATCCCTTCGATCTGGCGGCAGGTGCTTTTATGGAATATGTCGCTTATGAAAATACCCCTGTCTTTCAACTGGGCGGCAACCTGATCGGTTCAATTCCTTATCGGTTCAACAGCGGGCATAAAATAGTGCCTTATGCACGTTTGAATGTCAGGATGGAACGGATCAGTAACGATCTGACTGATAATTCGGATACCGATTTCCAGGGCGGTTTTAATATCGGTACCAAGTTTGAAATTAATCAGGATTTTCATCTGTATGGTGAGTTTCAACTCGACGGTAATGCCGGCATCTTTCTGGGTCTTGATGTAAGAATGTTCTAAGAAATTTCCGGATTACCTGTGAAAAGAACTGAAGCTCCGGATATGACCGGAGCTTTTTATAATGAATTATATTGATACGATTATCCTGGGATTGATACAGGGACTGACAGAATTTCTGCCGGTTTCCTCCTCGGGACATCTGGTTTTGGGGAAGTACCTGTTGGGGGCCGAGATGTCCGGAATCGTCTTCGAACTGGCGGTCCATTTCGGAACTCTCATGTCGGTTTTGATATATTTCCGTAAAAGAGTCTTAAGATTGGTTCAATCCATTTATACGCCGTCGCTAATGGCCGAAAGGAAAATGATTCTTTACCTGATTCTTGGTATGATACCGGCAGTCATAATTGCCCTGATATTTAAGGATCAGATCGAATCGGTATTTAGTGCCCCTCTGGCCGCCGCCATTTTTCTGGTCGTAACCGGAATTATACTGATCCTGACGGCCGCCTTTGAAAAGGGATTAGGAAAAATCGATGCACCGCGTTCGCTTCTGATAGGCTTCGCCCAGGCGCTTGCCATCCTCCCCGGGATATCACGATCCGGAATGACTATCTCCGCCGGGTTATTTACAGGTGTAAAACCGATAGAAGCGGCGGAATATTCATTCCTCCTGTCCATCCCGGCAATAATCGGCGCCATTATTTTTCAGGCAAAAGAGATTGTTGCGGTCGATAAAAGCCTCATCAGCCATTATCTTGTGGGCGCAGCGGTGGCATTTCTATCAGGCCTGTTTGCCGTATATCTTTTGCTGGATCTCATTAGAAAAGGCAAATTCAAATATTTCGGAATATATTGTATTTTGATGGGGATTCTGGGCATAGTGTATTTTATCTGATACCATGAAACAAATACTTGTTATCCGACTGGGGGCGATCGGCGATGTCGTTCTGACCTCACCGGCCATCCTTAATCTAAAATTGTCCAATCCGGGTGCAAAAATATCCCTTCTTACACGATCATACCTGGCCGGCCTGGCCTCGATGTTTACCGGAGTAGATGAGGTCCTTGAATTCCCTGCCGATGCATCAGTTCGGGATCTCTTCCTGATGGGGGAATATCTGGATAAAATGGGTTTTGACATTGTTGTTGATTTACACGGTAATATCCGTTCCCAGTATCTAAGCAAACATATCGCCGCCGGTGTCAGGGTGCAATATCCCAAACGCCGGTTTCAGCGTTGGGCGGCAGTAAAATTGAATAAAATAAATCCCGATCCGCCGCATACCATTGATTTGTATAACGAGGCTGTTGTGAAAACGGGGGGGAGGGTTTATGCCCGGCGGCCGGTGATATCGCTTCGTCCCGAAGACCTTATTGATCTGGACTTTGGCGAGGCACTACCGATTATTGCCATAGCTCCCGGCGCCTCGTATCCGCCCAAACAATGGCCGCCTGATCGCTTCCGGCAATTGGCGGTTGAAACCTTTAAACAGACACCGGCCAACGTCGTTTTATTATTGGCGGATATCGATGAACAAATGGAATCGCTTCGCGATGAGATACCACGCGAAAGATTGAAAATATTCGTCAACAGCGATCTTAACCGGCTCACAAAAATAATTGCCGCGACAGATTTGCTGGTATGCAACGACTCGGGCCTGTTGCATATAGGATCGGCCGTGGGAACCCCGGTTATTGCGCTGTTCGGGCCGACTCACCCGACTCTCGGATTTGCGCCGAGGGGAAGAAATGACACGATCATGCAGGTTGATGAACCTTGCCGGCCGTGTTCGTTGCATGGAAAACGAATCTGTTATCGAGACCGCCGGTACTGCTTCGAAAGAATCGCCGTGGATGATGTCTTAAAAGAAATAATCGAGAAAATAAATGCAGAAGAAAAGGGGTGTAAAGCAATTTTTGTCGATCGTGACGGGACGCTCTTAAAAGAAAAGGGATATCTCGATGATCCCGACGATGTGGAGCCGGAATCCGGTGCCATCGATGCTGTTCGGCGTGCCAGAAAAGCCGGATATAAGGTGGTGGTTCTTACTAACCAATCCGGTGTCGCGCGCGGTTATTATGACGAGGATACAGTCCATCGTGTCAATGAAAAAATGATTGATATTTTTGCTTCCGAGAACGCCCCTCTCGATGATGTCCTGTACTGTCCGCATTACATCAAGGGTAGTGTACCTGAGTACGCAGTGTCATGCGATTGCCGCAAGCCGGCGCCTGGAATGGTTGAAGAAGCCTGTCGACGGCATAATATCAATCCGTCAAAATCTGTTGTTATCGGTGATAAACTTACAGATGTTCATCTGGCCGCCGTTACCGGCGGGCGCGGATTACTGGTCAGAACCGGCTACGGCAGACAGGAAGAAAAATACCTTCAAAGCCAGTATATGCTTGGCCCGGAAAAAATCACCGAAAACCTGCATGAGGCCGTAAAATATATTGTCAATGGCGGAGGTAAAAGCGGCCATGCTGGTTGAAGCGGCATATTCGGAAAATCTTGGTGGCGATAAAGTAAGATGTCATCTGTGTCCCGCCGAATGCATCTTGACTGAGGGCAAGGTAGGTATATGCGGCTCGCGCTTTAATCGACATGGCACGCTAATGGTGGACAATTATGGAGAACTGGTCAGTGCCAGCTATGATCCGGTTGAAAAAAAACCGCTCTACCATTTTTATCCCGGGAAGACAATATTTTCGACAGGACCAAATGGGTGTAATCTCAAATGTCTCAACTGCCAGAACTGGGAGATTTCGCAGGGGCGTGTCCCCACCCGCTTTGTAGCACCTCATGATATGGTCAAACTGGCCGGGAGGAACGGTTCCATAGGAATCGCCTATACATATACCGAACCATTGATATGGTTTGAATATCTAAAAGATGTGGGACAGATTATCAGGGAAAACAATCTCAAAAATGTTCTTGTCAGCAACGGTTATATAAATGCAAAACCATTGCAGGAGCTTCTTCCGATAATCGATGCCGCCAATATCGATTTGAAGAGTATGCAATCGGCTTTTTATAAAAAAATATGCAAAGGAAAACTGGAACCGATACTGGATAATATCAGAACTCTTCATGAGTCGGGAATAGAATTGGAAATCACCAACCTGGTTATCACGGGATTAAATGATTCCGACCGCGATTTCGAGATTTTGACCGATTTTTTGGCTTCCGTATCACCGCGTATTCCTCTGCATTTCTCGGCATATTATCCCACTTATAAAATGAATAACCCGCCTACCTCACCGGACAGGCTGAAAAGAGCCTATAAAATAGCCTCACGGAAAATTGAATTTGTATATCTCGGAAATGTCCATATCCCTGACAGATCTGATACCTTTTGCCCCCGATGTAAAGAACGCCTGATCTGCCGGAGCGGGTACCGTATCGAGATTTTGGGTCTTGAAGACGGAAAATGCACCAACTGCGGCCATGATACTGGAATTATACAATAGTATCGTTGTAAGTTGCCGCCAATTCAGACATATCGACTTCACGTCGATAAAATATAGATGCGCTGATGTTCGTATCACCTTGTGGAAACGGCGAAAAGGAACTATATCGCGGAGACACTTGTTTTAACCGTAAAAAGACATATATTTATGTTTTGATTATGCTTAAATCCGGATTCAAATATTTATTTCCCTCACTTATAATTCTGTTTATTCTGGCATCATCCTCTAATGCTCAATTCTACTTCGGACAGAACAAGGTCCAATATACAAATTTTGACTGGCATGTGATGGAAACCGAGCATTTTCGAATCTACTTTTACATGGAAGAGGAGGACCTGGCCGGAATTGCCGCCCGGATTGCCGAGGATGGGTATAAGGATCTTGCGGCTAAATTCAAACATGAAGTTTACAGAAAAACCCCGTTGATTATATACAGCTCTCCCAATTATTTTTCCCAGACCAATGTCACACCGAGTCTTCTGCCGGAATCGGTCGGGGGATTCACAGAATTTTTCAAAGGGCGCGTGGTGGTGCCGTTCAATGGTTCATACCACAGTTTCGCCCATGTCATCCGGCACGAGTTGGTACATGTTTTTACCATATCCAAGCTGGAGTCGGTCATGTCCCGGCAGAAGCTTGTCAGGATGGCTTCGCCGCCGCTGTGGTTTATCGAGGGAATCGCCGAATTCTGGTCCACCGAATGGGACAGTGAAGCCGATATGATCCTGAAAGACATGGTCATCTCGGGAAAATTGTTCAGCATTTCAAGGATGTACGAGATCACGGGCACGTTTTTTATGTATAAGCTCGGCCAGTCTATCTGCGAGTTCATCAATGATTATTATGGTTCCGACAAGCTCATTCTGATATTCGAAAACTGGTGGAAAGGCCGCAATTTCGGCGAAGTCGTGAAAATCGTCACCGGCGATTCTCTGGATGAAATATCGAAAAAATGGGAGTACCATTTGAAAAAAAGGTACTACCCTGAAATAGCCGATGCCGGCCTTGCAAAAGGAGAGGCCAAACAACTGACCCGCGACGGTTATTCTCTGAAGGCGGTTCCTATCGATTTGAAGAACGGTGATAAAACAGGTGAATGGATTATATTCAAGGCTAATAAACGGGGTTATTCGGGAATTTATATGATGCCCCCCGCAGGGGAGAAGAAAAAACTTTACACGCTTCTTAAGGGCGGACGATCCGCCAGTTTTGAATCACTGCATCTTCAACAAAGCGGGATAGATGCCAATGATGACGGCATGATCCTTTTCTCATCCAAATCCAGGGAAGCGGATGTTCTGTATCTGTACGATTTGAATGAACGTCGTGTACGCGAAAGATACGAATTCCCCGATTTAGCCGCGATAACGTCTCCGCGATTTTCGCCCGACGGAAATAAAGCTGTGTTCAGCGGGGCGAAACGGTCTGGTACAACCGACCTGTATATCCTTAACCTGCTGACCGCCGATGTTCGGCAGATTACCGATGATTTCTACCTGGACCGTGAACCGGTCTTTACCCTTGACGGTGACTCGATCATTTTTTCCTCTGACAGATGTCTGGATGGCGATACCGGCGCCATTAATCTGTACAAGATATCTGCCGAAGGCGGCGAACCGGCGCAACTGACATCCGGACGTTGGCGTGATCTTTCGGCCGATGTGACCGATGACGGGATCTATTTTTCATCTGATCGAGACGGCGCCTTCAATATATATCGGCTCAATCGCGATAAATCGATCAATAAAATTACATCGCTTCTGACCGGGGCTTATGACCCCCGATTGACAGGCGACAAAAAAAGTCTGGTCTTTTCGGGATACCAGGATTTTGGCTCGCACATATACCGTATGGAACTTAATGACTCAATTACACTGGCGGCTGACCAGCCGCCGCCGGGAAAGGTCTTCTGGCGGCCGGGCAGATTGACAAGCAAAAAATTCAAATCCTCAGTCAGATATAAAACCGAATATTCATTGGACATTGCCCAGTCGGCTATTTCCTATGATCCGGTGTATGGTTCTCTTGGCGGCGTTCAGGTGGCGCTTTCGGATATGCTCGGAGACAACGCGTTCTATTTCCTGCTGACTAACACCGCCGAATCAAAGGACGATTTGATGTCCAGCTTTAACTTCGCCGTCACATATATCAATAAAAAGCACCGCATCAACTGGGGCGGCGGGTTGTATCATCTCTATGATGAATACTACAATGATTATGACGGTTACTACTATGAACGACAGCTTGGCGGGATGGTCTATGTCAACTACCCGTTGTCCCGATTCAACCGGCTCGAGACCACCAGCTATTTGCGTTACTCTGATCGTGATAAATGGCTGTTTCGATACCGCCGTAAAGGCGCCATGCTGAGTAATTATGTCTCAATTATATCCGATAATTCACTCTGGGATATATCCGGCCCAATCGAAGGACACCGGTATAACTTCACGTTCGGGATTACAACCAGGCTGGATCAGGGGCGGCAATACAATCGAATCGGTCTTGTTGATATCCGGCACTACCTGCGGTTAGGCAAATATTCAGCCTATGCCTCACGGCTGTTTTTGTATTCATCGAGCGGAGTTGAGCCCCAGCGTATTTATTTTGGCGGAAGTTGGTCATTTCGAGGATATAATCGCCGGGCCTTTTATGTCAGGAATATAGCTTTTGTCTCCAATGAGATCCGTTTCCCTCTGATTGATAATCTCTTGATCGGATTCCCGATCGGCGGTATCGGTTTCCAGGCCATCCGCGGTGCTCTATTTTTTGATGCCGGCTATTTGACCGACCGGAAAATGGATCTGTTCGGCCCCAACTTCGACGATAATGTCCTTGGCTCTTTCGGTACCGGGTTCAGGGTTGCGCTGGGCCGATTTGTAGTGTTCAGATTCGACTTTTCGCGGACGACCGACTTTAAAACGGTTAGTAAAAATACAGATTTTGACTTTTTCTTCGGCTGGAATTTTTAATGCGCCGTAAACTGACGATACTGATATTAGTCGTGGCCGGAATTATAATTTCCGGCTGTTCAAAAGAATTTATTCTTCCGCGAACGGAAGTAAAGACCCCCGCAAGCTGGCAGTTTCCCCGCAAAGATATTCAGTCGCGAGCGGCGATCAAATCAGAATTCGGCGGTCAGCTCAATCTCAAATGGGAGCAAAAAAACTCGGAATCGCCTCTCGGGCCTCTTACTATCGGCGCCGGTAAACTTATTTATACCGGAAGCCGAAATCGGATGTTCTTTTACGATTTGAAAACGGGAGAATATCTTGGTATGTACAAGACCAAACGCAATGCCCAGACAGGACTTGTTGTCGTCGATTCGCTGGCCTATTTCGCAATCGGACCGACAAAAGATTTGCTGATCTGCCTGAATTTGCTAAATCGAAGAATCTCATGGGACTTTGATATAAAGGATGTTACCGGCGCGCCGATAATTATAGATGACCGCATTTATGCCGGATCCTCGACCGGAGAGATAGTTTGTCTCGATCGACATACCGGGGAACCGATCTGGCGGCATACGGCCGAGGGCAGATGCCTGGCCGGGCCAAGCGGTGACGGCGAAATGGTCTTATTCCCGCAGGACAACGGAACGATACTGGGTTTGAAGGCCGCGACCGGTGACATAATATTTGAGGTGAAACTGGAACAACCTTTGGTTACCAAAGCAGTCATAGGCGACAAGGTGTATATCACCGGTGCGGAGGGCGGTTTTTACGCTCTCGACAAATCATCCGGAACTGTTGTATGGGAAGAGATATTCCCGTATCCGATCTGGACCTCGCCGGCGTTGGACGAGAGAATGCTGTATTTCGGCGACAACGGCGGTAATCTCAGGGCTTTGACCGGGGAAGACGGGACGGTGCTGTGGCAGTATAAAGCCGACGGCGTCATCGTATCCTCACCGATCATTGTCGGAGATTATCTGCTTTTTGCCTCGCTGGACAGAAATCTCTATTGTCTCGACAAAAATACCGGCACCCTGGTCTCGAAACGGGAATTCAAACAGGGCATCAATGTCCCCGCCGTTAGTGATGGAAAAGTAATTTGCGTGGCGGCGCATGACGGCACCATACAATGTTTTGGAGATTAGCATGAGAGATGTAAAGATCACCGAAGGCGACCTCAATCTAAATCTTAACGAACTTGTTCACGAAACTCTAAGAGAGCTCTTCCTGGCATCGAAGAAAGTCTCCATATATTCCAGCGAACACCCTTTATCTCAGAAAGCTATCGGCCGCGCCTTTCTGATGGTCGAAAAAATATTTAGATATAAAAGATATTTAAATCTGCATATTATGGACGGTCACCTTCACGCTCTTAATATTCGCATCCGTCCTTCCATATTTACCGAGACTTTCCTTAATTATATGCAGGTACTCGACCTCAATGATATTCTTTTTCAGGAAGGCATTAGCGCCCGGGAACTCTCGGTATTTCTCGATCGCCTTGTCAAAAGACTGCCTTCATCCGATTTCAGCAATCTGATGGTCACCTATCTAAAGAATAATAAAATCGATACCATTATGGTAAATTCGGAAACCGGCCATGACATTTTTGAAAATTGCCCGATTATGCGCGGTGATCTGATCGGCGATTTCTCTGTCCGGGCCGTTGTTGGCCAAATTATCGGTGATGATTTCGAACGGCTGGCGACATTGATGGCTGATGAAGAATTGCCATTCGAGGAATATTTTGCCCGTTATAAACATGACTACCATCCGATCCTTATCTCCTACCTGATCCCCGAAAAACTGGCAGCTATGCCGGCTACGATTATAGGGGAGAAACTGATCTCGGCAATCAATGGGGAAGGCAATTATGATACGGACGGAGATGTCCTTGACGAGATGGGCGGCCAATCCCGGGTAAAGGAGCTGGTGGCGGCTCTGAATTATCACCCCGAACGGGAAAAGATTCTCGATTCCATTGGCGAGGAATTGCTTGATAAGGGAACCGACAAAACCGTCTATAAAAAAATACTGCCGGAGGCAAGCGCAATCAAGGTGGAATCATCCGAACGGATTGATCAGTTTCTCAATACAACCTTCAACGAAGCGCTTCCCGGATACGATCTTAATGACTTCCGTGATTTATTCAGCCGGCTGTTGAGAACCGGACAGCAGGGGAAAGTCAGGGCTGTAATAAATATCCTGCTCAACTATCTGGCCGGTCCGAATCTCGATCTGCGTGAAAAAGCGCTAATGCTGTTCAAATACTCTTTAGAGGTTTATCCCAAAAATACCGCCGGCTATATGATTGAATATATGATTGAAAAAATCGGTGAATATTTCCGAACCGGTATGGAGACATTTGAATACTCGGATCTGGTTTGGGAGTTGGCCAAAATAACTCTGGCCGAAAACCGCTACGATTACATGTCTCGGATATGCGATGTATTAACCGACCGGCGTTCACGGCAAAAGGGTGTCTGGAGCTATGAATCTGTCGCAGTTAAAAAAGCGGTCGAAGAACTCAATCGCCGCGAGATTATCGAACAACTGGTCAAAGACCTGGTAGAGGGACCGCACGAGTATATTCCACATATAAGAAATATAATTATAACGATCGGGTCCGAAGAAGCCGCGTTGGCTCTGTCGAATATTATTTCGCATGAATCACGGCAGGTTCGACAGAATGTCCTTAAGATTATGGCCGAAATGGGTAAAGCTTCATTAACGGTTTTCTCGCAAATCCTCAACAATAATGAATACTTCGAACGTGTGGAATCAAGACGGGAACTGCCGGATGAAAAATGGTATGTTGTTAGAAATTCCATCTTTGTCCTTGGCTTGCTGAACGACCCCGAGGCCTGCCGAGCCCTGCGTGTGCGTATCAATGACAGCGACACCCGTGTCAGACAAGCAATAGTCCAGGCCCTGGAAAAAATAGCCGGCGAGGAAGCCTGTGATCTACTTCTGGTGCTGGCCGATGATGAAGATCGCGAGATCAGGGAGTCAGCCATTATTGCTCTCGGACTGGTGGGCAATCCCGACATGGCGCCCGAACTCATCGAATTAGCCAATAATCGACGTAGCGATATTGTCTGTCTGATAAACGCTCTCGGCAAATTGGGAGGGAGCGAAGCCAAAAACTTCCTTGGCAACCTCCTTATCGATCAACAACTTCAGTCTCAATTCACCTCGGGCCGCTCATCGCGAGAGGATCTTAAAATAGCGACAATCAGGGCGCTCGGGCGTATTGGCGACAAAGAATCATTGAAAAAAATAAAAAAATTCAGCGAATCACTTTCAACGTCACAAAAAATTCTCTTTGGCGGTTCAAAATTATCAAAGACCGCCGAGGAAATCCTGAGCAGATACGACAATTAGGCAGTCTTCCTCTGTCAAAATATCAGATGGGATGCCATGTAGACATTCTAATAATGCCATAATGGCATATATTTTTCCCACCAGTTTTTTACATATTTCTTATCTTCTTGTATTACAATACATTACATTTATTGGCACGCTGGTTGCCTAAATATATTGCGTGAAACGAAAGTAAAGGGGTAACCATAAAAGGAGGTTTTTAAAATGACACTCGTAAGATATAATCCAAAACACTGGCTTAATAGAGCCAGCCGCGATTTTGACTCGATCTTCGATTCTTTCTTCGATACCCCGGCTTTGCGTGCCGGGAGCAGTTGCGATTTCACGCCGCGCGTCGATATAATCGAAGATAAAAAATCTGTCAGACTGGAAGTCGAACTTCCGGGTATGGAGAAAGATCAGATCAAGGTCGTCGTTGAAGACGGTGTGCTGACAATCAGTGGAGAGCGCAAATTCGAATCCGAGGAGAAGGATAAGAATTATCTGAGAACGGAACGTTTCTATGGATCGTTCTCTCGCTCCTTCACCCTCCCCGACAATGTCGATTCGGAGAAGATCTCGGCTGATTACAAGAATGGTGTTCTGAATGTTGCGCTTGCCAAGCATGAAAAGGCGCTTCCGAAAGAAATCAAAGTCGACGTCAAGTAAAAATAATCGGGTTGCGCAGATGGTACACTCAAAACGGGCGGGCGGTTTGACTCGCCCGTTTTTTTGGAGCTTGGCAACAAATTCTAAAATATAATAGAGGTGAGTAAAATGAGTAAAATTATAGGTATAGACCTTGGAACCACGAACTCGGTGGTTGCGGTCGTCGAAGGGAAAGACCCGGTTGTTATCGCTAATTCAGAGGGCGGCCGCACAACCCCATCGGTAGTTGCAATTGATAAAAATGGGGAACGGTTGACCGGACAGGTTGCCAAAAGGCAGGCGGTAACCAACCCGCTTAATACCGTTTTTTCCGTCAAGCGTTTTATGGGACGCAATTTCAATGAAGTGGAAAAAGAGATAAAAAATTTCCCGTATAAAGTGGTCGCCGGTGGCAAAGGGGAAGCCGTGATAGAAATGAATGGAAAAAAATACGCTCCCCCGGAGATATCGGCCATGGTTCTGTCGAAGATGAAAAAGACTGCCGAAGATTACCTGGGCCAAAAGGTGACCGATGCGGTAATCACGGTGCCGGCCTACTTCAATGATAGTCAGCGGCAGGCTACCAAGGATGCCGGTCGTATTGCCGGACTTAATGTCCAGCGCATCATTAATGAACCGACCGCGGCCGCTCTGGCCTATGGAATGGACAAAAACAAAACCGGTAAGATCGCTGTCTATGATCTCGGTGGCGGAACCTTTGATATATCTATCTTGGAATTATCGGATGGCGTCTTTGAAGTGCTTTCGACCAACGGCGATACGCATCTGGGTGGTGATGATTTCGATAAACGAATTATCGATTGGCTTGTTAATGAATTTAGAAAATCGGATGGTATTGATCTTTCTAAAGATGCGATGGCCTTACAGCGCCTTAAAGAGGCGGCTGAAAAGGCCAAGATTGAATTGTCATCGACAATGGAAACAACCATCAATCTGCCGTTTATAACGGCCGATAGCAGCGGCCCGAGACATCTTAATATGACTCTTTCCCGCGCCAAATATGAACAACTGGTCGACGATCTTCTGGAACGCACTATCGAGCCGTGCCGCCGGGCTGTGGCCGATGCTAAAATTGATATTAAAGATGTCAATGATGTCATCCTTGTGGGCGGTATGACTCGTATGCCTCGTGTAGCCGAATTGGTCAAAAAACTTTTTGGCCGCGAACCCAATAAAGGTGTTAATCCTGATGAAGTCGTTGCGATTGGGGCCGCCATTCAGGGCGGTGTCCTGACCGGAGATGTCAAGGATGTCCTGCTTCTCGATGTAACTCCGCTTTCGCTTGGTATCGAGACTCTCGGAGGTGTTTCGACACGATTGATCGAACGCAACACCACTATCCCGACTAAGAAGTCGCAGATATTCTCAACGGCGGCGGATAATCAGACGCAGGTCGATGTTCATGTCCTGCAGGGCGAACGTGAAATGGCCATCGATAATAAGACGATCGGGCGCTTTGTCCTCGATGGAATTCCACCGGCGCCGCGCGGTATCCCGCAAATCGAGGTTACTTTCGATATCGACGCTAATGGTATCCTGAATGTGACGGCCAAAGATATGGCGACCGGTAAATCGCAGAATGTCAGAATCGAAGCCTCCTCCGGCTTGAGCGAACAGGAAATCGACAAAATGGTTAATGACGCCAAGGCGCATGAATCTGAGGATAAAGAAAAACGCCGGAAAATCGACATTCGCAATACCGCTGATAGCGCCGTATTCCAGGCTGAGAAGAATCTAAAAGAATTCGGCGATAAACTGGATGCTGATCAAAAGGCCAAAATCGAGGCCGGGATTGAACGCATCAAAGGGGCCCTGAAAACGGATAATACCGATGAAATGCAGGCCTCGGTCGATGCCCTCAACCAGATCTGGCAGTCAGCGGCGTCGAATATGTATCAGAACGTCAATCCGAATACTGCCGGCCAGACTGGCGGCTTCGAGGGACCTCCGCAAGACGGTCCATCCGATAATAATAAAAAGGATGATAACACAGTCGATGCCGATTTTGAGGTGGTCAATGATTAATAACTGAAAGCAGGGGCTACCGGGCCCCTGTCTTGTTTGACAAGTCCGGTCGTAATTGGTAAACTGGACTTGTCCGTAATATATGTAAAGGCAGATGATGAATAATAATGTCTAAAGATTATTATAATATACTTGGTGTGCCTGAAAACGCATCGAAGGATGAGATTAAAAAGGCATTTCGAGGGCTGGCCAAGAAATATCACCCCGATCGTAACAAGGGAGATAAATCTTCCGAAGCGAAATTTAAGGATATTTCCGAAGCGTACGATATACTGAGCGACGATAAAAAACGTCAGCAATACGACATGATGCGCAAATACGGTGCCTATGGTGGCGGTTTTGATCCCCATGGCGCCGGAGCGGGCGGATTCGACCGATCGCAATTTACAAATGGATTTCGGTTCGAAGATCTGGGCGGTTTCGGCTCTTTTGCGGATATATTCAGTTCTATATTCGGAGGTGAAGATCTCTTTGGCGGACGGCAGAGAACCGGCCGGGCGGTCAGACCCCGCCGGGGCGGTGATCTTATAATCCGGCTGAATATCAATTTTGAAGAGGCTGTTAACGGAACGAATAAAATAATCAGGATAAATAAGCCGGTCAGCTGCAATGTCTGCGGCGGGACCGGCGAACAGAAAGGCGGCGGACGGCATGTCTGTCCGCAATGCGGCGGACGCGGAACCGTCAGCTATTCCCAGGGCGGTTTTGCCGTATCACGGCCTTGCCCGAGATGTCTTGGAAAAGGAATAATCCCCGGTAAGCCATGCACTAGGTGCGGTGGATCGGGAAGAGTGAAAGAGTCTAAAAAGTTAAAAATAAAAATCCCCGCCGGGATCGATGACGGAGGACGGATCCGCCTTCGAAAAATGGGTAACCCCGGAACCAACGGCGGGCCGGATGGAGACTTAATAATAAACGTGAGTGTTAACAAACATCAACAATTCGAGCGTAAGGGGCATGACATTTATACTGTCGTCGAGATTTCGTATCCACAGGCGGTACTGGGTGCCAAGGTGCCGGTCAAAGCTTTGACTAAAGCGGTCAATGTCAATATCAAACCGGGCACCTCGCATGGTACAAAGCTTCGCCTTAAGGGACTCGGCCTGTCGATCGATGGCACCCAGGGTGACCTGTATGCCGAAGTGCATATTCGGGTGCCGAAAGCTGTCTCTCCGAAGCAAAAGGAACTGCTCGAAGAATTGCAAAAGACACTGCAGTCATAATCACGCGGCCTTATCATTAACGCAGTCATGAGCCGGTGTGAGAAACTGCTTGATATATATCTTATTTGACTAATAAAGAATAAAAGGGTAGGTGAGTATATATGAATATGAACAAATTAACACAGCGGTCGGCGGATGCGCTCAATTATGCTCAGCAGCTGGCTATGTCCGAATCGCATCCGCAAATCGAACCAATGCATTTGCTGTC
>Ga0136651_10000960_pt1 | contig 15911 bp, 12 predicted proteins | sample Mar14236cmmetaG_FD_94867 | JGI IMG/M metagenome (GOLD analysis project Ga0136651, IMG submission 94867) | Marine hydrothermal vent microbial communities from Guaymas Basin, Gulf of California to study Microbial Dark Matter (Phase II) - Marker... ...
AGGTGGGCAACATAAACACGTTACCCACCCTACATAATACGAAGAGGTGGGCAACATAAACACGTTACCCACCCTACATAATACGAAGAGGTGGGCAACATAAACACGTTACCCACCCTACATTTTAATTAATGGTGGGCAACATAAACACGTTACCCACCCTACAACTGATAACTGACATGTCTACTGAACATTTTATCAATCTTGAACAGGCGCCGACTTATCAACCCCGTTTGGGTGAAATGTTGATTGAGGCCGGTTTTGTCACGGAACAGGATGTACAACGTGCTTTGGAATTTCAAGCCCGTTTGGGTGGGCTATTGGGCGCGGTGTTAATTCGTATGGGTTCCCTCTCTGAAGACAATTTATTGAGCATATTATCTAAACAATTAGATATACCGGTGATGGATAGCAAAGAGATTCCTCAGGATATCAATCTTTTGCTTAATACCATTGAAGAATCTAATATTGATGAAGATTGGTGGCTGGATCAGGAAGTCGTGGCGTGGCAAACGTCGGAGGGTACTTTGCATTGTCTGGCCCGTAATCCGTTGTCGGATACGCTCCATGAAGTTTTTGAACAGGCTTTTATGGAACACGAGATTCTGTGGTATTTAGCCCGTCATCAAGATCTTGATCGTATCCTTGATTTGTTGGCTAAAGCCAATACGGGTGAGCATTTTGGGGATACTGATGATGTGAATCTTTTGCGCGAGTTGGCCGAAGGCGCACCTGTTGTGGAGTTTGTCAATAATATGTTTTCACAAGCTGTCGATCAACGGGCTTCTGATATACATATTGAACCTGAAGAACATACGTTTTTTGTACGTTATCGCGTTGATGGTGTCTTATATGAACATATCAGTTTGCCGAAAGAACGTTTTAACGCGATTGCTTCACGTATCAAATTGATTTCGGGATTGGATATTGCTGAACGCCGTTTACCACAAGATGGACGAGTGAATACCCGCGTCAGTGGTCAGGAATTAGACATTCGTGTTTCTTGTTTGCCGGGTGTACATGGGGAATCTATCGTGATGCGCTTGTTGCCTAAAGAACGTGAAACCAGTCGTTTAGAACAATTAGGCTTTGCGCCCGATCATTATCGCTTGTTTAATGAATGGATTAGTGAACCACATGGCATTATTTTGGTTACGGGCCCGACGGGTTCGGGTAAATCGACGACTTTGTATGCCACTCTGGATGCTGTCAATAACCGCACTCAAAAAATTATCACGGTTGAAGATCCCGTTGAATATCAACTGAAAGGCATTACCCAAGTTCAAGCGCATAGTGATATTGGCTATACTTTTGCCAGTGCTTTACGTTCAATTTTGCGGCAAGATCCTGATATTATTATGATTGGTGAAATTCGTGATCGTGAAACGTCAGAAATTGCGATACAAGCTGCGCTAACAGGGCACATGGTTTTATCCACTTTGCATACGAATGATGCTGTTAGTGCTTTCACACGTTTGATTGATATGGGGGTTGAAACCTTTTTAGTCGCGACTTCAGTGCGCGCTGTGCAGGCTCAACGTTTATTGCGCCGATTATGTGAACACTGCGCCCAGCCGACGACACCATTAGCAGAGGTAGAAAAACAAGTTAAACAGATATTACCTGAAGAAATGGCAGCGCAAGCGCCTCAATGGAAACAAGCTGTGGGTTGCCCGGCCTGTCAAGGCACGGGTTATCAAGGGCGTGTTGGGATTTATGAAATGGTTTACATCACAAATGAAATGCAAACTTTGATTTTAAATCGTGCCTCTACGAGGGAAATGCGTCAATTAGCGATAAAACAAGGTTTTCGTACTTTGCGCGAGGATGGGTGGTTGAAAGCCTATAGTGGTATAACGAGTCTGGAAGAAGTATTGCGTGTGACTGAAGAAACAACGCATGTGGTTTAGGGAAATGGTGGGCAACAAAAAGACGTTACCCACCCGACAAAGACTGGGATAATTTATTTTTCGGATGTATTTATCTCAAACACTTTGTGCTTGAACAGGCTTATAAGTACTGAACCATAAATTTTCAGGTATTTAGAAAAAGAAAGGAGAAAGGGGGCAACCACAAGGGATTGCCCCTACGGGCGCGGTTGTAGGGGCAATCCCTTGCTCATGCCCTTTGCGGTATAAATACCTGTTTATTTGTGCTTCAGTACTTACAACCTGTTTTCTAATTATCCTGTTGTTGATGTATTCGCCTTTCTAAGTAGTCTACTATATGTTCTTCATGTTTTTGCCCTGTAATTTGATTAATTTCCGGTATTCCTGAAGGACTCGTTACGTTGACTTCGGATAGATAGTCTCCAATAATATCTATGCACGTTATGGGCAAATCCATTTTTGACAGTTCTGGACTGATTGTTTTTATAATGTGAATATCTCTATCAGTTAATTCACATTTTTCAGGTGTTGCGCCTAGATGGATGTTAGCACGAAAATCATTTTGTGGTGGGAGCCTGTTCATCCAACCTATAGGGGTGCCATCAACTAAAAAAACTCTTTTATCCCCCTTATATACCTCAGGTAAAAACGGCTGTACTATCACAAATTCGTTTTCATTGTGAGTAGACCATTTCAATATCTCTTTTGTATTAAAATTGTTTTTGTCTATCTGAAAAATGCCTTCTCCACTTCGCTGGTTTAATGGCTTAATGACCCATTTTTCGGGGCCCTGCTGAAGTCTTTCTCGTATTTCCTTAATGTTACGAGAGATAAACGAAACTGGCGTAAGTTCTGGAAATCTTAAGGAAAATAATTTTTCATTAGCGTTCCTGAGCCCTGCTGGACTATTCACAACATCCGTTTTGGCATAATCTAAAATATAAGTGGATGATAAATAGGCCGTATCGAAAGGGGGATCCTTACGCATAAAAATCACATCACACACATTAAGAGGTGCCTTGAACTTCTCTTCAGTGGTTTCTAATACATTATCTGTGGGGTATTGATAATTAAGTTTTTGCCAAATAGCCCCAGCTTGATTCTCTTCAATGTACAATTCATCTAAAGTTGTGATCAGAACTTGATGTTGACGCTGATTACATTCAGCAACAACAAGTAGAGAAGTATCCATCTCAACTTGTAATGTTGAAAGTGGATCAATAATTAATCCGATAGTTATCATAACTTAATCATTATAGCTGTGAAAAAAACAGTGTTCATTCTACTGACTACCTACAGTCAAATCAACTATTATTGATTTTACTCACTTATCAAATAGTACAACGGATTAACGGTATAAACGGATTGATTCAATGGTACCAATAAACTAATCCGTTTATACCGTTAATCCGCTGTACTCTTTTTTTAATAAACTGAACAAATTCAAAAGTTTATGTATTTTTTATTGTACCCCCCATTAAAACATTTCTAAGCGATTAGCTTGCAAGTGTTGAATTTCATCACGCAGCTTTGCTGCGGCTTCAAATTCCAAATTTTCGGCATGTTGATACATTTCTTTTTGGAGTTGCTTGATTTTCTTATCCAATTTATCTGGCGATAACACGGCATACTCGGCTACTTTTTCGGCGACTTTGGCATACGGTTCATTCGCGGGCACTTCAAGTATTGCGCCTTCTAAAATGTCGGTGATGGCTTTTTCGATACCGCGAGGGGTGATGCTGTGTTTTTTGTTATAGGCGATTTGTTTAGTGCGCCGTCGCTGGGTTTCCGTTATCGCTTTTTGTATTGCGTCTGTCATGGTATCGGCGTAGAAAATCGCTTGGCCGTGAATATGCCGCGCTGCGCGCCCAATGGTTTGAATTAAGGATCGTTCTGATCGCAAAAAGCCGCTTTTGTCTGCATCGAAGACGGCGACTAATGAGACTTCGGGCATATCTAGGCCTTCACGTAATAGATTAATGCCTACCAAAACATCGAATACGCCTAAACGCAAATCGCGAATAATCTCTACCCGTTCGACGGTATTAATATCAGAATGCAAGTAACGGGTTTTCACATTGTGTTCGCTTAAATAGTCGGTTAAATCTTCTGCCATGCGTTTTGTTAAAGTGGTGATCAGTACGCGCTCATTTCGAGCAACTCGCTTATTGATTTCTGAAAGGGCATCATCGACTTGAGTGGCAACGGGGCGTACTTCAATAGCGGGATCGATTAATCCTGTCGGGCGTACCAGTTGTTCAATCACTTGGTTGGCGTGTTCTGATTCATAAGGGCCGGGCGTGGCTGAAGTGAAAATGATTTGTGGCGCGAGTCGTTCAAACTCTTGAAAGGTTAAGGGGCGGTTGTCTAGGGCCGAAGGTAGGCGAAAGCCGTAATCGACTAATGTTTCTTTACGGGAACGATCTCCGCGATACATGGCCCCTAATTGTGGAACGGTGACATGGCTTTCATCAATAATCAGTAGGGCGTTTTCAGGTATATAGTCGAATAAGGTGGGGGGCGGTTCACCGGGTTGGCGTTGTGATAAGTAGCGTGAGTAATTTTCAATGCCGGAGCAATAGCCGATTTCGGCTATCATTTCTAAATCATAAGCGGTGCGTTGATCTAAGCGTTGTGCTTCGACGAGTTTGTTTGCGGCGTATAATTCTTTTAAACGATCAAGCCGTTCTTTTTTAATATTATCAATGGCTTGTAATAAAACCTCGCGTGGTGTGACGTAATGATTTTTGGGATAAAGGGTTAAACGTCGCGCCGTGCGTAATATTTGTCCCGTTAAGGGATCAAAATAACTCAGTGATTCAATTTCATCATCAAATAATTCAACGCGAATGGCATCACGTTCGGATTCTGCGGGATAAATGTCAATCACTTCTCCCCGTACTCGATAAGTACCGCGTACCAAGACGGTGTCATTGCGGGTATATTGTAATTCGGCTAAGCGCCGTAAAATAAAACGGTGTTCCATTTCCTCGCCGCAGACAAAATGTAATACCATTTGTTGATACCATTCAGGATCACCTAAACCGTAAATGGCTGAGACGGAGGCGACAACAATGGCATCGGGGCGTTCAAGCATGGCTTTTGTCGCGGAGAGGCGCATTTGATCAATGTGTTCATTGATAGAGGCATCTTTTTCAATATAAGTATCCGATGCGGGCATATAGGCTTCGGGCTGATAGTAGTCATAATAAGAGACAAAATATTCAACAGCGTTATGTGGAAAAAAGCCACGCATTTCACTATATAATTGCGCGGCTAAAGTTTTATTAGGCGCAAGAATCAAAGTCGGGCGTTGTTGAGTTTGTATAACATTGGCGATTGTAAAGGTTTTACCTGAGCCTGTGACACCTAACAGGATTTGATGTTGATCGCCTCGTTTTAAACCGGTGTTCAGTTGTTTAATGGCTTGTGGTTGATCACCTGCGGGTTTAAAATGCGTTTGTAATTGGAAAGGTTTTGGCATATTTTTATATAACTACAAGGATTGTTTATAAGAAAGGATAGCTATAGTTATAATTAATGAGTTCAAGCTTGGCACAATCTAATCGGGCACATTTCTAAAAAAAAGGGCCCGATTTTCGTGAAAAATTTATTTTACGACAGCATTGACAGCATTGGAGTGCAAAATTTATTTTGCGATAGCATTGGAGTGCAAAATTTATTTTGCGATAGCATTGGAGTGCAAAATTTATTTTGCGACAGCATTGGAGTGCAAAATTTATTTTGCGATGGGCAAAATTGATAATGACCCTTTTTATTGGGAATATGCCATCTAATCCTTTATTATCAGCAGTAGTTCAAAAAAAAATAAAAGCAAAATAAATTTTGCACTCCAATCAATCGCACCGCTGCAAAATAAATTTTGCACTCCAATCGCACCGCTGCAAAATAAATTTTGCACTCCAATCAATCGCACTGCTGCAAAATAAATTTTGCACTCCAATCGCACCGCTGCAAAATAAATTTTGCACTCCAATCGCACCGCTGCAAAATAAATTTTGCACTCCAATCGCACCGCTGCAAAGATGGTAAAATGGTATTTGGGAAATAGCGTCAAAAAGCAAGATTTAAATGGTGGCAACAAAAAGACGTTACTCACCCGACATAATAATTTATAACTTATAAAGGAACTTCAGAGTGAATTTGCAAATTGCACAACGTGTTCAAGCGATTAAACCGTCTCCCACTTTAGCTGTCACGGCTCGCGCTGCGGAAATGCGGGCTGCGGGGCATGATATTATCGCTTTGGGGGCCGGTGAGCCTGATTTTGATACGCCTGATCATATCAAGGCGGCGGGCATTGAGGCGATTAATAAAGGCCACACAAAATATACGCCTGTTGATGGGATTGCGCCGCTTAAACAAGCGGTTATTGACAAATTTGCCCGTGATAATCAGCTCACTTATGGCATGAAGGAAGTGCTGATTTCATGTGGGGGCAAACAGAGTTTTTATAATCTGGCTCAAGCGTTGCTCAATCCGGGGGATGAAGTGATTATCCCTGCACCTTATTGGGTTTCTTATCCTGATATGGTGATGTTAGCTGGCGGTGAACCCATGATTGTCAGTGCGGGTATTGAACACGGTTTTAAAATCACGCCTAAGCAGTTGGAAGGGGTGATTACGGATAAAACCAGATTGTTTGTGATCAATAGTCCATCGAATCCGACGGGGGTACATTATACTCCAGATGAATTGGCCGGATTAGGCGCGGTTTTGCGTAACCATCCGAAGATCATGGTGGCAACGGATGACATGTATGAGCATATTCTGTGGGAAGGCCAGCCTTTTAAGAATATCCTCAATATGTGTCCTGAATTAAGGGATCGCACTTTTGTTTTGAATGGGGTGTCGAAGGCTTATTCGATGACGGGATGGCGTATAGGTTATGCTGGGGGGCCGGAGCCACTGATACAGAAAATGAAGACGATTCAGTCGCAAAGTACCTCTAATCCCACTTCGATCTCACAACACGCGGCCCTTGCCGCGTTGCAAGGCGATCAATCGTTCATTGAAGGCATGGTGAACACCTTTAAGGAACGGCATGATTTTGTGTTAGCTTCGTTGCTCAAAATTGAAGGGGTTGAATGTCAACCCTGTCAAGGCACGTTTTATATTTTCCCAAGCGTGCAAAAAGTCATGGATCGCTTAGGCATGAAAACGGATATTGAGTTCAGTGAGTTTTTAATTGAGAAAGCGAAAGTCGCGGTAGTGCCCGGCTCCGCTTTTGGAGCCCCCGGTATGATGCGTATTTCCTTTGCTACCAGTATGGAAAATCTGGATAAGGCGATGGAAAGGCTGCATAACACGCTTAATGCCTAAAGACAGGAAAATAAACGCAAAAGGCGCAAAAGAACGCAAAAGAACGCAAAAGATATTTATTTAATATAAGCCATCTTTAGCGTCTTTAGCGTCTTTAGCGTTATTTTTTTTTTTTTTTAAGGGCACGAAAGCACGAAGGCAACTTAAATTGCTCATGGACTGAAATAACTGAAATTGAAATTGACAAAGTAAAAACATTACTAATTACTAATTACTAATTACTAATAGGCTATTATTAAATAAAATGGAATAAACATCAATATGAAAAAACCAATATAATTTGAGTACATGATTATTTATTATGAATTACTAATTACTAATTATTAGTTTTAAATTGGAATTAAAAACGAGAGTCACGAAATCATCAATCTGAAAAAACAACGTCATTATTAGCAGAGACAATAGACTTAATGATTAATGATTAATTGTTAATTCACAATTTAAATTAACGACATAAAAAAGTGAAAATTTTTTTTAAAAAGGTCTTGCTCTTTTTTTTAAATATAGGTATCATACGCGCACTTTTACGACAGGCAGTATTTCTTAAAGACAATTAACACTATTTAATTTGTTACTATTAATATGTGACAGTTAAATGTACAGAAAAAATGAAAGGTTAATCAATTTTAAGCAAATATCATGCCATTACATTTAACTATATTAAAAGGTTACACTGTAAATTGTTGAAAAACCTAGAGTTTTAGCCCTTCCTCGGTAGCTCAGTTGGTAGTAGCAACAGGCTGTTAACTTGTTTGTCGTCAGTTCGAGTCTGACCCGGGGAGCCAAATGTTACAGTATTAAAATACAACACCAAACCCGCCCTTCGCGGGTTTTTTTATGATTAGTAAATGTTACATACTTTTAGGAAATAGAAGTTCTTCCCATTATTATTAATGATTAATTGGTTAATTTATTAATTAGAAAAGGAGAAAAAAATGGCTGAATGGCGTAAAGTTGCAAAAGCGTTTGCACTAGGAGATGGGCATGTCAGTGAGAAAGAAGTTGATGTTTTGCGTGAAGCTTTCTTTGCTGATGGACACATTAGCAAAAGTGAATTAGATTTTTTGCATGAGTTAAAAAAGGACGCGAAAACGTCTGTTAAAACTTTAGATACACTGATTGAGGATTGCGAACAAGTGAAAAAATAAATCGTTTGTTTGAAAATGATGGTGGATATAGTGTAGCGATATCCACCCAACATCAATTTAATACTTTTTTGATTAACACCATCAATGGATAAAAGAAAACAACCCAATTATAATCCCAAACAAATTGGTGAAAGAACAGAAGGCAGAATTCTTTCATGTCTGCTTGATCATGAGAAGATGGTTTTACTGCCATTTGGGGACAATTTGCGATATGATCTTGTTGTTGAAGAAAAAAATGGTGTCTTTAAAAGAATTCAATGTAAAACGGGTCGATTAAAAAATGGGGCTATAACGTTTCAAACATGCAGTTCTTCTTATCATCGAAATGGGCAAAGGCATTCGTATTATGGCCAAATTGAGTATTTTGGCGTTTATTGCCCTGAAAATGATAGGTGTTATATGGTACCCGTTGACGATGTAGGGAAAAGAGCGGCAACTCTCAGAGTAGATGCGCCAGCAAATAATCAAGAAAAAAATATTAACTGGGCTGAGAATTATGAGGTGCCACATCATGGCAGTTCAACTCGCCTTCGCCTTTAAACCAATCAAGATATCCATCACATTTGTGCCTGTCGGCCCTGTCTCTATTAAATCTCCACTCGCGGCTAAAAATCGGCCCGCATCGGCTTGCTCTAAACAATGTGCCGCGTTAAATCCCTTTCGTTTCCCCCGTTTTAAAGTTCCCCCATCAACTAAAGCGCCTGCCATTTCACCGGGCCCGTCGTTGCCATCCGTGCCTGCGGCCAATAAAAACACCTCTTTTTGTCCTGCCATTTCACAAGCCGCCGCTAAGGCTAAGCTTTGACAACGCCCACCTTGTCCGGGGTTTTCAGGTAAATGCACTGTCGTTTCACTGGACCAAATAAAGATACCCGGATTGCCAGTACATAATTGCTGTGCCAAAATACGCCCGGCCTCTTCTGCCTCGCCTACGATTAAGGTATCGTGATTAAATATCGCATAGCCAAGAGGCTTGGCAGCCTCATAGGCCCCTTGTCGTGCGATGGCTGGATGAGCAATGATATGTTGTTCAATGTTGCTGAAACAAGACGGGCAATCGTGGGCCTTTGTTGTTAAACTCTGCAACCAATCTGGCAGTGCATTTTCCCCATTTTTAAAAAGGGGGTTAAGGGGATTGTGGATTTTGTGCTGTGTCAGCAATCCCGAACCTATCGCTTGTAAATCATCTCCTGGCACATCAGAGATTAATAAATTCAGTACAGGATGTTTTTTTAAATAAGTTGCTAAACGCCCTCCTTTGATAGCCGATATACTTTTGCGAATTTGATTCATGGCATGAATATCCAAACCCGATGCCAGTAACCAACGATTGACTCGTTGCAAATCAGCTAAAGAAACGTCGGAGACTAATACTTCAACAAGGGCAGAGGCACCGCCTGATATTAAAAATAAAACAGGATAGTGTGGTGGCAAGTTTTCGATAAAATCTAATAAGGCTTGCCCCGCTGCCAAACTGGATTCATCTGGCACAGGATGGGCCGCTTCTAAACATAAGACAGGATAGCCTTGCAATCGTTGTTTATCTAAATGCCCCAATTTGGTAATCAGCAAAGCTTGAGTGATATGCTCACCCAAAACGTCAAACGCGCCGGCTGCCATATCAGTAGCCGCTTTGCCAACGGCGATTAAGGCGAGGGGTATCGTGTATGAATGTTCACGCAAAAAAGCCGCAATTGTCTTGCTGCCATTGACAGCAGATAGGGCGCTTTTATAAATTGATAATAAATTTTCACGCATAATCTAAAAACTTGATAGAAGGCTGATATTTCACATTTCACGCAAAAGTACAGCGAAACTTTTGCGTGAATTTCAGTTTTTATCGCGAAATACTTGTGAAATGCTGATTGTCATGATTGACGCTGATTAAAGGTAGGGGCAAGCCCTTGTGGTTGCCCTTATGTGGTATATTAATTTTTTTAATCCGCTACCTAACAACTCATTAATGCCTTTAAAAAAATCAGGGGATGAAGTTAATCCGTTGTACTATACTTACTCTTTTTCAACTCGACGAGACTGTAACCATGCACAACATTTTGTCAAAAACGATTTTACTTCTTTTTTTAGGCTTCACAACGGCCTGCGCTAATATGCCGTCTTCCATAGAACAGGCGACACCCGAAGTCAGCGTCGCTGATTTTAAGCAAATCTCTGCGGAAAAGTACCGGATCAAGCTGCGGCTTAAAAACCCCAATCCTGTTCCCATACCTGTCACGGGTCTCAATTACAAGTTACAGATCAACGACAAGGAATTTGCAGAAGGTGAAAGTAAGGAAAGCATCACGATTCCTGCATCTGGCGAAGAATTTTTAGAGCTTGATGTCGCCAGTAACTTGAAGAGTTTTCTCGGAGGCGGATTGGACGGTATAACAAGCTTACTCAAGCGTCAAGTGAACTACCAACTATCTGGCAACCTCAGTATTTCAGATTCTGTGCCTCAATTCCCATTTGAACAGAAGGGTGAAGTTTCTTTAAATCTCAAATAAGTTTTGATTTCGAGGTTCAAGTTTTTACACGCAAAAACTTAAACATCGAATTGATTCTCAAAATTTGGCCAGCCTTAAAAGAGCCCTGAATGGATTGGTAGGTAAGATGGTGGGCAACAGCCCACCCTACGCGAGATGGTGGCAAGTACACCCCAACATCAAAACTGAAAACTTATGCCCTCAAACTGCCCTTTTTGTCACTTAGATGACGAGCAAATTCTGTTTCAGGATGAATTAGTGATGACATTCAGGGATGGCTATCCCATTTCAGATGGACACACCTTGATTATTCCTAAACGCCATATTCCCTCCTTCTTTGATACGACAGACGATGAGCAACAGGCACTTTTACAGGCATTACATGCCGCTAGGCGCGAATTGACGCAACAATACGCACCTGATGGCTACAATATTGGTATCAATGATGGTTTAGCGGCTGGACAAACCGTGATGCACTTACACATTCATCTTATTCCACGTTATCGCGACGATTGCGATGATCCACGCGGTGGTGTGCGGTGGATATTTCCTGAAAAAGCGGCCTATTTCAAGAAACGGTGAACCGTTATCAGATAAAAAGGCCAGGCGCGGGGAATTGCCCCTACATATATCTCATTCAATTGATAAACCAAGGAATTTTTTTATGTCATTGGAAAGCTTTGGCGAAGAACAGATTTATAATCTTGAACGCATCGGTAGTTTTGGTAAATTTTATACAGGTCAGTCGTTTCCGATTGAATATATTATGACGACTTTTGCCTCAGCAGAGTTGTCAGAATTAACCTTTGCTAGAGATATTCGCCCTGATAAAATTGATTTTGAATTGCTGATGCAACGCGATATCGATGAAGAACGAGTACGCCTTGAAATGGAGCCTTATTTGAATCCCAGTGAGGAACATTTCACGCATGCCGAAATCCGATCACGTTCGGTGTTTTTTCCGCCCTTACTGGCTGCTATTGTGCCAACAAAAGGCAAAGCAATGGAGGCCTATTATAGTGACGAAAACAACGATATCACACTGACTCAAAATAAAGAACATGTTATCAGAGAATGGCCTGGGTTATTTAAAATCACCTACTTTTCAAGTACAAATCCACATGCCTACCGGCTCCAGATGAATAGCAGAGAAAATGAGCAAATAACGGAAATAAGGGTTCAACGTGAACCGGTTCAACTAGAAATCCGTATTGCAAAAGGTAATCAATATGGTGCTAAGCTGGTTATTATTGATGGGCAACATCGACTCTTCACGATCAAGCAAGTTTATAACAAACATCCTGAATTACTTGAAGATCTGGGTGTTCCTGTTTGCATCCTTTTCGCGCCCAATGCGACGCTCCAAAAGAATCAAGAATATGCCCCTTTAAGAGTGCCTACTGTACCGGAAGTCTTTCGCCATCTCTTTGTTGATGTCAACAATACGGCTAAACAAGTTGGCGGACACTTTAATATCCTACTTTCCGATGACACCATTGGCAGCTTAGCTTGCCGTAAATTCTGTGATTACGTTTTCAATAATCAAGGCCCTGAAGGATTAGCGGCTCTTGAATGGAATACCAAGATTCAGAGAGATTCTGCCAAAATCACACGCACCTATTCCATCACCAGTATAGGCATTATTGACAAAGCTTTAGATGAAAGCGTCAGAAACAGAAAATTATTATTCCGATATCTTTTAAACCTAGATGAAGTGACAAACCTGCTCTATCCCAACGATGATGACGAAGAACTCGCGCATGATTACCCCCCCGTCAAGTGGAATAAGTTTTCCCTAAGCCAAAAAAATATCCTTGAAGCACAGGTTAAAAAATACATCATTCCTTGTCTTGAACACATTTTTTTTGGCAGCCATGAATTTTCAAAAGCTTTTGATATTTTTCGTTCAGAACTCGATCAGTTGAAAAGCATAGCTGAGAGTGATGAGCCAGATGCTTTAGAAGCACGGCAGGTTATCAATCAAATTCTTGACTATATGCCCATTGGGGAAGGTAAATCCTTTGAAGGTGCCCGTATCGTTTGCCGCGACTTCGAGTTAACGGTTAAAAAGAAAAAAGAGAGGCAAACCTCACCTATGATTCAATATGCCTTATTTCAGAGAGCGTTATTTGAAGCTTGGGCACAAATATTAGATATTGCTCGCGGCTTTATTGATGATCCACGGAATGCAACCAAAGGATTTGTTAAATTACTGGATTTAGCCTTACAAGAAAAAGGCCAGTTTTTTATGTTTGATCAGCTTTATATGCAGCACACCGTTTTCTCTGGAAAAAAAATCATTGTTCGACAAGAGACTCGAAAAATCCTGACTCAATTACTGATGGCACATCTGACTAATCCATTCCATTGTCAACAAATATGTAGCGAAATGGGTGTTACAGACGATAACTTTGCAAAACTGGTATTGAAACTTCAGGAAAAAGGGCGGGCTGCTGCTTCAGAATTTCCTAAATACTACGAAATGGCTCGTAAAAAAACGTTCAAAGTCAATTATCGTGTCTATTTGTCAATCAACGGTGAAGAAAGAGGCGAATTAGCAGAGGCAGAAGAAGAACAGAAACGCCATTTGCAAGAGGTTAAAGAAGGTAGACGAGCGAAGATTGAGGTATCTGATAAGTTTGATCTGTTAGTCGATAAACATGTGAAGGCGGATGTTGAATTGGCCACAGAAACACTCAAAAATAACCTGTACGAAGGTGATAGGCTTTTAGAAGAGTCAGAAGGGGGTTAAGGGTAGGGTGTTGATTGAGAGCTTTTTTGAGTCAATATTTATTCATGCTGATTTTGTGTTTGTCAAAACCATAGAAAATGAGGTGAAACAACCCCCAAGGGGTTGAATATGAAACGCAGTAACGAGCGTAGCGAGATCATAGCCCCATGTTCCACCTGGGGTTCCATAAAAACAGCATGAAAAATACAGGTAAAAAAAACCTCTCAGTCAACACCCTAGTGCAGTAAAGCGGAAGTTTCAATACCATTGAAAAACCGGGGCAACCACAAGGGGGGCAACCACAAGGGATTGCCCCTACAAACCGTTCGTAGGGGCAACCCTTGTGGTTGCCCCTTTTTAGGTGGTCTTAGGATTTTCGCTCTCCTGCACTAGGTTAAGGGTTAATTAGTTAATAGAGTTTATACCGATTTAACGCAACTCATTGAGAGAAAACTCATAAAATCAATTCGCGCGAAATGTTTTGCGCGCAAAACTTCTTAAAGTATAATGTCTAATGGTTAATGCTGAACTCTTTTGAATATATAACTTTTCACGCAAAAGTTTTGCGTGCAAAACTTTCGCCGAAAAAGAGACGCAAGAGACACAAAGATATCGATTTTTCTTGACAGCTTCTTTAGCTATAGAAGTTCAGAAAAATAATTTCATACGCACGAGGGTAGGGTGTTGACTGAGAGGTGTTTTTGATAGCTATTTTTCATGCTTTTTTAGGAACCCCAGGTTCCACCTCAATGCCATTAAATTAAACTTTTGGGTGAGGGCAACTAAACTTTTGGGTGAGGGCAACCATAAAGGATTGCCCCTACATGACATGACGGTTCGTAGGGGCAATCCCTTGTGGTTGCCCTTAACTTAATGGCATTGAGGTGTAACAAAGGGCTATTCACATTTTCATCGCTGTGTACAGCGAAGCTATACTTTAGCCTGAAAACCCCTTGGGGGTTGTTTAACCCAATTTTTGAGGCTTTTGACAAACACAAAATCAGCATGAAAAATATCGGCTAAAAAAAGCTCTCTGTCAACACCCTAGCACGAGGGCAACCACAAGGGATTGCCCCTACATGATTGTGAAATTATTTAAATGAAAAACTATAGCGTCTTTAGCGTTTAGAGCGATTTTAATCGCGAAAATTTTTTATGATTGATTCGTCTTTGTATTTTATTCAATCGGAAAACGCTATAACTGATTAACTCACTCAATATAAAACTAAATGAAAAGTATCAGATATATAAAAAAAATAGAAATTAAAAACCTGTGGAATAAATATGATATCGAATGGCATTTGAATGAAGATGTCAATGTTTTAGCAGGAATAAATGGTATTGGCAAAACCACCATTTTAGATTTAATTGTGGGTACACTATATGGTAGACTCAAAGGGCGCACAACCGATATGGTTGATAGTGTAAAAATGACATTTAACAACGATCAATTTATAACATACAGAAGGATTAAAGATACTCTTGAAAGTCTAGTCAAAAAGGCTAAAAAAGACAAATCACTCAATGAGTTCATTACCGAGTTAAAACAACCTGAAGGTAGAGATTTTAGCAAAATACAGGTTATTGAAGGCGCTATGTTTTCTTTTGAAAACGTGCAAATGACTAAAGAAGAGCTACACGAGATATTAGGTGTCGCTCTAATCAGTACATTTGACCAACAATTAAAAGAATATGAAGCGGTACGTCAACTTACTAACGAAGCAGTTAGTACCGAATTAGATTTACAACTTTATTTACTTCAAAAACAATATCTTGAATACCAAATCAATATTGGCAAAAAAGCGATAGAGGCATTATCCTCAAAATCAATTGTAAATGCTCCCCAAATTGACATTGACTTTAAAAAGAATTTGTTTTTAGACACAATTGATGCTTTATTCGAGCCTACCAATAAGAAGATTGATAGAAATAAGAATGAACTGATCTTTAAAGCGGGAAAACAAGTTTTAACGCCTAATATGCTATCATCGGGTGAAAAGCAATTAGTCATCATTTTATTGACAGCCTTAATACAAGAGGATAGAAATTGTGTTTTGTTTATGGACGAACCAGAAATTTCATTACATACCGATTGGCAGGAAAAATTAATAGAAAACATTAGATGCCTTAATAATAATGCTCAAATTATTATAGCGACGCACTCACCTTCAATGGTTTTGGATGGTTGGATGGATAAAGTTTTTGAAGTGCCTGAAATTATCACCAAACCCAACAAACGATAAAAATGAGCGGATTAATAGATAAAATTACATCAGATTTTTTTGAAGCTCAGAATGCACTCAATAAATCTAAAGGA
>Ga0136651_10000964_pt1 | contig 15855 bp, 13 predicted proteins | sample Mar14236cmmetaG_FD_94867 | JGI IMG/M metagenome (GOLD analysis project Ga0136651, IMG submission 94867) | Marine hydrothermal vent microbial communities from Guaymas Basin, Gulf of California to study Microbial Dark Matter (Phase II) - Marker... ...
CCCACCGCCTGAAATGTTTTCATCTATCTTCCCTTCTCGTCAAGATCTGGGTATGCCGTTTTTTTGTATTCATCCGTCCTCTTACTTAAACGGGAATATCCGATCCGCAGAAACTGCTAAACTGAATTTCCCTGAATAGAACATTCCAGTTATCGATACTCAGCTGTAGGCCAGTCCACAAGGTGGAGTTGTCCACTTGACAGTCCTCTGGAATAAAAAAGGGGTTCCACCTGCAGATATCCATACACGGCTAATTGACAAATCTAGCCGCGGAAATATCTATTTCCTTGTTGTTACTCTTTATTATCTGCCCGCGTAAGCAGAATCGCAGGGTGTCTGCTTTAATTGGAGGCTCTCTTCAATTCAAACCTATTTTGGCTTTGACTGGCGGAAAAGTAGAATTCCACTCGAAAGCTAGAACGTTCAAAAAAGCACTAGTAAATAAAAAATCCATAGTGATTGATAAATATCCCCCAAATAGGTATGGACATACGAGCATAATGCATGCCGACAATCGATCCCTAGCCGAGGATCTTTCATCATATTTTATGGGCCGTTTATCTATCCTTCAATCACAGATAAGTTATTTACCTCTAGCAATTATCAGCTATGCAGGACCTGGTTCGATTGCAGCAGGTTTTTTAATATAATTACACGATCATTTATATCTGATCGCTCCAAATTTAGTTCACGGTATAATTCCCCTTATTCTACGAAGAATTCTGGAGGACAGGATTGAAGATCCGTAAACTTGACACTCGCAATAAAAAAGATCTCAGAAAATTCATTCAATTCCCCTTTGATCTATATAGGGACAACCCCTATTGGGTTCCCCAACTCAGGAAGGATACTCGTAAAGTTCTCGATAAAGAAAACCATCCTTTTTACCAACATTCAGATGCAGATTATTTCCTGGCAGAAGACAATCACAGAACCGTGGGTAGAATTGCAGCAATTGCCAATTCCAGGTCGAATAGCGCCAATAATTTAGACACTGTCTTCTTTTATTACTATGAATCAATCAATGACAGCGAAGTATCAGGCGCATTATTCGATGCGGTGTTCGATTGGACCAGGGAGAATGGCTATACCCAAGTGTATGGCCCTAAAGGCTTGCTTCAAGGAGACGGTATAGGTATTTTGGTTGACGGTTTTGATTATATCCCTGCAGTTGGCATTCCCTATAATTTTGATTATTATGACCGCCTCGTGAAGGAGGCTGGATTTGAAAAGAAATTCGATTACTTTTCCGGCTATGTAGATACTTCAATTGGTCTGTCTGATAAAGTCAGACGAGTTGCAGAAAAAGTAAAGAAACGCAGTGGTTTTTGGGTCAGAAAATTTGAGACCAAAGAAGAGATTATGGAAATCACTCCAGAACTGCGCCATGTTTACAACAGCGCATTTGGAGGATCCGAAGGTTTCAGCCCCATTACGGAAGAAGAGATCGTAGTTATCGCCAAGCGGATGTTATCCGTTGCTGACCCACGCTTGATCAAACTAGTTTACAAGGAAGATAAAATCATCGGGTTCCTCTTCAGCTATCCAAATATCTGCCGCGGTTTGCAGAAAACAAATGGCCGTTTATTCCCCTTTGGGTGGTTCCACATCATGCGGGATTTCAAAACGACAAAATATATGGACTCTAACGGCATTGGCATACTCCCTGAATACCAGGGTTTGGGACCCACTGCAGTCATGTACACTGAATTTGAAAAGACTTTCCGTGAATTCGATTTTGAATTTGTAGAAACCGTTCAGACCAGGGAAGATAACATTGCAAGCCTTGGTGAATCTAGTCATTTTGTAATGGATTGGGTAAAGACACACAGAATTTATCAACATAACCTGTAACTCCAGTGATAATTTTCTGTTAATTCAATCAGTGAGACAGACAAAAAGGCATTTTATGGAAACAACCAACACTGATCATAAGCCTCTATCTTTATTCACTAAAATAATTTACGGAACAGGCGACTTAGGCATAGCTGGCTGGGGAACCCTTCGCCAAATCTTTTACGCGATCTTCCTGACTGACGTAGTAGGTCTAGAAGCACGACTGGCTTCTTATGCCGCTTTGATCGGCGTGATCTGGGATGCCATAAACGACCCTTTGGTTGGAATGCTGAGCGACAGAATCAATACCCGTTGGGGCCGCAGGAGACCGTTCCTCTTGTTTTTCTCAATCCCCTTTGGTTTGGCATTTCTATTAATGTGGTGGGCCCCACCATGGAACAACCAGATCGTCCTTGCCATTCATATGACCCTGGCATATATAATCAGCGACACGCTCCAAACTTTAGTAGCGGTTCCTTTTTATACTTTAACTCCTGAAATGACTCCGGATTATGACGAGAGGACCGAATTAACCACTTACCGAATGTTTTTCAATCTAGTAATTTCCCTCGTAGTTGCTGTCGCTGCTCCCATGATCAAAAACGCAGCCCTTCAATCTGGGTTAACTCTCAGCCAAAGTTATTTGCTTATATCCGGTCTTTTTGGCGGGATTGGCGCTATCCCCTTTATAGTGATGTTTTTTGTCGTTCGCGAGCGGCATCCCAATCCGCCCCAAGAAACCCATTCCATCAAGGAGATTGCCGAGACAGCCTGGCAAAATATTCCTTTTCGTTTTGCCACCGGTCTTTACATGTTGAATTGGATGACAGTAGACATGGTATCTTTAATGCTTCCCTATTTTTTGACATATTGGATTGCCCAGGGTAACTTAGCGGCTGAAATGAATATTTTTGGCTCTAACATCTCCCAGGATTCTGTCATTCTTGGCTTGATGTTCATCACAGCCATCGCCGCCTTGCCAATTTGGAATTGGCTATCCAAAAAAACCAGCAAGCGCAAGGCTTATATATTTGGCATGTTATTCTGGATGGTCGTTCAATCATTAATAATTATCGTAAAGCCCGGTCAAACCATTTTCATACTAATACTGACAGTACTTGCTGGTATCAGCATTTCAACCGCTCACGTTCTTCCAGATGCAATTTTCCCTGACGTCATTGAATGGGAAGAACTCCGCACTCGAAATCGCCACGAGGGCGTATATTACGGAATCAAGAATTTTTCAAGGAAATTATCAGGTGCAGTTACAATATTCCTGGTATTGCAGCTCCTGGGATGGTTTGGATACCAATCTCCTCCCCAGGGTGCAGCTGTTTTCCAACAAAGCGACACTACAATTATGGTAATCCGGATTCTTACAGGCCCATTTGGAGCGTTGCTTCTATTCAGCTCAATAATAATCGCTTGGTTTTATCCTCTTACAAGAGAAAAGCACGCCCGTATCCGCTCCCTACTAGCTAGAAGGGATAAAAGTTAATTATTACATTTTTTTCAACATTTATAAGGAGATATCATGTCTGATCCGTTAACCAAAAAACCTAGAAATCGCGAGCATATTGCATGGTACATGTACGATTTTGGCAATTCAGCATATGCTTCAGTAATCTTGCTAGCTGTTTATTCAGCATATTTCAAAGGGACAGTTGTGGGTGGAGCAGAAGGCTCCAGATACTGGGGCATTGCAATAGGTATTGCGATGTTATCGGTTGCAATCATTTCCCCCTTTCTGGGCGCTATCGCTGATTTCTCAGCTTCAAAGAAACGTTTCCTTTTCATATTCTCCGCAATAACATGGATTTTCACGGGCCTGCTCTTTTTTGTCGAAAAGGGTGACGTCTTCTTAGGTATGCTGTTTTTTATCATTGCTGAAATCGGTTATCGTTCTGGCCAGGTTTTTTATAATTCTCTGCTTCCTGAAATAGCAGAGCCAGAAGAAAGGGGACGAGTTTCAGGTAACGGGTGGGCCGTTGGATCTTTAGGCGGGATACTGATCCTTTTGATCCTTCTCCCATTAATTGTAATGATAGAAGGGACATTGATCGTCCGTCTCTCGCTAGTCTTCACAGCTCTTTTTTTCGCCGTTTCAGCGATCCCCGCTTGGTTATGGATTAAGGAACGTGCTGTCGCAAATGAGCTTCCCGAAGGTAAAACATATCTTTCCTTGGCTTATTCCAGATTAGCCGAAACCTTTAAAGCGCTTGGGGATTACCGTGATTTCCTCCGTTTCATCATTGCATTCTTGATCTATAACGATGGCATTCTGATGGCTATGAACTTCGCATCCATTATCGGCGCAGTCATGTTTGGAATGGAACAAACAGAATTGATCATCTTTATGATCATAGTTCAGATCTTTAGCGTGATCGGAGCTTATGTTGCCGGCTTATTTGGTAAAAAGATTGGTTTCAAACAAACCCTGGTCTATTCAATTTTGATGATGACCCTTGTTATTATCTGCATGATCTTTGCTCAAACAATCCTTCAATTCTATATTATCGGTTCCCTTGCCGGATTTGCCCTGACTGGAGTGCAATCTGTCAGTAGAACCCTGGTCAGCTATTTTGCCCCCGAGGGCAGAAGCGCTGAGTTTTACGGTATCTTCGCAGTTACTGGCAGGACATCTTCCTTCATTGGCCCAACCGTATATGGTTTTCTTGCTTTTGAAGCCTATAAATATTTTGAGAATACGCGCGGCTTCTCAACACTTTTAGCCGAACAAGCGGGTCAGCGAGTAGCTCTTGGCTCGATTGTTGTCTTCCTTATCGTAGGCCTCCTTGTACTGCTCGGTGTCAAGGATCCTACTAGAAAGTATCTTGAAAAATGACACAAGATATAATCTATCCACGCAGGGTTTTGATCCGTAAGTTTTGCAAATTGCTGGCAAAAGGCGCTTTTGGTTTGTTTAGTGATCTAAAAATCGAAGGGAGGGAAAACCTCCCCAACACAGGCCCCCTCCTGGTGATCGCCAATCATTTCAGTTTTATCGATCCCGTTGCAGTCCTGCATGCCTTACCATACCCAATCGAATACGTTGGGGGAGCAGAATTTCCACATGCACCAGCTATCGTCAAATTCCTCCCGGAGATTTGGGGCTATTACCCTGTATTTCGAGGTACTGGATCCCGTTATGCTCTACGCGCGGCAGAAGAGATCCTAAATCAAAACGGTATCCTTGGCATCATGCCGGAAGGTGGGTCCTGGGCAGAAGTACTGCGTCCTGCCCGCCCCGGCGCCGCCTACTTGGCGGCTCAATCAGGCGCCAGGGTCCTCCCCTTAGGGATTCATGGACTGAATAATATCTTCCCACTAAAGTTTGGTCAGCGACCGAAAGCGGTGGTTCGGATCGGCAAACCTGTTGGCCCATTTACTACCTCAGGACGCGGCAGAGACCGCAGAAAACAGCTGGATCAAATCGGTCTTGAATTGATGAAAGCGATTGCCGCTTTGATACCTGACCAATACAGGGGATTCCTCGCAGATGATCCCGCTATTCGAGCAGCTGCCAAAGGCACTGAAGATTATCCCTGGGATAATCTTGTTGAAGGCGAAGTAGAAGGCGAGGTTCACTGATACATAAATTAATAAATCTATAATATTCAGCAAATTCCTGTACGGTAGAATGTCAGAAAATTATATGTTTTATCAAGGAGCAAATCATGTTTCACAAATTGATCCAAACTTTTGATCATCTTCGCCCCTTTTTAACTGCCAAGGCGCATTGTGATGTCCCCTGCGGAATCTATGATCCAATTACCGCCCAAATCAACGCGCTAACCGTCGTTCGCATGATGGACCTGATGTCTGTTTTGTCCGAGGGTGACGAAAAAAACAAGACTGATTTTCACAATTCAATAACCCGCTACATTGCTGTCAAAGAAGACCACGCCGAAAAAGCCAAACATGAGATCCGTGTTATCTGGGGAGATTTTATCAAGGACGCTCACGTAGAAAAATATCCTGAACTGCCCGGTTTAGTTCACAAGATCATGCAGCTCGGATCAAAATGCCGCCAAACTGCTGACAGGGACAACGGCCTGGCTTTTGTTGAAGCTATCAACCAATTCGCAGAGATCTTCTGGGCAATCAAAGAATTTCAAATCAAAAAAGCTAAAGCCCCCTACGCTCCAGGGCTTGAGATGGTTTACCCTGATCTCTAATGCTTAAAATCATCAAGGTGACAGGAAACAGCCTGTCACCATTTATTTTGTCTGGTGATTTTGTGCTTATCAGTACATCTCATCGACAATTCAAAAACCTTAAAGAAGACGATCCGGTAGTATTTAATCACCCAGAATACGGTCGCTTGATTAAGCTCATTGATAAAAATTACCCCGATTCTGAAAATCTAAAAGTAACCGGAATCCACGAAGAAAGCATCAGCAGTCATAAGTTGGGGCTTATTCCCTACTCAGACTTGATAGGCAGGGTAATATTTCATATTAAACAACCTCGATCAATGTAATGTACTTCAAATTCAAACGAATGCATTAGGACTCCGATCACTTGAATTACCTGCTATTCCTCCCTCCCCTTTTTTTTTACAACCTTCCCAGCCCGTTGAGCCTGATGTACAATAGGATTTTGTGAATGCAAATCAGGACAAAACAGGTCTAGGTGCATTAATCCCAGCATCACGCTTCAGTACTGAGCTTCGGATATTAAACTCACGCTTCATTGCAACAATCGCACCCGCTTTTTCCGTCTCCGAAGCGAAGACTTTTATCCGCGAAATTCGTCACCTCTATGCTGATGCCTCTCATAATGTGCCTGTATATCAAATAGGGTCAGGCTCTACAATTATCGCTCACTCAAGTGATAATGGAGAACCATCCGGAACTGCAGGGCGTCCCGCCCTGTCAGTGCTGGCAGGAAGCGGACTCGGTGATGCAGTGATGGTAATCACCCGTTATTTCGGGGGCACAAAACTGGGTACTGGCGGTCTTGTAAAAGCTTACAGCGAATCTGCCAGATCTGTCATCCAGGCTGTTCCCAAGGCAAGGAAGGTTATTGTTCATCACTGCCAGATAACAGGCCCTTATAACCTATATGAACAGATTGTTAGAACTCTAAAAAAAGCCGGCGGCAATATCGACCATGAGGAATTTGCCGAACAGGTAATTATTAATTTTTCTATTCCTTGCAGCGCTTACGACATGTTGTCAGAACAGATTACCAACTTTACTATGGGCCAGATCCCGGTTCAGATCATTGCCAAAGGCCAAACCGCGATCATCCCAATAAACTAAAGATTGATTATGGCTCAATACCCTGAACCTTTTGATATTAGATCTACAATTTCTAAAAATAAACTGAAAAGCCTCTGGCATTTAATGCTCGGATATAAAACAATCTATCTTGTCGCTGCCCTTTGCCTGGGCTTCGCAGCTGCATTCAGATCTGCCACTTATTTGATCCTGGGAAATTTTATTGACGCGCTGGTCGCAGAAGAGCTAACAGGATATTACATCCCCCTGATCGCGGTCTCGTTTTTCGTCCTTGCTGCACTTCAAGGAGTCTTCACTTATTTCAGCGGAAGGCTGGCTGCAAAAACATCTGAAGGTATAACTCGTCGTTTACGAAATTTTCTTTTTGATCATATCCAGCGATTGTCATTTTCGTACCACGATAAAGCAAAAACCGGAGAGTTGATCCAAAGGACCACCTCCGATGTTGATGCTGTCCGCCTCTTTTTTGCAGACAGAGCTATTGGCATGGGACGAATTTTGCTCCTGTTCATCGTCAATCTGATAGTACTGCTAACATTGAATGTTCGCCTGGCATTATTATCAATTATAGTTGTTCCTTTGACAATTCTCCTTTCCCTGATCTTTTTCCGGAAGGTTTCTGATGCCTACGAAGAATACCAGGATCAGGAAGCTGTTCTTTCAAACACATTACAGGAGAATTTGAGCGGCGTTCGCGTTGTAAAAGCCTTTGCCCGCCAGGATTTTGAAAAGAAAAAATTCGATAAGGAAAATAAAGAGAAGTACGCCAAAGGGAAGAAATTCTTTACAATGCACGCTCTGTTCTGGCCTTTCTCTGATATTCTCACTGGCGCTCAAATGCTATTCGGGTACTACCTCGGTGCAACAATGGCTATCAATGGCGAGATCTCCATTGGCACATACCTGGCTTATGCAGGAATGATAATTTGGATCATCTGGCCCATCCGGAACCTCGGCCGCCTGATTGTCCAGATGTCTTCCGGATTAGTTTCGTACGGCAGAATTATCGAAGTCGTCAAAGAACAACGAGAACCGTTAACTACTGGTGAACACCAACCTCTTTCTGAAACGGTTACTGGTGCTTTTGTATTCGATCACGTGTCTTTTGCCTACGAAGATCATCCAGTAGTTTTAAAGGATATCAGCTTTACCTGCGAGCCCGGACAAATGATCGCTCTCCTGGGAGGACCAGGCTCTGGAAAATCAACTTTGATCAACTTGCTCCCCAGGTTTTATGATTACACCGAAGGCCTGCTAACCCTGGATGATTTCGATTTAAAAAGGTATTCCCGTAACTTCCTACGGAAACATATAGGGGTGGTAGAGCAAGAACCGTTTTTATTCAGCCGCTCCATTAGGGAAAACATCACTTACGGAGTAGATCGAGAGGTCAAGGACGAGGAGCTTTTCGAAGCCAGCAAAGCGGCCGCTATTCATGATGTTATCCTTGGATTTTCTCAGGGCTATGAAACAATTGTTGGAGAAAAAGGGGTCACCCTCTCGGGTGGGCAAAAGCAAAGAATTGCAATTGCCAGAACTTTATTGAAAAATCCCAAGATATTGATCCTGGATGACGCGACTTCTTCCGTCGATGTAGAAACTGAAGCTCAAATTCACCATGCATTGGACTACCTCATGGAAGGAAGAACAACTTTTATCATCGCTCATCGTATCCGGAGTTTGATGCAAGCAGATCTCATCTTAGTTTTAGATGATGGAAAAATCATTCAGCAGGGTGTTCATAATGATCTCATCCGCCTGCCAGGTAAATATAAAGATATCTTTGAAATCCAAACAAAAATTGACTCCGCTCTTGAGAAAGAACTCGGATTAGGGTAAAGAGATCATATTATGACTGATACACATCAATTCGAGGAAGAGGAATTCAAAGGTACGTTTACCGGCCAGGTTGCGCTTAGAATTCTGGCCCAGGTCAAACCTTACAAGACCTGGGTGGTTGGATTTGTTCTGGCTATCGGGCTAGTCTCAGTACTTGATTCTTATTTCACGTATTTGCACAAACGCATAGTCGACGAAGGAATTGGGGTTGGTAATTTTTCAATATTAAAAGAAATATTTATTCAATATGGCGGCTTGATCATCGTTCAAGCGATAGCAGTATTCATCTTTATATATTTTGCTGGCATTCTGGGTGAAAGAGTCCAATATGACCTCAGAAAGAAGATGTTCAACCAACTTCAGAAGCTGTCTCTTTCTTACTACAACAAAACACCCGTGGGCTGGATTATGTCCAGAGTATCTTCTGATTCTGAAAGAGTTGCCCAGTTGATCACCTGGGGATTCCTGGATTTGGTCTGGGGCATCCTAAATATCATCACAGCAACATTCTTTATGATAACTATCAATTGGCGCCTGGGGTTGATTGTGTTTGCCATTATTCCAATTCTGGTTGTTGTCGCTGCTCAATTTAAAAAGAAGATTATTGGAGAGTACCGCCAGGTTAGGAAAATCAACTCAAAGATAACCGGTTCCTATAATGAGAATATCACAGGAGTAAGAGTAACCAAAGCTTTCAGCCGGGAAGCTCAAAATATGGCTGAATTTGGAATTCTGACAGATAAGATGTACAAGGCAGGGTACAGAGCCGCCTGGCTTTCCGCCCTATTCCTCCCAATCGTAATGATAATCAGCGCTTTGGCGTTAGGCGCAGTTGTCTGGTACGGCGGTCTGCAAGCGGAGATTGGCGGTATTTCCATAGGCGGTATCCAGGCCTTTATATCCTATATCACGTTTATGATCTGGCCTATCCAGGATCTTGCCAGAGTGTATGCTGAGATGCAGAGATCAATAGCATCAGCTGAGAGGATCTTCTCACTATTAGATTCCACGCCAGATGTCCTTGACCTTCCAGGTTCTGTTACCCAGGATTCCATGTCTGGAGACATATTGTTCACAGATGTATCTTTTTATTATGACGATGACGACGATATGGTTCTTGAGCATTTTGACCTTGATGTCAAACAAGGTGAAACCATCGCCCTTGTTGGCCCGACCGGCGGTGGTAAATCAACCATAGTGAATCTATTATGCCGCTTCTTCGAACCGCGCTATGGAAGCATATTGATCAATAATATTGACTATACAGGTTACACACTCGATTCCGTCCAATCCCAAATCGGTATTGTTCTCCAAACTCCCCATTTGTTTTCAGGATCAATTGAGGAAAATATCCGATACGGAAAACTTGATGCTACAGAAAAAGAGATCCTCAGTGCTTCAAACTTAGCCGGAGCTCACGGATTCATTTCAGCTCTAGAAAATGGCTACAAAGAAGAGGTCGGCGAAGGTGGAAATTTGTTATCAGTCGGACAAAAACAACTTATCAGTCTTGCCAGAGCTGTGCTGCGCAAACCAGATATATTCATAATGGATGAAGCAACAAGCTCTGTGGACACCATCACCGAAAGCCTGATCCAGCAGGGCATGGAAAACTTAATGGAAAACAGAACAAGTTTTATCATCGCCCATCGTCTGTCGACCATCCGTAAAGCTGACAGGATCCTTTATATCAAGGCTGGCAAGATTGCAGAAATGGGATCTCATCAGGAATTGCTCAGACAAGAAGGTTTGTATTATCGCTTGTATACACAGCAATTCAGACAGGACATGGCTCAAGAATTTGGCGCACCGTCACTTGTCTCGTCAAAAGGATGAAATAGCCAGAGATGCACTTCAGGTATCATTAAAGAGCGCCGTAAGAATTTGTTAAATTGCCCCTAGACGACCCTTCATTAAATTTGTTTGGGAATAAATATCTCCAATGTCGATATCTTCGGTCCTCGGTCGCTGGAAAACAGATCCGTCAGTCGCGCCCAATATAACCGCCTGGCAAGAGATCCCTGAACGAAATCCCCAGTTCGAAGAATTTCCAAATGGGCTCGATCAGGGAATTAAGGATATCCTGGGAGAGATGGGGATCTCGTCATTATTCTCACATCAAAAAGCTGCCTGGGATGTGATCGAGGCTGGCCAACATACCGTTATTTCGACAGGAACAGCATCAGGAAAATCCCTGGTGTATCAGCTCCCCATTCTTTCTCATATCCGAAAAAACAGCTCTAGCCGCTCTCTATTATTATTTCCAACAAAAGCCCTTGCTCAAGATCAGTTAAACTGGCTTAGGCTCTTTCCAGACGTCCTGGTATCCGCATACGATGGTGACACACCCTCAAGTTCCCGTCCGAAGATCCGTCAGACAGCACAGGTTGTGTTTAGCAATCCAGACATGCTCCATCTGGGCATCCTCCCATATCATATTCAATGGGCCGAGTTCTTATCCAATCTTGATTTTATTGTCTTGGATGAAATCCACATCTACCGAGGGGTATTTGGCTCTCATGTTGCAAATGTGATCAGGCGTTTAAAAAGGATCGCTCACCATTATGGCTCTTCTCCCCAATTCATTCTCACATCTGCCACAATCGGAAACCCGCACCAGCTAGCCGCCGCTCTGATAGAAGAGAATCCAGTACTTATAGATAATGACGCATCAGCCAGGGGGAAAAAGCATTTCCTGATCTACAACCCTCCTATCATTGATCCAAAATTGGGTCTGCGCGCCAGTATGCAAAACGAGTGCATTCGATTGACCTCCGACTTGATAACCAGCGGAAGCCAAACTATCCTTTTTGGCCGCTCAAGGCAATCCGTAGAGTTCATGCTGCGCGGGTTGAAAGAGAAAGATATTTTATCTGCGTATCCTGTACAATCTTACAGGTCCGGATATTTATCAAAAGAGCGCCGCAAAATAGAAGCTGGCTTACGCAATGGTAATATCCGGGGAATAACCGCAACTAACGCCCTTGAGTTGGGAATAGACATAGGCGGACTTGATGCAGCCATCCTGGCGGGTTATCCAGGTACCATTGCCGGCACCTGGCAGCAAGCCGGAAGATCAGGAAGGTCTGATAAGCCCTCTCTATCTATCCTGGTTACATCTTCTACACCGATAGATCAATATCTCGCATTACATCCGGAATTTATTTTTAGCAGCAATCTTGAATGTGGTTTGATAGACGCCAACAATCTTTTGATTGCCTTGGCTCACCTAAAATGCGCAGCTTATGAGCTTCCCTTTACTATCGGTTCCAGTTATGGAACTTTTTCAGTGCCAGAAACTGAGGAACTTCTGGAAGCCCTATCAGCGATCGGAAACCTTCACAAGGCTAACGATAAATATTTTTGGATGGATGAGGATTACCCAGCATCATTGATCTCCTTGCGCAATGCTTCTGTTCAGCAAATTACATTGTTGGTTGAATCCAAAAATTCAAAACAGAGTACTATTGGACAAGTAGATCTTGAAAGCGCATACTGGATGGTTCATCCCGGGGCTGTTTACCTTCACGCAGGTGATCCTTACCTCGTAAAGGACTTAGATCTAGAAGGATTTCGTGCCTTTCTTAAACCCGCTTTGGGAGATTATTACACTGAAGCAGAAAAACAAACCAGCTATACAGAACTTGAACGCTACCAGGAAGAACCAATTCCCGGAGGCATAAAACACCTTGGAGAAATTCAACTCACTACGAAAGTTACCGGTTTCAAGAAGATTAAATGGCGTCCATATGAGGTTCTCAGCAGGGAATCTCTTGATCTGCCTTCAACAATCTTGCTTTCGACAGGATGCTGGATCACGCTTTCCCAAGATACAGAGAACCAGATAAGGAGCATGGGGCTTTGGTCCAGCAGTCCAAATGATTATGGCCCCGGCTGGGATCTGATCAGGAAAACTGTCCTCGAACGCGATCAACACAGGTGCCAAATGTGTAAAAATAATTCTCCTGGAGAACCTTTACACGTACACCACAGACAACCGCTTCGTAGTTTTTCATCTATTGATGACGCAAATAAACTTTCAAACTTAATCAGTTTATGCCCCCGCTGTCATCAAAGGGCAGAGGCAATTGTCCGTGTAAACAGCGGGATTCGCGGTTTGGGGCACATCCTTCACGGTCTTGCCCCCTTGCTGCTGATGTGCGATCCTGGGGACCTGGGACTCTTCGCCGATTTTCAATCTCCATTTGGTGATAATCGGCCTATCGTATTAATCCACGAACAAATCCCTGCCGGGATCGGGTTCAGTAAATCTCTTTTTGATCGACTTCAGGAGTTGATAAATTCTTCAAAAGATTTAATAGAAAAATGTCCCTGCGAAACGGGCTGTCCATCATGTGTCGGACCAGGTGGAGAATTAGGTTCAGGGGGGAAACAAGAGACTCAAGCTATCCTGTCCATTCTTTGCAGCTAAATCAGTGTATCTGATGAAAAAATAATATCAATAAGCGCTTCGATCATCAAGGGGGTCATCTTCAAAATATTCTCTATCCCATAATAACCTATCGCCTTTTTCTACATTTGCTTTTTTGGATACTCTTCCTGGGGTTTGATACGTTAAACAACCATCTGCAGAGCTTAATCTGATAGCAACAGCATGGTATTTTTTATCTTCATTATTTTCACAATCGAGATAATCACAATGTACCTGGGCCATTATCACTTCTGATAAAAATAATATCTCAAGCAGATCGAACTCTGCGAGCTTCATAAACGTTATTTATTCGTTCCAATAAATCAAGTGTTCTCCTCAGTTCGGACACATTCTTAACTCCCAGTACTAGATTGAAGATCGCTTCACCTTGATTTTCATTTACGTCAACTCGCAATTCTGTCAAACTGACACCGTTATTCGATAATACTGTCGCAATATCTTTTGTCAATCCATCACGGTCGTATGCCTTTATGATTACAGGAACCGGGAAAGTCCTTATCGGAGAACCCCAAGATACTTCAACCAGTCTTTCTTGATCCTTTACATTAAGGATATTAGAGCAATCCTTCCTGTGGATAGTCGCACCACGCCCCCGAGTGATAAACCCGATGATCTCATCACCCGGCGTAGGGCTGCAGCATCCTGCTAGCTGATTCTTTAAACCTTTTAACCCAACAACAGAAACATCGCCTGAAGTTTCCCGGCTTATTTCTTCTGAATAATGTCTTGGGAAATCAGGGGAATCTTTTTCTTTGATAACAACCAGGGCGTGTATAACACGACCCAGAGAGATATCACTGCAACCAATCGCAGCATATAAATCTTCCGCTTCTTCGTAGTTAAAAGATTTTGCTAATTCATCAAATTCTATCTCCGTACCCAAAGCAAGTCGAGCAATTTCTTTTTCAAGTAACTGGAGTCCGCTTTCTACATTTTGTTCTTTTTCTAGCTGCTTGAACCATCGTTTAATTTTACTTCTGGCTGATTTTGTTTTTACCAATTCAAGATTTTCGTTCAACCAATCCCTGCTAGGTCCGCCTCTTTTTGCGGTCAAGATCTCTACCTGATCGCCAGTTGCTAATATATGATCCAGGGATACCAGGCGCCCATTTACTTTTGCTCCACGGCAGCGGTGGCCTACTTCTGTGTGAACATTATAGGCAAAATCAATCGGTGTTGCACCGACAGGTAAATCCAAAATATCACCTCGCGGTGTAAAAGCATAGACCCTATCACCAAATACTTCATTTTTTAGACCGTCAACGAATTCCTGGGCAGATTCTACATCCTGCTGCCATTCCAGCATTTGCCTGAGGTAAGCCACACGCTGCTCAAAATCCTTATCGCGTTTTTGTCCTTCTTTATATCTCCAGTGAGCAGCTATGCCATATTCCGCTTTCCGATGCATCTCTGGGGTTCGGATCTGAACTTCAAGAGTTTCACCGTCTTCATAGATTACGGCTGTATGGATTGATTGGTACAGGCTTGGTTTTGGAGCGGCGATATAATCATCAAATTCTCCTGATATTGGACGCCAATGCATATGGATAATCCCTACCGCCGCATAACATTCCTCTTCTGAAGGCACGATGATCCTTACCCCCCTAATATCTGATAACTCATTAAAGGGTATTTTCTTCCTTTTCATCTTTTTATAAATCGAATATATGTGTTTTGGTCGGCCAGAAATATCAGCTTGCATACCAGCTTGGTCCATCAATTTGGTGATCTTATTGGTAATTTTCGCCATCTTTCGTTCACGTACTGACCGTCTTTCATCCAGCTGATTGGCAATATCATGGTAAATTTCAGGATCAAGATATCTAAAAGCGAGATCTTCCAGGTCCCATTTCATTTGCCAGATGCCTATCCTGCTGGCAAGCGGGGCGAATAGATCCATGGTTTCCTGAGCGATACGCTGCTGTTTCTCTTCCGGTACATACCGCAACGTTCTCATATTATGGAGTCGATCGGCAAGCTTAATCAAAACCACTCTGGGGTCTTCCGCCATGGCCAGGAATGTTTTTCTCAGATTTTCCGATGCCAGCTCAGCTCTCCATTGCTTATGATCAACATCTTCTAAAGCAGGTTTTTTTGCAATCCTTCCTTTCCCATTATCATCGTCAGAGTTTTTTGAAACCCTTGGTAAAGATCCAAGTTTTGTAACCGCCTCCACAAGGCTAAATATCTCGCTACCAAATTCCCTCTTCAAATCTTTGAAATCAATTCCTGTATCTTCAACAGTATCGTGAAGTAAGCCGGCCGCGACCACAGCCGGCGGCACGTGGAGTTCTGCAAGAATGCTCGCTACAGCCTTACAGTGATTTATATAAGGTTCTCCAGATGCGCGCTTTTGGCCTTTATGCGCTTTTTCAGCTACGGCAAGGGCGCGCTGAAGAAGCTCCTTATCCACTGGAGAATATTTTTCAGATAACGATTCGATATAACTAGAAATTTTCATTCTTCAATGATCTGGATAGG
>Ga0136651_10000968_pt1 | contig 15836 bp, 10 predicted proteins | sample Mar14236cmmetaG_FD_94867 | JGI IMG/M metagenome (GOLD analysis project Ga0136651, IMG submission 94867) | Marine hydrothermal vent microbial communities from Guaymas Basin, Gulf of California to study Microbial Dark Matter (Phase II) - Marker... ...
ATCTATAGCAATCCACAGAAATCACCTCCAAATTTTTTGGGGGACCCCTGGTGAAAAATAAAAAAGAATTCAGCAATTCTCAACAATGGTTTGCTGGTATTTATAAATCCGGTTCTCGGGGGTATTGGGTTTGGTGTAGATTGGTTTGCGGGATCGGGGCGATCTTTTGATGATAAAATCCTTCGACTAACAGACAAGAAAAGAGGAAATAAAGTTGCAATAGGGATTGAAAACATAAAAAAAATACCAGAGCATTATATTCTGGCATCCGCAGGAATAGGTTGTGGGACCATAGATAGAATCGAGGAGAAAAACACAATATATCGCAGAAGCATACTTCGAACTCATACTGTATCATCGAGATGTTATTCATTATGGGCCTGGATACAATCCTGGTTATTTCAAAGAGAAAGACAGGGCGAGTGTAGTTAAAGCAGCTTCATGTTTTTTATTCAAGATTGTGCCGAGAATTGATAATAGCCCAAGGAGGGTATATTTCATTGGGCAAATTGGTGACGTGCATTTTTGGAGCAAATTTGATCCAGATGAACAATTTTCAAATCATTATGGTTTTATTGCCCTTGGATTAGGAATGGGATTTAATGAGAAAGTATATGCAGAATTATTGTTTAGAGCAAATAGCTTTATAGATTGTGTTAAAATCCCAGGTTCTTCACTTAGTCTTTTCGTTGGTTATAGATTAGATTTATAATTGAAATCTACTAAGCGGATTACAATCAGGATCGGGAGAGTGTCTTATCTCGAATTTAAATTTAAGTAATTTTATTAGGCTATAATTATCGATAGGTCATTTTCTTGACAGCGATAATGGCGATGAAATATTTGGTGATTCATTTAACGCGGGGTGGAGCAGTTTGGTAGCTCGTCAGGCTCATAACCTGAAGGTCGCAGGTTCAAATCCTGCCCCCGCTACCATTTTTTGAATTCGCGGCGATGTAGCTCAGTTGGTTAGAGCATCGGAATCATAATCCGAGTGTCCGGGGTTCAAGTCCCTGCATCGCTACCATTTTTACTGCCGGCAAGGCAGTTTTTTATTGCAAGCGCGCCAGTAGCTCAGCAGGATAGAGCAACAGCCTTCTAAGCTGTGGGTCAGAGGTTCGAATCCTCTCTGGCGTGCCATTTCATTATTGAATATAGTCGAGTCCATCAACCGCGGAGCACACAGAGAGCACAGAGAGCGAATGAGTAAATAAAATATACAATGTTATATCTTGACCAATCAGCACAAATTTTTCCTATTTGTCGTATGTTTACGAAGATCATATCATTTTCAATTCAGGGTATTGATGCAATTCCTATCGAAGTTGAAGTTGACACCAAGCAAACATCTATGCCCTATTTTACGATGGTCGGCTTGCCCACAAACTCCGTCAAAGAGAGTAAAGATAGGGTTTTTGCGGCCATCAAGAATAATGGATATAAGAAACCAGCCCGCGCATATACAGTCAACCTTGCCCCTGCTGACGTAAAAAAAGAAGGAGTTGGATTTGACTTACCCATTGCTATCGGGATTCTCGCATCATTAAAACAAATAACCATGCTGGACACAGAAAACTATGGGATGGTGGGCGAACTTTCTCTCAACGGCGAGGTGCGCCCCGTCAAAGGAATTTTACCCATCACGATTGCTGCCAAAGAGCACGGACTGGAAGGAATTCTTGTTCCAAAAGACAATGCAAGAGAGGCTGGAGTCGTTGAAGGAATTGCGGTTTATCCTGTCGAAACGCTTGCTCGGGCAATCGCTTTTTTGGAAGGGAGAGAGACCATTCGGGCTACCGATATCGATGTCTCAACATTGTTTGCTAAAGAACAAACTGAAACCATCGATATGTTTGATGTAAAAGGGCAGTACAATGTAAAGAGAGCCCTTGAAGTCGCAGCCGCCGGAGGACATAATATCCTGATGATAGGACCTCCCGGCTCTGGGAAAACCATGCTGGCAAGAAGAGTACCGACGATTCTTCCTCAACTAACACTTCATGAAGCCCTTACAACGACAAAGATCCATTCTGTAGCAGGAAAGATTAGCCAGGATCATTCGCTAATCGCAGTAAGGCCCTTTAGATCTCCTCATCACACAATAAGTGATGTTGCCTTGATAGGTGGGGGAAGTTATCCGAAACCTGGCGAAGTTTCTCTTGCTCATAACGGGGTGCTTTTTCTGGACGAGTTACCCGAATTTAAGAAATCGGTTCTTGAAGTACTTAGACAACCATTGGAGGACGGGGTAGTAACCATTTCCCGCGCAGTACAATCCATAACCTTCCCCGCCAATTTTATGCTTGTTACCTCAATGAATCCATGTCCATGCGGTTATTATGGCAGCAATGTAGAGGGTCACACATGTACGTGCTCACCAACAATGATACAGAAGTATGTTTCTAAAATATCTGGACCATTACTGGACAGAATTGATATTCACGTTGAAGTGCCAGCAGTCAAATACGAAGAACTTTCCAGGGATCCAAAAGGAGAAAAATCAAGCGTGATCCGGGAGAGAATAGATAAAGCAAGAGGAGTACAGCATATCAGATTTGAAGGAGCCAAGCATATATTCTCTAATGCAGACATGGAATCTAAACACATTCGTGAGTTCTGCCAAATCAACCAAGAATGCAAACAGTTATTGAAGATCGCGATTGAGAAGCTTGGACTTTCTGCAAGGGCTTATGACCGCATACTCAAGGTTTCCAGAACAATAGCAGACCTCGAAGAAAACAGAGAAATAACTCCCGCGCACATAAGCGAGGCGATTCAATATCGCAGTCTGGATAGGAAGTATTGGATTTAATGGCAACAGACTATACCGCGCAATTTGATTGGAAGCTACTGATAATACTGGTGCTGCTACTGATCTTCGGAGAACTCGCCCTCTACAGTGCATCGGTACAGAAAGTTGGAGATAAAGTCCTCCTAACTGACCATTATGTAAAGCAACTCATCTGGATCGTTTTAGGCGGTGGAGTATTTATTCTCATCCTTTACATGCCAGATATCATTATCGAACTTCTGGTCGTACCTTATAACATTCTCATCTTCCTTGCATTGATTGCCGTGCTTTTCCTGCCTGCAATAAAGGGGGTACATCGGTGGATAAGCTTCGGGAGTGTAAATATACAGCCCTCGGAATTTGCAAAACTCGGAGTTATATTATTGCTGGCGAAAATAATATCTAAGCAATATTTACCATCCGGCAAGATAGTTCTTTATACTTTATTGGTGATCATTCCACCAGCATTTCTTGTACTTATCCAGCCCGACCTTGGAAGCGCCTTGGTGTTTTTTGCTGTTGCCTTTCCGATGATGTATTTTGCAGGTGCATCTTTTTTCACCCTCTTTGTTATCATAACACCGCTGATCAGTCTTGTGGTAAGCTTTAACATCATCGCGTGGATCTTATTCGATATGTTTTTACTAGTCACGCTAGTTCTCAAGAGGATCTCATTTCTTACCTCGGGCATTATCCTTATTGGAAATTTCTTTATATCTCTGATTACTCCTTTCCTGTGGTGGGGATTGCACGACTATCAGAGGAACAGGATCCTTGCGTTCATAAATCCTAAGTTTGATGTGCTTGGTAGTGGATATCAGATTATACAATCAAAGATAGCAATTGGTTCGGGAGGGATCTTTGGTAAAGGATTACTTCAGGGCACACAGAAAAATCTTAACTTCCTGCCAGAGAAACATACAGATTTTATATTTTCGGTCATAGGAGAAGAATTAGGTTTTTTTGGATGTCTGATTCTTCTTCTGTTGTTCTTGGCACTATTATGGAGGATTGCAAAAATAATACGAAAGATACGAATTAAGAGAAGAAAGCTCGTGCTTGTGGGAATTTTTTCCCTCTTTGTTTTTCAAATTGTGGTGAATATCGGCATGAATATTGGCATCATTCCCGTTGTTGGAATTCCCCTCCCCTTTATTAGTTACGGCGGCAGCAGCTTGCTTGTGAATATGGCATGCATGGCGATTGTTTTCAAATATGCACGAGAGAGAACCTTCGTGTAACAAAAATTGGGCAAAATATTTCTTGATTGATTTTCTCAACAAAAAAAAATGTGATACTTATGAACATAAAAGCATTATTTGATCAAGCCCTTGAACAGCACATGTCTGTGATGCAGGATCTTCCGCTGTATTATTCAAAGATCGAAGAGACCGCAGGTATTATGGCTGGAGCGCTTAAGTCTGGAAACAAAATATTGCTATGCGGTAATGGCGGAAGTGCTGCTGATGCACAACACATAGCCACGGAATTCATCGTGAGATTTCGTGGAGATTTCAACCGTCGATCTCTTCCCGCAATAGCCCTAACCACAGACACGTCCCTACTGACCGCATGTGCGAACGATTATGGTTTTGAAGAAATTTTTAAACGTCAAGTTGAGGGGCTTGGAAAGCCAGGAGATGTGTTGATAGGTATCAGCACCAGCGGGAATTCTCCCAATGTTTATAAAGCAATTGATTTTGCCAGAAGCAATAACATAATAACTATCCTGCTTGCCGGAAAAAATGGAGGATCTATCAAAAATATTGCCGATCATGCTATCGTTGTCTCCCACGATGATACTGCACGAATACAGGAGGCGCATATTACGATTGGACATATCCTCTGCAGGTTAGTGGAAGAGATATATTTTAATAAAATCTAACATTAAGGAGCTGAAATGGCTAAGAAAAAAGAAACTGAAGAAAAATTTGTCTATGATGCAAAGAAATTCTGTGTACCGGTAACGAAAATTGGAAGTCTCGAAAGTATTCAATTCGTGATTGATGATTTCATAGAAAAAGATGTTTCTTTCTGTGTTGATGGATCTGATGAACGCTGGGAAGTCTGGCGTATGGAAGAAGAAGGCGATTCCGATAAAATTAAAAAGAAAGATTATCCCAGAAAACCAAAATTCTTATATATCAACGGCCAGAAAGTCGATTATGTACTTAAGAAGTAACATAGGAGCGTAAATGTCACAAATTGAAGGAATTTTTGCCAGGGAAATCCTAGACTCACGAGGGAATCCAACCGTTGAGGTTGATGTTATACTAGAATCTGGTTTCTGGGGACGGGCAGCCGTACCTTCCGGAGCATCTACCGGTGAATACGAAGCAGTGGAACTTCGGGATGAAGATAACGAAAGATATGGTGGAAAAGGTGTGATGAATGCTGTTAAGAATATAAACGAGATCATTACACCAGAACTTCTTGGTATTGAGAGCGATAGGCAGGTTGAGGTTGATAGCATCATGTGCGATTTAGATGGAACCGACAACAAGAGAAAACTCGGTGCCAATGCAATTCTGGGTGTGTCCATGGCAGTAGCAAGAGCTACAGCGATGGAATTGGAACTACCTCTTTATAGATATCTTGGTGGAACTAATGCAAAAACACTTCCTGTTCCAATGCTGAATGTGCTCAATGGCGGTAAACATGCAGACAATAATGTTGATGTACAAGAGTTCATGATAATGCCACTTGGAGCGGATACTTTTTCTCATGCACTACAGATGGCAGCAGAGACCTTTCATTCATTAAAAAAAATTCTGCAAACATCAGGTTATAGCACTGCTGTAGGTGATGAAGGAGGATTTGCACCGAATCTTGATTCAAATGAGGATGCACTAAAATTTATTCTCAAAGCGATCGAAGCCGCTGGTTATCGTCCCGGAGAAGATATTTCAATAGCTTTGGATCCGGCAGCATCGTCATTTTTCAGCAATGGCAGATATATTTTCAATGTGGGAAAAACAGAAAAACTCACCAGCACCGAAATGGTCGGTATCTATCAAGCGTGGGCGAAAAATTACCCTATTGTGTCTCTGGAAGATGGACTTGATGAAAATGACTGGAAGGGCTGGAAAATACTTAATGAAGCTTTGGGAGATCAAATACAAATCGTTGGTGATGACATTTTTGTTACTAATATTGATCGATTAAACAGAGGAATCAAAGAAGGAACTGCAAATTCTATTCTCATTAAACTCAATCAGATTGGAACTGTCACCGAGACGCTTGATACGATAGAAAGAGCAAAAAGCGCTGGCTATACGTGTGTAGTCTCACACCGTTCAGGAGAAACCTGTGATACTTTCATTGCCGACCTTGCCGTTGCAGTTAATAATGGACAAATAAAAACAGGTTCGACCTCACGCTCAGAACGAATAGCAAAATATAATCAACTTCTAAGAATCGAGGAAGAGTTAGGAAAACATGCACGTTTTCCAGGCAAGGAACTCTTTGCTCAATTCACAAAATAGGGTCATGAAAACCCATCGAAGGAAAAAGAACCGTAATCATAGCATGGTTTTTTTTCTAATAATTTTGTTCCTCGGGATAGTATGGTTCTTGTTTTTCTATAAGTATAGCCTCATAAAGATCCTGAAAAACAAGTTCGTGATGAACCAGAAGGTAGAGCAAATTGAGATACTCAAAGAACAGCGGCAGTTACTTGAGGTAGAGAAGCAGAAGCTCGTAAGCCAGGATCCCAAAACCATTGAGAAGAAAGCTCGTGAAATAGGGCTTGCCAAGGACGGTGAAACTATCATCCGTATTAAGAAATCTGAAAGCGAAAAAGCCGAATGAGAAGGAGTTGCATTTTCTCTGAAATACATTATGTTATAATCCTATGAAAACATTGATCAAGGGCACTCTGATATCACCAATTTCGAAAGAAGAGGTTCTATTTCTCGATCCGGGATACATTGTTATAAACAATGAAGGTAAGATAGATGAAATCTATTCCAGAGAACCTGACGGTCAATATCCAGAAGTATTTGATTTTTCTGACAAACTGATCTGCCCCGGTTTCGTAGATATTCATAACCATCTTCCACAATTTACCATTAGCGGATTATATAGAGGTAATCTTCTTGAATGGCTGAACAATATTGTTTTTCCCACAGAAGAAAGATTTGCAAATGCAGAAATAGCTGAGAAATACGCCAGAGAGTTCTTCCAGGCTGTTCTGAGAAATGGGACGACAACGACCGTCTCTTATGTAACCATTCACAAGAAAGCTACAGATAAAGCATTTGAACAGGCAGAAAAAGTGGGCATTCGTGCCTTTCTTGGGAATGTGCTGATGGATCAGAAAGCCCCGGAATATCTCACCAAAAATAGTGCACAACTTCTCGAAGATTCCGAAGAGATAGTAAAAAAATGGGATGGAATGGATAAAGGAAGACTTCATTATGTTCTCACACCTCGTTTTGCCTTGTCATGCTCCTTTGATCTGCTTGAAGGCATTGGTAAGCTTGCCCAGAAGTACGATCTCTATATTCAGTCTCATCTTGCAGAGAGCAAGGCGGAACTGGAAATGGTAAGTAAGATATATTCCGATTTTGAAAACTATACAGATATTTATATGAAAGCCGGACTGCTCACCGAAAAAACAATAATGGCACACTGCATCTATCTTAATCCTGATGAAATTGACACCTTGAACCGAACCGGCACTAAGATCAGCCACTGTCCATCATCAAACAGATTTCTACAGAGTGGAATAATGCCCTTTCGGAAACTAGAAAAAGCAGAACTATCAATTGGATTAGGTTCTGATGTCGGAGCAGGGTATAGTCTCTCTATGTTCTCGGAAATGAGAGAGGCGATCGAGTCTTCTAAAATGATAAAATTCCTCCATCCCGAAAAAGAGTATAGTCCACTTTCTTCTATCGAAGCATTCTATCTTGCTACACTTGGAGGTGCAAAGGCACTCAGCTTGGAAGATGAAATTGGAAGCCTGGATGTTGGGAAAAGCGCAGATTTCTCGGTCATTGATTACCAGAAACTCAATCCGTGCAATGAAGATTTTTTCAACGAACCAGAAAACATAATCGCCAGAATGATCTACGGTGGAGCAGAGAAATATATTGAGAAGGTTTTTATTAGAGGGAAAGAAGTTTTTCGTACCGAATAGAAAAGCCAAATTTTTTCTTTACAAAAATCACAACACCTTCAATTTCTCATTATAATGAAAATAGACCTGCTGTATATATCAACATTAACAGTTTAAATCAAGGAGAAATATGTACACAGTTTTACTTATAATTCTTTTAATTGTCGCAGGATTGATCGTGCGGTGCGGAGTTAAAAGCAAGAAAAAGGGAATCAGTCTGCCTGGTCTCCTGTTTGCAGCACTTACCCTGTTCTTTTTCTGGCTTCTCGGCTTCTGGGGTGAAATGCTATGGTTCCAGAATCTCGGATATGGCAGCAGATTCTGGAGTGTGGTGTTATCTAAATTCTTTAGTTCATTGATCGGTGCAATAATCGGATTACTCTACGTATTTATCTTTACCCTTGCGATGGGTAAAAAGAGAAAATTTCTTCGAATCATTGCCTGTGTTGTAGCTGGATTCATTGGCGCGAATTGGGGATACGCAAATTGGGCAGTTTTTCTAAAATTCTTCCATGCCATCTCCACTAATGTAACCGATCCAATTATTGGAATGAACACTGGATTTTACCTTTTTAAACTTCCGTTTTATGATTCGCTGTATACGATGCTGATGATTCTCTCAATCATCTCTCTGTTCACCTTGGTTGTCTCAAAGTTATTCACCTTTGAACGGGGACAAGTTAAAGTAAAGGAACTGCAAGGTGTTGATATTGATGAAGATAGCAAGCCCGGTTATGGAGCCATCTACTTTAATGCAGGTATTGTAGTATTAGCACTCGCATTTGGCAAACTACTCGAAAGGTATCATCTGATGTATTCATCTTGGGGTGCGGTACATGGTCCCGGATGGACTGATGTTCACCTTCGGTTTCCTGCATATTCTTTTGTTGTTATCATTACGATTATTGCAGCCCTGTTCCTTATTGTTCCTCAGCTGAGAAAGATTCTGCAAAATAAGCTTAGTAAGGGAGAGGGATTTGGAGCCCGGAGAAGACTCTCTCCGATCATTATGCTCGGGATAATACTTGTTGTAGTGTGGATCCTTGCTCTTGAAGCAGTTCCGCGTCTGTTCCAGTGGCTACGTGTCGAGCCCAATGAGATAACAATGGAAAAACCCTACATTGCTAATAATATTGAATTTACACGCATGGGCTTCAGGCTGGATGTTGTGGAAGAAAGAGAATTTCCTGTAGGAGACGAATTTACCCCTGAAATGGTAAGTAAGAACGAGAACATTTTCAAGAACATTCGTCTCTGGGATTGGCGAGCATTGGATGCTGTTTATAAACAGTTTCAGGAAATTCGACTATATTATGAGTTTGTAGATGTTGATATTGATCGATATACTTTAGACAATTCATATAGACAGGTAATGGTTTCTGCGCGCGAGCTTCTGTTCTCAAACCTTCCTACACAGAGCCAAACCTTTGTTAACAGAAGATTCAAATATACTCATGGTTATGGCATTACACTTACGAATGTGAGTGAGTTCACACCACAAGGGTTACCCAACCTTCTTATAAAAAATATTCCACCTGTAAGCGAATTTCCCGAGCTTGAGGTGAAAGTTCCTCAGCTGTATTATGGAGAACTCACATCCGGGCATGTGATAGTAAACTCGGAGGAACCTGAATTTGATTTTCCCAAGGGTGAAGAAAATGTTTATACTCATTATGCCGGAACAGGTGGTGTTCAGATATCTAACTTCTGGCGAAAGTTCCTGTATGGATGGAAGTTCGACGGGACCAGGTTGCTGCTCTCAGGTTATCCAACCAAGAATAGTAGGATCATGTTCCACCGGCAGATAAAAGATAGAGTCAGAACCCTTGCACCATTTCTGGAATTCGACGACGATCCCTACGTGGTTCTCAATGATGGAAAACTCTTCTGGGTCATAGACGCCTATACCACATCCGGTTACTATCCTTATAGTGAACCATACCGCTCAAGTCAAATGATTGAGAAAAGAAATATCAGGTCTATCCAGAACCTTGTGGCAAATTCGCTGAGGAACATCAATTATATTAGAAACTCGGTAAAGATCGTGATTGATGCATATAATGGAACAACAGATTTCTATATTTACGATGAAGAAGATCCGATCATTCAAGTGTGGAGTAAAATATTTCCAGATATGTTTAAAACCAAAACAGAGATGCCTGTTTCTATGCAGAAGCACGTTCGCTATCCTGGCAAAATGCTGCTGATACAGGGGCTTGTGTATGCAAAGTACCACATGAATGATCCCGCTGTTTTCTATAATCAGGAAGATTTGTGGATACGTGCAACGGAGAAATACTACAATAGCGTGCAACCGGTTGAGCCCTATTATATCATGTGGGAAATCCCCGAGACCAATGATCAGGAATTTGTAATGATTTTGCCCTTTACTCCCAAAAAACGGCAGGTGCTTATTGGATGGATTGCTGGTATGTGCGATGGAGAAAATTATGGTAGATTAATTGCTTATAAATTTCCAAAGGAGAAACGCATTCTCGGACCTCAGCAGGTAGAAACCAAGATAGATCAGGATTCTTTTCTCTCTGGTCAGCTCACATTATGGGATCAGCGCGGTTCGAGCGTTATACGCGGGAATGTGCTCGCCATACCTGTTGAGAACACAATCATCTACGTTGAGCCGATCTATCTTCAATCAGATACTGCTGCATACCCCGAACTGAGACTGGTCGCAATTATGCACGGAGATGAATTGAGTTATGCGGAGACCTTTGATAAAGCGCTGCAGGGGCTCTTCGAGAAGCAGACCGCAGATATCATTTCAGAGAAAGAGGTGGGAAATGTTTTTACGATCGAGGAAAAAATTCAGCAGGCAAGCAACGCTTTTGATAATTATATTAAATCTCTTGGTGATAAGCGCTATAATGATGCCGCACGAGCGCTTCAGGAGCTTGAGAATGCGTTAAAAAATCTTTCAGACCAAGGAGCCTTCAGTACTGGCTCAGAATAAGGATGGCTATAATGAAAAAATATGATGCGTTTTGTATAGGAACCGGCATTGCCGGAAGTTTAATCGCACAGGATTTGAAAAAAGAAGGATATTCGATTGGCATAGTTGACCAGCGACCATACGGCGGCACCTGTGCGCTCTATGGGTGTAATCCCAAAAAAGTACTTGCAGGTGCATCAGAGGCATTTGAACGTGCAACCAGTTATTTTCATAAAGGAATGGAAGGAGAGCTTTCAATCAACTGGCATGAGCTCCATTACTATATGCTCAGATTTACAGAGACAATTCCATCAGAACGGGAGATCAAATACAAAGATCTGGGCATAGACATGTATCATGGAATTGCACAATTTGCCGGAGAGCACGAGCTTCAGATAAACAAGCAAAAGATCTATGCAGAGAAGATTATTATCGCCTCTGGATCACGCCCACGCACGTTAACTTTTCCTGGAGCTGAATACCTGATAACCAGCGATGAATTCTTTGGGTTAAAGAAACTACCAGAGCACATTATTTTTATTGGCGGTGGCTACATTTCATTTGAATCTGCTCATATCATGGCTCGTGCTGGAGCTAAAGTTACCATTCTGGAGAACTCAGCAAAACCTTTAAGAAATTTTGATCAGGATTTGGTGAGATTGATGCTCAAGCGATCGAAAGAGATCGGCATAGAATTGAGATGTGATACCGAAACAAGAAAAATTAAAAAGGAAGATAATTACTACCTTGTTGAAACCAATCACGGAAAGTTCAAAGCAAATGTAGTTGTTAATGGTGCTGGACGTGTTCCCTATATAGACAATCTTTACCTGGAAAAAGGGAATGTCGAATATGATGGATTCGAGATAAAGATAAATGAATATCTTCAAAGTGTATCAAATCACGCAGTCTACATTGCTGGAGATGTAAATGTGAAAAGTATGGCACTCACACCTGTGGGCGACCTGGAACACAAGATCGTGGTGCAGAACATTTTAAATGGAAACTATGCAAAGCCGGACTATAAAGGGATTCCCAGCGTAGCTTTTACACTTCCGCTACTTGCAGCATGTGGTTTGAATGAACGGGAAGCTGAGGAACAGGGCTATGATGTAATTATAAATTATTCGGATACGTCAGATTCTTATACAACCAAGCGTCTTGCGCTTCATTATTCTGGCTATAAGATTATTATTGATAAGAAAACAGACCATATTTTGGGCGCACACCTCTGTGGGCATCATGTGGATGAGGTAATAAATATATTTGCACTTGCCATCCGAAACAATCTTACAGTCATTGATCTCAGAGAAATGGTCTGGGCTTTCCCGACTGTTTCCAGTACGATAGAAGATATGATTGGCTAAAGAACGTCGAAAGACTGGAAATTCTTGACATGAACTCAAGGTGAAAAATTTTTCTGATTTATGAAAATGGATATTGAAAAAATTATTGGTATTATAATTATTAATTCACCGCCCTGCCGGTTCTGATGAAGAAATTATCAAGCCGCGACGGGGCAACCTGTGGCGGTTTTTTTGTATCCATAATAAATAACATGGGGTTGTACTATGTTCAAGAAAATCGATGTAAAAGCAAAGCCTGCTGAGTTTGAAAAACCAATACGGGAATACTGGCTCAAGCACAAGATCCCACGCAAAAGTGAGGACTTTCGGGAAGGTGCTCCAAAGTATATATTCTATGAAGGACCTCCAACAGCGAACGGAATGCCAGGTATTCACCACGCGATCAGTAGAACCCTTAAGGATGTGGTATGTCGTTATAAAACCATGCAAGGCTATCAGGTTCGTAGAAAAGCCGGGTGGGATACTCATGGCTTGCCGGTTGAGATCGAAGTGCAGAAACAGCTTGGTTTTTCGGTAAAGAAAGAGATCGAAGAATACGGTATCGAGAAGTTCAATAAGAAATGCCGCGAATCTGTCTTTACGTATGAGAAGGAGTGGCGGGAAATGACAAACCTTCTCGGTTACTGGCTGGATCTCGATGATCCATACATAACACTTACGAATGATTATATTGAAACCGTTTGGTGGATTTTGAACCAGTTCTGGCAAAAAGATATGATCTACGTGGATAAGAAGATCGTACCCTTCTGTCCGAGTTGCGGAACCCCCCTCTCCGACCATGAAGTTGCTCAGGGATATCGGGAAGTGGAAGATCCCTCAGTTTACATACGATTCAAAGTCAAAAATGAAGAAGATACCTATTTTCTTGCATGGACAACCACCCCGTGGACATTGATATCGAATGTTGCACTGGTCGTGCATCCAGATTATGATTATGTGAAAGTCAAAACAGAAAATGAATATCTCATTCTTGCAAAGGCTCGTCTCGATGTACTCAAAGAGGAGTATAAGATCATTGATGAGTACAAAGGAAAGGTGCTCGAATATAAAGAATATGAGCAGCTTTTCCCATTTATAAAACCCAAAGAAAAAGCGTTCTATGTTGCACTTGGAGATTACGTTACCCTTGAAGATGGTACCGGCATAGTCCATACAGCACCAGCATTCGGCGAAGAAGACTTTGCTATCGGCAAGGAATATGATCTTCCCTTCATGCGTCCCGTAGATGAAGAAGGAAAATTCACCGGCGAGATAACCGATTGGGCAGGTGAGTTCATCAAAGATGCAGACAAGGGAATCATAAAAGATCTCAACATGCGCGGCATGCTCTATTTCCGCACACAGATGCAGCACACCTATCCTTTCTGCTGGCGTTGTGATAGTCCACTCATATATTTTGCACGAAAGTCATGGTATATCAGAACAACTGCCTACAACGATCAGATGATCGATAATAATAAAAAGATTCAATGGTATCCACCGTATGTTGGAGAAGGGCGTTTTGGAGACTGGCTTGAGAATAATATCGACTGGGCTATAAGCAGAGATCGTTACTGGGGTACCCCGCTTAATATCTGGATATGCGAAAAATGCGGCAAGCAGGATTCTGCAGGTTCGATAAAAGAGCTACAAGAGAAAGGTAAACTCAAAGACGGGTCACCAGTACCGGACGGCATAGAATTGCACAGACCCTATGTTGATGATGTTGTATTTACCTGTCCTGATTGTGGGGGAGACATGCACAGAACTCCCGAAGTAATAGATTGCTGGTTCGATTCCGGCTCGATGCCTTTCGGACAATGGCACTATCCTTTTGAAAAAGAGGACATATTCGACTCGGAACTTTTCCCCGCTGATTTCATTGCTGAAGGTATCGACCAGACAAGAGGTTGGTTCTATACAATGCTGGCGATCGCAACTTTTATAAAGGGGCAATCGTCCTATAAAAGCTGCCTTGTGAACGAGCTTGTGCTGGATAAACATGGAAAGAAAATGAGTAAGTCCAAAGGCAATGCAGTAGACGTGTTCAAGATATTGGGCAAATATGGGGCGGATGCCACGCGCTGGTATATGCTGTCTGTTAGCCCACCCTGGATACCAACACGCTTTGACGAAGAAGGTGTACTTGAGGTGAATAATAAATTCATTGGAACATTGAAGAACGTCGCTTCTTTCTTTGCAACCTACGGCAATATTGATGCATTCAACTATGATGATCATGAAATTGCACCTGAAGATCGACCTGAACTCGATCGTTGGATAATCTCACGCCTGAATTCTGTGATTCGGAAGGTTGTTGAGCATAACGAGAAATATGACCTTACAAGAGCAGTTCGTCTGATCCAGAACTTCGTGATAAATGATGTGAGTAACTGGTATGTGCGCCGTATTCGAAAGCGTGTGTGGGCATCCGGTATGGAGAATGATAAAGTCGCTGCTTATTTGACGCTCTATGAAGCTTTACTTGCTATTTCAAAACTCTGCGCTCCTTATGCGCCATATATATCCGAAGAAATATACCAGTCTCTTACAGCTGGTGAGAGTGTGCATCTGGAGAATTACCCCAAGGCGGAAGAAGCATTGATACTTCCGAAGCTTGAGAAAGAAATGCAGAATATCATCGACATAGTGACTCTTGCCCGTGCAGCAAGAAATGAAGTTCAGATAAAGATACGCCAGCCCTTGAGAACTCTGTATGTTTCAGAAGAACTTAAGAATGTGGTTGAACGCATGAAAGCACTTATTGTCGAAGAGATCAACATACATGAAATTGAGTTTGTGAAAGATAAAACCAGATTCTTCGATTATGAAGTGAAACCGGATTTCAAAGTTCTTGGACCAAAATACGGAAAACACATGTCGCATATTGTACAGGCGCTGCAAAGCATTGATGCCAATCATCTTATGGAGATACTCAGGAATGAGGGCGCATATCATCTTGATGTGGATACTGTCGAAGTTAAGCTTACAGAGGAAAGCCTTCAGATCGAGACTCAAAGCAAAGAGGGCTTTGTGTATGGTGAAGAAGGAGAAGTGTTTGTAGCCCTGGACACCACTCTGGACGATGAACTTCTTCTCGAAGGTAATGCCCGTGAACTTGTAAATAAAATACAATTCATGCGTAAAGAACATGATTTTGATATTATGGATCGAATTGAGATCTTCTACTATACTGAGTCAGACGACATAAAACATACCTTTGAGAAATTCGCTGATTATATCAAGAGCGAAACGCTAGCACTGGATATAAAGAGTACCGACACTTCAGAAAAAATGACTCGATGGAACGTGAACGGAAAAGATGTATTCCTGCACGTTAAAACGATAAAATAAACGAAAACCGTAATTATTGAGGGCTTGGAGCACTTTCGGGTGCTCCTTTTTTGTGTTTAATCCCAAATAATGCAATAGGCATAATTCTAAATTCTTAATTTAAGGTATATTCAATCCAAACAATGTAATAGTAAATTATCTAACTCCTTATAATTAATCTCCCCTGAAAAACATCTCAAATGCTGACGAATAACTTGACTACGAGTATTTGTGTAGGTACAAAACTCCCAAAAAAAATGCAGAGAAGTGCAAAAAGCTGAGAGTTTACGATGATAA
>Ga0136651_10000973_pt1 | contig 15746 bp, 13 predicted proteins | sample Mar14236cmmetaG_FD_94867 | JGI IMG/M metagenome (GOLD analysis project Ga0136651, IMG submission 94867) | Marine hydrothermal vent microbial communities from Guaymas Basin, Gulf of California to study Microbial Dark Matter (Phase II) - Marker... ...
GCTCCCTGATGGCCTCATTTCTCAGGTCGTTGGTTATTCCGATCAGTCTCCGTGCGGCGCTCTTCAGGTCATCTGAGAGGAGACTGTCGCGAAGACGGGGCGCGGTCAGGGTGAGGACCAGTCCGATCAGCAGAACCACAACGATGAGTTCAATAAGCGTATACCCCCTCTTGTCACGGAACATAAACGCTCCTGGTCCATTGGGACGCGGGCGAGTGGTTAAAACGAGTCGTGACCCTGCTTATCCCCCCCACGCGCAGCGCGTAACCCGCAACCCCTATTCCAGTTCCCAGCTGTTGATATCCTGGTTCTTTCCCTCCCCGCCCGACTCGCCGTCAGCCCCGTATGACATGAGGTCGTAATCACCATGAACACCAGGGCTCAGATATATGAATTCGTTGCCCCACGGGTCCTTGGGGACCTTCCCCTTCTCAAGGTAGCCCCCCTCACGCCAGGCCCTGGGGAGTTCTCCAACTGTGGGGAGCTCCACAAGGGCCTGAAGGCCCTGCTCGGTGGTGGGATACCCCCCGTTATCTAACTTGTACAGCCTCAGGGCGGTCTCAATGCTCTCCATCTGTATCCTGGCCTTCATCTGTCTGGCCTCTTCAGGCCGCCCCATGATTCTCGGGATGATAAGCCCTGCCAGTATCCCTAAGATAACAATGACCACCATGAGTTCTATCAGTGTAAAACCACTGTTATTCCATCTTCGTCTATACATCTTGCGGTCCTCCAGAACCCTGTTGCTCAAGTTCGGAATATTCCATTCTATCCGATAGCCTTGCGTTTCTGCATACTGATATGGCGCGAATAGTCTCGCCATCCCCCATCATTCCATAAAACAAATGACAGATCAAAACATTAATGTAAAGCCCTCACCTGATCATCTGGTTCATCTCGAAGATGGGAAGGAGGATGGAGATCACTATGAAACCAACGGTCAGGCCCATGAACAGGATCATTACCGGCTCCAGCAAGGAGGTTATGGCAAGGACCTGAGATTCCACCTCACCTTCATAAATCTCGGCGATCTTGTTGAGCATGGCCTCGATCTCTCCGCTCTGTTCTCCTGCCGAGATCATCTGTATTGCGAGGGGGGGGAACCATTTGCTGCGGGAAAGAGAGGCGGAAAGGGCCTTGCCCGACCGGATGTCGGCCATGGACGTGTCAATAGCCTGGGCCATAAGGGTGTTGCTGACAATATTTTTGACGATCCCGAGGGCAGTGAGGAGGGGGACACCGTTTTGAAGCAGGCTGCCCAGGGTCCTTGAAAACCGCGCCATTGCCGTTCTTGTGTTGATGGGGCCCACCACGGGCATGACGAGCTTGAACCTGTCCCATATATGCCTCCCCTTCGGGGTCCTGATCAGCCTCCTCATGACCAGGGCCCCGAAGCCCAGTCCTCCCAGAACGAGCCACCAGAAGGACTTGAGAAAACCGCTTGTCCCTATGAGTATGAGTGTCGGAAGAGGCAGCACCTGGTGCATTTCATCGAAGATTTTTGTGATGTTTGGCACGATGAAGGTTATGAGAAAAAAGAGTACCAGGGCGCCGATCAGGAGCATGAAAAGGGGGTAGATAAGGGCCGCCTTTAGGCGACCCCTCAGGGCCTGCTGGTGTTCGGTCAGTTCGGAGAGGCGATACAGGACCAGGTCAAGGGAGCCTGATTCCTCTCCGGCCCTCACCATGTTCACGTAGATCTGCGAGAAGACCTTTGGGTGCTTTGCCAGCGAAGACGCCAGGCTGTTACCCTCATTCACCGATTCCTTTATCTGGGCCAAAATCTTCTTCAAGAGGGGATTGGGAACCTGGGATATCATGGCATCCAGGGAGGCCACCAGGGTGATCCCGGCCCCTAATAGGATAGCCAACTGGCGGGTGGCAACGGCAAGCTCGGCAGGCCTGACCCGTTTGAAGAGGGTAGAGATCGGGGGGCGGTCCTGGGCTGCCTGTTCAGGAGAGTATCAGCTCTCTTTCAGCTCTACAGGAAAGTCCCCCGATCCCCTAAGCTTCTGCCTTGCCGCCATGGGACTTTCAGCATCAACGATCCCGTTTTTGCTTTTTCCTGCCCTGTCCAGGGCCCTGTACTCATAGACGGGCATGGTGTGTGATTGGGGATTTAGTCCTGGAAGTCTTCATATGAAGATCAATGGGGTTACAGGGTTGCAGGGATTCGGTGTTTATGAGCAATTCTAACCTGGTTCTCCCTTTCCACGGGAAAGCCTCAACCCATGAAGGCTTGAAGATCATGTTATCAAGGCCCGGCCACCGTGTCAACCGTGGGCCTCCAGCGGGAAATCCCCATGAGCGGGGAGGAGATTGGCGAACAAAAGACTTGAGCATAAGGCAAGAGGCTGATATTGTGACAGAGGTTCAATGGTCCAGGATTCGCCGGGTTGCTTCCTGACCTGGTACCTATGGGGTCAGAATGATACGTTTTAACCCTTAGCGCCTTAGCGTCTTTGCGCGAGACCTTTTCGGTTCAAGGGTTGTTTTTCTGGGGAGTTAACATGGAAATAATATCGGATTATCTGGTTATAGGCAGCGGCATAGCCGGGCTGAGCTTTGCCCTGGAGGCAGCGAAGATGGGGACTGTGGCCGTGGTAACCAAAAAGGAAAAGGCCGAAGGGTCCACCAACTACGCCCAGGGCGGTATCGCATCGGTATTTGATCAGGAGGACAGCTTTGACCTTCACATAGAGGACACCCTGAAATCGGGTGACGGTCTCTGCCATGAGGATATTGTGAGGCTTGTGGTGGAAGAGGGCCCTGAAAGGATCAGGGAGCTCATTAACATGGGGGTCTCGTTTTCACACCAGGAAGATGATGGGGACGCCCTTGATCTGGGTAGGGAAGGGGGGCACTCCAAACGCCGGATTGTTCACACCAAGGACCGCACGGGGAGGGAGGTGGAGCGTATCCTCCTGGACCGGGCCGAGGAGAACAGGAATATCCGTATATATGAAAATCATATGGCCATAGACCTCATAACCAAGTCCAAACTTATACGTCGAGGCATAGTTGCCTCTGAGACAAGTGAGACCTGCTGGGGGGCCTATGTACTTGATGTTGAGCAGGGGGAGATAATCACCTTTCTGGCCAGGGTTACGGTCCTGTCATCGGGGGGGGCCGGAAAGGTCTACCGTTATACCAGCAACCCCGATATCGCTACGGGAGACGGGGTGGCCATAGGATACCGGGCCGGTGCAAAGGTGGCCAATATGGAGTTCGTGCAGTTTCATCCCACATGTCTCTATCACCCCATGGCAAAGAGCTTTCTGATCTCAGAGGCGGTCAGGGGGGAGGGGGGCGTGCTCATAGACAGACACGGAAACCGGTTCATGGAGAAGTATCATCCCCTCAAGGACCTGGCGTTTCGGGATATCGTGGCCAGGTCCATCGATATGGAGCTGAAGAAAAGCGGGGACGAGTGTGTCTACCTGGATATCAGCCACAGGGACCCGGAGTTCATAACCGACAGGTTCCCCCATATTTATGAGACCTGCCTGAAATTTCAGATCGACATGACCAGGGAGCCCATTCCAGTGGTCCCTGCCGCCCACTATATGTGCGGCGGGCTCCTCACCGATGAGAACGGAAAAACAAATCTGCGCAACCTTTATGCCATCGGAGAGGTGGCCTGCACCGGCCTGCACGGGGCAAACCGACTGGCCAGCAATTCACTCCTTGAGGCCCTCGTCTTTGCGAGACGGGCCGCCCTGAGATCAGCAGCCGAGATGGAGGGCTCTCTGGACCAAGCCCTCCCCAAGGCCCCCCAGTGGGACCCGGGCAGTGCCACAGACAGTGAGGAGATGGTGGTGGTTTCACATAACTGGGATGAGATCAGGAGCTTTATGTGGAACTATGTGGGGATCGTAAGGACGAACAAACGCCTGGCCCGGGCAAAGACCAGAATAGGGATAATACAGGCAGAGATAAAGGAGTATTACTGGGATTTCCTGGTAACCCTGGACCTTCTTGAACTGCGGAACATCGCCCTGGTAGCGGAGTTGATCATCACGAGCGCCTCACTGAGGAAGGAGAGCCGGGGACTGCATTTTAACCTGGATTACCCGTCTCAGGACAACGTGCACTGGCGGCAGGATACGGTTTTGTGGATCTAAAAATGCCTCTCCCTCATAAACCCCATGGCCTGCAGGCCTGTCTTTATCAGTGTGAAGACCAGGCCTGCGCCTATGATACCCAGGGCAATATAGAGGAGTCCGAAGAATATCAGGTATTCGATGTTCCACTGCCATTCAAAGGAAAAGGGTGTCATTTTATATCTCTCTTATTCTGTAATGGGGTTTAACTCCCTTTCTTTGGGAAATACCGGGAGATACCTGTAGGCCGCTGAAAAGAGCAGGAATCCGTAACCCACCACGGCCAATCCGATCCCCCATTCCTGCCATGTCGGCAGGTAGCTCCAGAACCTGTCAAAGGGCATCACGGGTATGGCCAGGGTAACGATTATAAAGAGGAAACGGTTAAGAACGATTCCCGTGCAGTTCAGAAGGCAGGCTATGATAAGCCAGGCCTGATTCTGCCTCGCCTTAGGGACCATCAGTATGATGGCGGGGAGTATGCCGCAGAATATCATCTCAGCCACCACCATCCAGACGCCGTAAGGCCCCTCCCTGAAAAAGCTCTCAAAGGTAAGGCCCGACCTGGGGACGACCCCGTACATCCAGCCAAGATAATCCGCTATTTTCAGGACAATATACAGTGAGAGAAGCCATGCGGAAATCTTTGCAAGGAGCTGAATGGCGCTGTCAGGTACGAGCTTCTTACGGGTGAAGAACTCGGTGAGCTTGGTGCACAGGATGGTAAAACAGGGGCCGCATGCAATGGCGGAGAGGACAAAGAGGAAGAAGGTCCAGGGCCAGATATAGAAGCCTTCCCTGGCCGCAAAGGGCCTCGCGTACATGACCCCGAACATCCCGCCCAGGGATCCCTGGTGAAAGAAGGAGAGAAAGGTTCCGGTTGCGGCAAAAACGGCCATTATTTCGTGGAGGTTGTGCCCGAAGAGCCTGAGCTCTTTTATCTCTTCCAACTTTCTGTTTTCAAGGATGATCGGTATGAATTCAATGGCCAGGACCATGAGATAGCAGGTGATGCAGAAGGACACCTCCACCAGCATGGAGTGGATATTGGCGTGCCAGAAGATAAACCACCCCCTGATGGGCTGGCCTATGTCTATCCCCAGCATGGCCATGGCCCCTGAATAACAGATGAAACCGATGATAACCGCGGTGTTGATGATGTTCTTAAGCTCTTTTTTGCCCATGATATAGGTGAGGAATCCTGTAAAGAACGCACCGGCCCCCAGGGCGATTACCGCCAGGTCAAACACGATCCAGAGGGCAAAGGCAAAGATGTTGCTCATGTTCGTCTGGTTCAATCCCTTCCACAGGCACAGGAAGGCCGACAGACCGCCCCATGCCAGGAGGGCCAACCACGGCAGGGTCCAGAAAAAAAAGGCCCATGTGGAACATCTCTTAACTCCATGCGGTAATAATGGCGAATCCATTACTCGTCCTCCTGAAATCAGTAATCTGACAGTATATGCTCTTAATTGCCGGTCTTAAAATTCGTCCCGTCCCGGTTTTGTGGACCATTCCTCCTCGGCCCATGTCTGATTGACCACGGGGGTATATTCCCCGGGCAAGAAGTTGTCGGCTAATTTCCTGACCCAGTCCCTGCTGGAGTGGTAGTAGACCTTGGGTTCGGTACCGATCCGCTCCAACAGTCTGAAAGTAAAGGGATGTTTGATGAGCCTTGCGACTTCGTGGTCCGGGTTGTTCAGATCCCCAAAGGTGATGGCCTGGGCTGGGCAGGCCTCTGTGCACGCGGTAATATACTCGTCCTCCTCTATTTCCCGCCTGTCTTCGGCATAGGCAACTGTTTTCGCGCGCATAAATCGGTGATGGCAAAAGGTGCATTTTTCCACAACGCCCCTCATACGGGGGGATACCTCTGGGGTCAGATACCGGTCAAGGCCCTTTTTCTTTGGGAAGTAGGCGTCCCACCAGTTGAAGTAGCGCGCGCCGTAGGGACAGGCTGCCTGGCAGTACCTGCACCCTATGCACCTGGTGTATATCTGGCTTACGATTCCGGTGTTGAAATCGAGCTTGGTGGCGGTTGCAACACACACGGAAACACACGGGGGATGATGGTCGCAGTGCATGCACGGTCTGGGAATATAACTTATCTCTGTGTGGGGGAAAGGTTTTCCATTGGAGATCTTATAGAGGCGCATCCAGGTTATGGTACGCTCCTTGTCCGACTGGTCCGCCCGAACAGAGACGTTGTTTTCCGCCGCACAGGCGACCATGCATGTGCCGCAACCAGTGCATTTGTCAATATCGATGACCATGCCATACTTATGCTTCCCGTGGTCATTTTCTTTTTTCATGAGTTACCTCTTTATCTGTTTCTGCCCACTCCTATCTCATCCACCATCCAGTATCCAGTATCCAGCATTCAGCATCACACCTTCACCAGCTTCACGGGAGTATTCCACCAGACCGGATAACCGCTTATGGGATCCTGCCCTGCCTGCACAACGTTGTTGGGGTTAACCCCCTTCCCCTTCAGGAACTCGTCATAGGCCGTATGGCCGAATCCCAGGGGAAGGTAGACTATGCCGGGCATGGCCCCCTCAAACAGATTTATACGCGCCTCCACCTTGCCCGCCTGTGATTCTATACAGACCAGATCCCCCTGCCTCAGATTGGCCTTGGCTGCCGTGGCCGGATTGACCGTGGCAAAGGACTTGTCCTTGAGGAGCTGATTTTCAAAGATGGTCTTGTACAGGAATGGGGGGCTCGGTATCCACCCGCTGGCCAGGTTGATCATTTCGTATGGAAGCATAAGAAAAGGATACTCCGACCTGTCGGCAGTTGTCTCAGGGGCCTCGTAATGGGCCATGCAGGCCTCATCTGCCGGGGCGGAAAGCCCCATGTCTTTCAAGGCCTTCTTTTCCGACTGCCCCTTCGAGTAATCGGCAATGGCCTGGACAAGCAGCTTACTGGTGAACTCGAACTTCTTGCTTGGCGTGTTAAAGAGCCCTTGCCAGTCCCTTGGCGATCCAACGGGCCGGTACCACATGCCCCCCTCTTTCATCGCCTCCCACATCTCGTCAAAAGAGCTGTACCCGGGTTTGTCTCGATCGCCTCCCCTCTGCCAGGCAGGTGTGCCGGCATCGTAGCTGACAAGTCCTTCCCCTGCCTCAAAGAGCCCTTTTGCCCTTTCCTTTAGTGCCTCTTCAAAACTCTCCCACGGAAAAGATGACCCCACCGAGTCATCTATTGCCCGGGACAGCTCTATGACGGTATCTCCCACGTTTTTGGTGTTGTAGAGAGGCTCCACAACCGGCTGAGACAGGCCGTAGAGGGGATACTGCAGACCCACGGGCCAGACAGTATCGTCCATTTTTTCCAGATAGGTGGAGTCAGGGAGAATAAGGTCCGCCATATTGGCCGTTTCGTCCCGATAAGGGGAGAAGCTGACTATAAAGGGGATCTTTTCCAAGGCCTTCTTAAAGCCGCCCCCGTCCGGGAGGGTGAAGAAGGGGTTGGCCGAGAATACCATCAGGGTGTCAACCGGAGAGCGGGGTGCCCGGTTAATGGCGTCGGTAAAGTTATTGATCAGGCTGTCGGAAAACGGGTAACGCATGGTTCCTGCCTGGTCGAGCCTCGGTTTCCTGAGTCCGCCCACCGCCACGGAATCAACTTTCATGGGGGGGAAGTTACTCAGGGGAAGGGGATCGGGCAGCAGGACTCCACCGGGACGGTTGATGCTTCCCACCAGGGCGTTAAGACTTTGAACCGCCATATACTCGTAGAGGCTGCCGTTCAGGGAGTCCTTTCCCTTGCCGTAAATGGCTACCGGGGCTTTGGCGCCGGCAAATGCCCTGGCCAGGGAAACGATGGTTTTCGGTTCTACACCGGTTATTTCCGCTACCTTTTCGGGAGAGTATTTCTCAAGGACCACCGTTTTGAAGCCGGTATGCCTGGTCCCATCCATTGACCTCCAGTCTTCAAAACCCCAGGAGTGGTCAGATACGAACCGCGCATCGTACTTCCCCGACTTGATGATAACATGGGCAATGCCAAGGGCCAGGGCCCCGTCGGTCCCCGGCCTGGGGGCAACCCAGATGTCCGCCTTGGAGGCGGTGTTGGATGCCCTTGACTCTACCTGTACTATCCGGGTCTTTCTCTTCGCCGGATTGCCTTGGTGCCACATGCCCCAGGCGTTCATTACCCTGCCCGGAGCTCCCCAGCCCTCTAAGAGGCCGCAGCCGAAGCTGAGCACAAAGTCGGAATTCTCAAGGTCGTAGGCCATGGGACTTAGTGTCCCCTGCATCAGGAGATTGCCCATGCGGTAGGTATCGCATATGGAGGGGGGCCTTACGTAGTTGGGGCTTCCCACGGCCCTCATGAGCCGTTTGACCAGCTCCGACACGGTGGTCCCCTCGGGGCTTCCATCTATTGCCGCAACAGCCTCCGGAGCGCCTTTCCTCCGCTGGGTTGAGATCCTTCCCGCCAGCATGTCAAAGGCCTCGCCCCATGATATTTCTGTGAACAGACCCTCGCCCCTCAGTCCCACCCGCTTCATGGGGCCGGTAAACCTCAGGGATTCATCGTAAAGGAGCTGGAGTCCGCCCATGCCCACAGGGCAGATGCCACCGGGATTTATGGGATAGTCTGTGCGGCCCTCGATCTTTACGGCCCGATCGTCCACTTTTTTTACCACTATACCGCAACCGCCCGGACAGAGGTTGCACACAGAGGTCACCTCTGAGAACTCGCCCGTGGGGGGAACCGGTACCCATGGCCAGTTCTGGGTCCATATGGCCACATCATCGGTGAATTTCCAGGGGAGCGGCGTTGCCTGAATCCCCGCTATCCCGCCAATAACCGCTGCGATGAAGTTCCTTCTGGTTAATTTCATAGTCTATCCCCTTACTTGTGACACACAAAACAGGCGTTGTTCTGTTCCTGGCCCTTTTCAGTATGACACCTGGCGCAGTCGTCCATCTTCATGCGGTCCGAGTACTCCTTGTTCCAGTAGATCCCGGAGATCCGTTTTCCCCAGATATCCCTGCTGTAACCGGTGAGCCTGTTCTCCTCGTATATGGGCAGCTTTTCGTTGTCTGCGAAATTCCCGTGACAGGTTTCACAGTCTATCTCACCCATCTTGACATGGGCGATATGGGAGAAATAGACGCAGTCGGGCTGCTTGGAATACACAAACCAGGGTATCTCCTTTTCATCGGCCACGTATTCTGCCATGAAGGCCTTTTCTTCAGGGGTCTCTCCCAGGGGAGATTCAGGATCATCGTGGCACTCCGTGCATTTTTCCAGCCTGGGGATGCCGGTAAACGTGCCGTCATCCCGAAAGGAGTGACAGAACAGGCATTTTTCAGCCTTTGTTTCTCCTTCTACGCCGTCCACTTTTTCAGAGTCAAGGTGCAGGGCGTGATTGAAATTAATGGGCTGAACGTGTTTGGAATAGAGAACGGCCGGAAAGATGATCCATCCCACCACCAGGGCGCCGATGAGGCCAAGAACAAAAAAGCCCACATCCTGGGCCAAGATGTCTATCTTCATCCACCGCGGAAAAAGACCGCCAGGAGGAGCAGTGTCTCCGTCTTTATCAGCAGTCTTTTTTGAGGAATTCACAGAGTCTTTCATGGGGTTAAGCCTCTTAATCGGGTTCATGGTTGATTGACAAAGGGGCCAACAATTTTTGCGTACTTACCTGTTCCCCTGTCCTTTGTCAAGAGAAAAACTCGCGTTTGCTCGGATCCGATTCCAGCCTAATACCTCCTCACCCTTTTCCTTCTTCTCTTGGCCGCCTTTGCCTGTTTTTTCTTTTTCTGAACGCTCGGCTTGTCATAAAAGCGTCTCTCCTTTATCTCGGAAAAGAAGCCCTCTTTGGTGAGCTTTCTTTTAAGGTCCCTTATGGCTTTTTCTATCTGATTATCGCGAACAATAACTTTCATGTCATATCCTCTTCTAAGTGTGATGGTCCCGCACAGGCATTGGAAAACCTGCCTTACGAGACTGTTTAATGTTCTTGGTGTCAGGTGTATCCGGCAGTATGCCGCCGGCATGGTTGAAATGAAGTACAAAATGCTGAACACCGGGTCCCGCAACCGTGGGGCCGAGCCCGTGCTTTTCATTTTGGAAGGCTTGAGTGTCCGCCAAAAAAAAGCACCTCCAATAGCTTTGAGATGCTTTTCTCCTCAGGTCGATCTGCCTGTTACGGCGCTGTATATCACTCTGCGGGCAGGCACATATCTGATTCCACCTCTAAAACGGTAGTGACGGTTGAAAAGCTCTCTTCAGGTGCGAGGGTATTGTTGAATCGATCCGGACCGGAAGCCCCTGTTACACGGACATGGCCTCTGACTGAAAAACTTCCGGTCATTTTTAATCACCCCCTTTGCTCTCTTTATACTGATGTGGGCGATGCCCGTAACCCAAACGGCCTCGCGCAAAGGTGCAAAGATCCTCTTGTCTTTTGTGGCAGAAGGACAGGAAATAAGGCACCAAAAAAAATCAGATATATTCCGTAAGGACTGTTATGTCAATCTTTTTTTTTGCTGTTTTTCACGCCCTGTCCCGGGAATCTGTGAAGGCATGAATTCGTGCAGCCTGTTTCCCTAACCTGTTTTCTTGCCACGAAGGATCAGCCTGGCCACGGCCTCAATATGATACGTATGGGGAAACATGTCAACGGGCTGCACCTGGAGGAGTTCGTACCTGTCCCTCATCAGGGCCAGGTCCCTGGCCAGGGTTGCGGGGTTACAGGAGATATAGACGATCTTTTCCGGGGAAAGGGCCATGGTTTCGGCCAGTACATCTTTGTGCATTCCGGCCCTGGGGGGGTCTATGACCACAAGGTCCGGCCGGAAGTCTATTTGGGACAGCTTTTCCCTTATATCGCCACATATGAATCGGCAGTTTTCAATCCCGTTTTCCTCTGTATTTCTTATGGCGTCAGTTGTGGCGCTACTGCTGATCTCTATCCCGGTAACGGATCTGACCCCCCTGGCAAGGAAGATGGGGATGGTTCCGGTCCCGCTGTAAAGGTCCAGTACCCTCTCAAAGCCCTGAAGATCGGCAAAGGCGGCCATGGTCTCATACAGCCGGCCAGCCCCCTTGGAGTTGGTCTGGAAAAAGGAATTTGCCGAGATCCGGAAGGTAAAGGGGCCTATCCGGTCTCTGATATACCCTTCCCCGAAGAGGACCTTTTCCCTCTCGCCCAGGGCTATGGAGGCCCTGCGGCTGTTGATATTGTTTACCACGGTTCTGATGGCCCTGAACCTGGAGACGAGCAGTTTGCAAAGGGGCTCCACCTTTTCCAGACACTCCCTGGAGGTGACCAGGTTGACCAGCCATTGGTCAAATGCCGCGGAATAACGGAGCGCTAAAAAGCGCCAGAACCCCTTGTGACTCTTGAGGCCATAGACGGGTACGCCCGAGGCCTTAACGTACTCCTTGACAACCCTCAGGATCTCGTTCCCCGTTTCGTGCTGGAGCAGGCACTGGTCAACGTCAATAACCTTGTGATAGGTGCCCGGGACGTGAAGCCCCAGGGCGAACTCACCCTCTTCCTTCCGCCTCTCCATTTCCTCGGGCAGATACCAGCGTCTGTCCGAGAAGGAGAACTCCATCTTGTTCCTGTATGCAAACCTTCTGTCCGAAGGGATGAGATCCTGAACCATGACGTCCCTGAGACCACCGATCCGTTCCAGGGGTTCCAGAACATGGTCCCTTTTGAATTCAAGCTGCTTTTCGTAACCCACGTTCTGCCACTGGCAGCCCCCGCAGTATCCAAAGTAGGGGCACGGGGGTTCTACCCGCCATGGGGAGGGGGAGATGAGTTCAATGGGGGCCGCCTCTGCAAAATCCTTTTTCTTCTTGTATATCCTGACCCTGAGCCTGTCACCGGGGATCCCGCCGCGGACAAAGATCACAAACCCGTCCACCCGGCCTATGCCACGGCCACCGTAGGCCATGTTTTTCACCTCTATCTCGATTATCTCACCTTTTCGTACCGGGTTCATGGTCTCCTCGCAAGGCCCTGGGTGGAGTCCGCATCCCGGGACATTCCCACAGGGCCCCGGCATTACTTAAGCCCGTATTTTTTCAGTTTGTACCTGAGCATCCTCTCGCTGATCCCCAGGAGGTTAGCTGCCCTGGTCTGATGATTGCCGGTCTTCTCCATGGCCTCCGCGATCATTTCGCGCTCCAGGGTTTCCACGGAATCCTTGAGGGCAGCGCCCCTCGTCCCCGCGTTTTCCTTGCGGGAGAGCGAAGGGGCGGTGAAGGGGAGGTCTCCGGGCGATATGAAAGGCCCACGGGCGATAACCACGGCCCTTTCAATTATATTCTCCAGTTCCCTTACATTCCCCGGGTAGTCGTACTTGAGCAGGAGGTCTTTTGCCTCGGGTAATACCCCCTGGAGCTTTTTGTCATTTTCCGCGGAAAAGCGGTCCAGGAAAAAATCAATAAGGGGTGATATATCCTCCCTTCTGTCTCTCAGGGGGGGGATGGTTATCTCCACCACGTTCAGCCTGTAGTACAGGTCCTCTCTGAATCCGCCTTCCCCTGTTTTCTTCCTCAGGTCCTGGTTGGTGGCGCTGATGATCCGCACATCCGAGTGGAGGGTACGGTTTCCGCCCACACGCTGAAACTCACGCTCCTGAAGGAATCTCAGGAGCTTGACCTGGACCGAAGGGGGGAGTTCTCCGATCTCGTCTAAAAAAAGGCTCCCCCCGTCCGCCTCTTCAAACCTGCCGAGCCTCCTTGCCGTGGCCCCCGTAAACGAGCCCTTCTCATGGCCGAAAAGTTCGCTCTCAAGGAGGGTCTCCGGCAGGGCCGCACAGTTGACCACTGTCATCGGTTTTTCAACCCGGGGGCTCAGGGTATGGATGAGCCTTGCCATGAGTTCCTTTCCGGTCCCGCTCTCCCCCTGTATGAGCACGGTGGCCCTGCTCGGGGCTACCCTCCCGGCCAGGTTTATCACATGGTCCATGGACTCACTCTTAAAGACAATATCCCCGGCGGTAACACCCTTTCTACCTAATTCCTCGCGGAGAATCCTGTTTTCCCTGACAAGGGTGCGTCTCTCTGAAATCCGGTCCATGAGGATGAGCAGTTCATCCAGGTCTATGGGCTTTGTGATATAGTCCGCGGCCCCGGTCTTCATGGCCCTGACAGCGGTTTCAACAGTCCCATAGGCGGTCATCATTATCACGTCAACCTCCGGGTTGACGCGCTTTACCTCCTTCAGCAGTTCCATGCCGTCCATCCCCGGCATCTTATAGTCTATGAGAAGGAGTTCGAAGTAGCCTTGCCTCAACTCCTGCAAGGCCTTTTCACCATTTTCAGCCTCTGACACCTGATGGCCCTGGTCCCTGAGGAAATCACGGAGTATCTCTCTCTGGGACTGACCATCCTCCACCACCATGATGCTCAACGGGCTTGTTCCATTCATGGTTGAGAGCCCCCGTGTGTTTCAGGGTTTACGGGCAGGAAGATCTCAAAGGTGGTGCCTTTCCCATGTCTGCTGATGACCCTTATCTCCCCTGAGTGTGCCTGAACAATTTCATGGGCCAGGGCCAGACCCAGCCCGAGTCCCTTTTCCTTGGTTGTGTAGTAGGGGTTGAAGATCTGATCCATCTCCCGGGGACTGAGCCCCGAACCCGTGTCTGAGATGGTGATCGTTACCCCTCTTCTCCCTGCACGGGCAGCAGAAAGGGTCACTGTACCCCTGTCAGGAGTTGACTCCATGGCGTTTTTGACAATGTTCAGAATCGCCTGTTTCATCTTATCAGAATCGATGGACGCCATGAGCGGATATTCGTTGAGGCTGGTCTCCAGCCTTATCCCCCGGGAGCCGGCCTCGCTATCCATGAGGAGAACGATCTGTCTGAGGAGATCCGTAACATCCTTGTCCTTCAGCACCGGCCCCTTCACCCTGGAAAATGCGATAAACTCTTCAATAATGCGGTTAAGCCTCTGGATTTCGTCCCGGATGACCCCTTTCAGTTGAAGGAGGTTCTCCTTTTTGAGCCTCTGACAGGCCATGCTGATGGCATTGAGCGGATTTCTGATCTCATGGGCCACGCCCGCGGCCAGGCGTCCCATGGCGGAGAGCCTTTCCGCACGGTTGAGGCGCCTCTCCATTTCCCTCATCCTGGCCAGGTGCCTGTTCTGATTCCTGTAAAGGACCCACATCGACACCATGGCCATGAGGGCCATGAAACACATGAAGATAATTCCCCTGCCCCGTTCCTTCTTGAGCATCTGATCTGCCGTAGCCCTTGAAAGGCTCAGACGGGCCGTACACGGGATATCAGGGTCCACCAGAACGGGCGCAGCCACTTCAAGCATCTTTTTTCCGTGCCACTCAAATTTTCTCCCCGAAACGCCGGCAGATTCTGTGGAAACAGGAGGTATGGCAGGAGTTGCCCCGGTCCCCATGGGCTGCTCCACCCACTGAAAAATGACCCTTCCTCCCCCGTCCGTTACCACAAAATAGCCCGTGTCAGGGCTCGGATTCGCCTCCTCGACGGCCCTTTGGAAGGATAGTCTTAACTTCCAGAAGGAAAAACCTTCCTCATCCAGGAGGAGAATAATGGTCCCCTTTCCCCACCTGCGTCTGAGGGCAAGGGATGGAAGCCGGTCTCCGGTGTTCTCTCCAGAGAAAAGGTCCACCCATATCTCTTTCTCCCCCCTGATCACAGGTCCCGCCGCCTTGAGGATATATGCGGGCACGGGCCTGTTGGCAAAGGTGATTGTCCCCTCGGGATCAAGGAGGGCAATCAGATGGAGTCTTTCCCTGTCTGCCGTTGAGATCAGACCCTGATCATCGGGGTCTTTGCCCATCCTTTCAAAATCGATCTGCTGGGCCACATCTAAAAGGGCCAGGACCACTGCCTCCCTGAGGGAGAATGCCTCATCGGTGATCCCTGGGCCCGCACCACCCTCATGCAGGGAATAAGACGCGTGGTCCAGTACCTGATAGTTGTATCTTGCGGCCTGCTGGATGTTCCTTATGATCTCCATACCCCGCTCTTCCATATAGCCCACAAGGGTCTTATCAAGGGTCCTCAGGTCCATAAGTCCGGCGATCAGGGCCAGGGAGACCAGGATAAGGGAGACAAGGGCCACGGCCAGGGGCTGGAGAAAGGGCCCGGAGCGGAGCCGGGAGTTCCTGGAGAAAGATCTCTTTTTACTAAAGGGCATAGATCAATACTCCATGTTCATCACGGCTTTGTCAATATTCATTAGTTCCCGCAAGGGAGGGTTTCGACGGTTTTGTCGACGATCCTCTCTTTCCTCGACAGATCTTGCCTGATCCTCCTCTGTTCGAAAATGGAAAAGCTCTCTGATGTGTGAGAGATTACTCAAATATGTCAATATGTTATGGGTGGTACCGCGTTTATGGCACGGTTCATGCTGTTAAGAAGGGCGAAAGATGAACCCTAAGGGATTTTCCTGGTTCACGATAGATCAACTTTGACCACAAGGAGGTACAGTCCAATGAAAAAGATCACAATTGTCACGGCGGTTATTCTGCTGATAGGCTCGGCCACACTGGTAATGGCAGGCCCCAGGGGCTCTGGGGGCAGGTGGGGAGGCGGTTGGTGCGCGGCCCGGTTTGATGTGGCCCCCCTTAACCTGACGGATGAACAGGCTGAAAAGGTCAGAGTCCTCCGTGAGTCC
>Ga0136651_10000975_pt1 | contig 15737 bp, 12 predicted proteins | sample Mar14236cmmetaG_FD_94867 | JGI IMG/M metagenome (GOLD analysis project Ga0136651, IMG submission 94867) | Marine hydrothermal vent microbial communities from Guaymas Basin, Gulf of California to study Microbial Dark Matter (Phase II) - Marker... ...
AACCGTTCTTCAGCGGATACAGGCCACAATTCTATTTCCGCACAACCGATGTTACCGGAAGTTTGACTTTACCTGAAGGAGTCGAGATGGTCATGCCGGGTGACAATGTCACAATTTCGGCAGAACTGATAACTCCGATCGCGATGGAGAAAGGTCTTCGTTATGCAATCCGTGAAGGTGGACGAACAATCGGTGCTGGTGTTGTCAGCGAAATCATCGAATAGACATTAGCTTTCTTCAAACAACAGGATGTTCAAATAAAGAGGAAAAATGAGAGAAATAATTACTTTAGCTTGTGAAGAATGTAAAAATAGAAATTATACAATGACAAAAAACAGAAGAAAGCATCCGGAAAGAGTTGCGTTTAAGAAATTTTGTCCAAACTGCAGAAAGCATACGATCCACAAACAGAATAGATAAAATTTGGAATGTAGGTTAGTAGCTCAACTGGTAGAGCACCGGTCTCCAAAACCGGGGGTTGCGGGTTCAAGTCCTGCCTGACCTGCCATTCTTTTTATAGTCTAAAAAAGAGAGAATGAGATGTTAAAAAAAACAATCGGATTTTTAAAGAGCGTAAAACTCGAAATGGCTAATGTAAGTTGGCCCACAAAGGCTGATCTAAAAGAAGGAACTACAGTTGTGATCATAATGTCGGCAATTGTTGCCGTGTTCCTTTCTTTAATTGATGCAGCCTTCTCATTCCTGATCAGAACTCTTTTATTGCAGGGTTAATTTATGAAATGGTATGTGGTTCACACTTATGCTTCCCATGAATTCAAGATCAGAGATGCGATTTTAAAAGGGATTAAAGGAAGTGCTATTGAAAATAAAATCGGTCAGATATTAATTCCTACTCAAAAAACATTTCATATCAGAGAAGGAAAAAGGATCGAGCGCGAGAAAAAATTATTTAATAGCTATATTATCCTGGAAGCAGAGCTTACTCCCCAAGTATTTTCTTATATAATTGGAATACCTGGAATTACAAATTTTCTGGGAACTGGGAAAAAACCACAACCATTATCAGAAAATGAAGTTAATAGATTATTGGGAATTTCTGATAGGGACAAGAGCGAAGTTAAGTCTTATGAATTTATACCTGGTGATATTGTAAAGATCATCTCCGGTCCATTCAATGATTTTGAAGGAACAATCGATAAGATCAGTGATGATAATCAGAAATTAACTATAAAGGTTACGGTTTTCGGAAGAGTTACTCCCGTAGAAGTAAAATCAGACCAGGTTGAGATAATGTAATTTGAGGGAAAAATGGCAAAACCAAAAGATGTAGTAAATGTAGTAAAATTACAATTACCTGCAGGGCAGGCAACACCGGCACCTCCGGTTGGACCGGCTTTAGGACAGGCAGGAATCAATATAGGTGAATTTTGTAAAGCATTTAACGATAAGACAAAAGATTCTCCGGGTATGATCTACCCTGTAGTAATTTATGTCTTTAAAAATAAATCTTATCAATTCGAGATAAAAACTCCTCCGGCTGCTGTTTTAATTAAAAAAGAAGCTGGTTTGGCAAAAGGTTCTGGTGAGCCAAACCGGGAAAAAGTCGGAAAAATATCAAAAGCATCGATTAAAAAAATCGCAGAAATCAAAATGCAGGATTTAAACGCATACAACATCGAAGCGGCTATGCGTATGATAGAAGGCACTGCAAGAAATATGGGTGTGGAAGTAGTAGGTTAATTCTTCCTAAACATTTATATTTGAAAGCAGGAGATTATCAAAAGGAGTGAATATGGGAAGTAAAAGGTACGAAAAAGCTTCTGAGATGATCGACAAACAAAAGAGGTATGAACTTTCGGAAGCTATCGAACTTCTGAAAAAAGCACCATCGTCGAAATTTGATGAAACTGTCGAAGTTCATATGAATTTAGGAGTCGATCCTCGAAAAGCTGACCAACAAATCAGAAACTCATTAGTCTTACCTCACGGAACAGGGAGAACTTCAAAAGTTCTTGTCTTTGCTGATGGGGACAAAGCAGAGGAAGCAAAAGAAGCAGGAGCTGATTATGTTGGTGTTGATGAATTTGTTGAAAAAATAAATTCAGGATGGATGGATTTTGATGTGGCAATATCGACTCCGAATTTAATGAGCAAAATCGGAAGATTGGGAAGAGTTCTTGGACCTCGTGGTCTGATGCCGAATCCCAAAGTCGGAACTGTAACCATGGATATCAAGAAGGCAGTTAGCGAATCCAAAGGCGGTAAGGTTACTTATCGAATCGATAAATTTGCAAATCTGCATATTATTGGCGGCAAATTAAGCTTTGAAAGTAATAAACTTAAAAATAATATAGTAACGATCATAGCTGCGATTTTGAGAGAAAGACCTGCCGCTTTGAAAGGTGTTTTCATCAAGAGCATAGTTATTACTTCGACCATGGGACCAGGTATTAAACTCGATATTCCAAGTGTATCTCTGGAAGCCAAGAAATAGGAGCAGCGTATGGTTCAAGCTTATAAAATTGAGGAAGTAAATAGGATCAAACAAAGACTGGAAGAAGCTAAATCCATTGTATTAGTTGATTATAAAGGTGTTAATATCGAGGAAGTTGATGAACTAAGAAACAGGATGCGTAATGCAGGAGTTAAGTATTTTGTCTCAAAAAATACTTTTATTAAACTTGCTTTGAATGAATTAGGTATTTCCGGTTTAGATGACCAGCTAGTCGGACCAACAGCCGTTGCTGCTGCTGATACAGATGAAGTTGCACCTGCTCGGGAACTGGCAAAGTATAAAAAAGAAGTTACAAAAGATAAAAGTTTTCCCTCTTTTAAAGCTGGTATGGTATCCGGAAATATTATGAGTATTTCCGACTTGGAAAAGCTGGCAGAACTTCCATCCAGGGATCAACTTATATCTATGATTCTGCAAGGATTCAATGCCCCGATAAGCGGATTAGTAGGAGTACTTTCCGGAATTCTTAGAAATTGTGTGAATGTGATCGATGCAATCGCAAAAAATAAAGACGATAAAAAATAATATATCTGATGGAGGATAAAATGGCTGAAAAAAAACAGCAAGTTATTGATATTATTAAAGAAATGAGTGTTATTGAACTCTCTGATCTGGTCAAAGAATTGGAAGAATTATTTGGCGTTACTGCAGCGGCTCCGGTTGCTGTAGCTGCTGCTCCTGCTGCTGCGGAAGCTGCTGAAGAAAAAACAGAATTTAATGTAGTCCTGACAGGAGCGGGAGACAAGAAAATCCAAGCTATTAAAGTTGTTAGAGCTATTACAAAATTAGGTTTAAAAGAAGCAAAAGAATTAGTTGACAATTGCCCAAAACCTGTTGTTGAAGGTGTTTCCAAAGAAGAAGCTGAAAAAATCAAAGCACAAATCGAAGAATCCGGCGCCTCTGTAGAAATAAAATAATCAACCTATCGATAATTATGGAAGTGAGTTTGTTTTTTGACTGCTCACTTCCTTTAATCATTTTAAAATCACTTACTAAAGCGAACTAAATCGCTTTTTTATATAATAAGGAGTATGAACCTTTGAATATAAAAAGTTATTCCCGTATAAAGAAAAGAGCAGAAGAAACAGGTTTGCCCTCTATCAATATTCCTAATCTTTTAGCAATACAGATAGAGTCCTATAATCGATTCCTGCAGAAAGATGTTCATCCTCAGAAAAGAGAGAATGTCGGCTTGCAGGCTGTTCTGACTTCGGTTTTTCCTCTAATCGATCAGAAAGGTCTATATCATCTCGAATATATAGATTATATGGTTCTGAAAGAAAAATATTCTACTTCAGAATGCGAAGAAAGAAATCTTTCTTATCAAGCCCCGGTTAAAGCAAGAATGAGACTGACCATTTATGATGAGGAAATCCTGAAAGAAACCGGAGAAAAAAGAGTTAAGAATACAATAGAACAGGATATTTTTCTCGGTGAAATTCCATTAATTACAAATCAGGGAACCTTTGTTATCAATGGTGCTGAAAGGGTAATAATCAGTCAGCTTCATCGCTCTCCCGGTGTATTTTTCTTGGAAGATAAGCATGCAAGTGGTAAAATACTATATTCTGCGAAACTGATCCCTTATAATGGTTCTTGGCTTGAGTTTAATATGGACATTTATGATGCTATGTATGTTCTGATCGATAAGAGAAGAAAATTGCCGGTGACCGTCCTCTTGAGAGCTGTAGGATTATCGGAAGATAAAGATCTAAGAGAACATTTCTATTCCAAAGAAGAGATTCCTGTTTCAAAGGCAAAAGAAAGATCTTTTTATGACGATGTTTTTGATCAGGAAACTGGTGAAATAATCTTTAATGCCGGATCAGAAATCGATGATGAAACAATCGATGCTTTAAAAGAAGCAGGAATAAAAAAAGTTACAGTAGTTACCGAAGAATCCGAGATAACAAAGAAAATCATTGAACATACCATCTTAAAGGATCAGACAAAAAGTCAGGAAGAAGCTGTTAAGAAAATATATAATTTGATCAGACCAGGTGAAGAACCGACTTATGAAGTAGCGTTAGAGCTTTTTAACAGGATGTTTTTTAATGAAAGAAGATATAACCTGGGGGAAGTGGGTCGTTATAAAATCAATGAAAGATTAGGTTTGGATATCGATCCTTCCATAAATATCCTGACAAAAGAAGACTTGATCGCTATTGTTGAAAAAATAATTGCTGTTTATAAAGACGAAGATGTTATTGATGATATTGATCATCTAGCTAATAGAAGGATCAGAACAGTAGGCGAACTTCTCGGTGAACAGTTTAATATCGGTTTATCAAGGGTGGCAAGGACTGCTATAGAGAGAATGTCAATTGCTAATCCGGATGAAATTACTATCCACGACCTCATAAACAGCAACGCTTTAATTGCTGTTGTTCAGTCTTTTTTCCTGACAGGACAGCTTTCTCAATTTATGGAACAGACAAATCCCTTAACTGCGATCACTCATAAAAGAAGATTATCTGCTCTTGGACCCGGAGGTTTGACCAGAGAAAGAGCAGGATTCGAAGTTCGAGATGTTCATCATTCTCACTATGGCAGAATTTGCCCTATCGAAACTCCTGAAGGTCCCAATATCGGTTTGATATCTTCTCCTGCTATGTATGCCAGGATCAACAACCTCGGTTTTCTTGAAACTCCATATATCAAAGTTGAAAATTGTCAAATAACTGAAAAAATCGAATTTCTCGATGCCTTCAGAGAAGAGCAGCACATTATTGCTCAAACAAATATCAATTATGATAAAGATTTCAAAATTCTGGATAAACTTGTTTTCGCCAGGCATAGAGGAGAATTTCTACAGGTTAGTCCCGAGGAAGTTCAATATATGGATGTTTCTCCGCAACAGATCGTCTCGGTTTCTGCTTCCTTGATTCCATTTCTGGAACATGACGATGCAAATCGCGCCCTCATGGGATCCAATATGCAGAGACAAGCTGTTCCTCTTACCAGTCCGCAAGTACCAATCGTAGGCACAGGAATGGAAAAAGTTGTTGCTGAAGACAGCGGAGTAGTTGCGGTTGCTCCTTATGATGGAGTGGTTACTAAAGTAACGAGTTCTTATATCGATATTGAAAGAGATAATCCGGATAAAGCAATTCTTGATCTTGGAACTTATAACAGAATTTATTTGATGAAATATGCCCGTTCAAACCAGGATACATGCATTAATCAACGTCCAACTGTTAAAAAGGGAGATCTGATAAAGCAGGGTCAACCAATATCTGACGGACCGGGAATAATCAATGACAGGTTGGCTCTGGGAAGAAATATGCTGGTAGCTTTCATGCCCTGGTATGGTTATAATTATGAAGATGCAATTATTTTGAGCGAGAATGTTGCTCGAGAAGATATGCTGACATCTTTATATATCGAAGAGCATGAAGTTTTAGTTAGAAATATGAAAAATGGGAAAGAGGAATTAGCTTATGATATTCCTAATGTTCCTACAAAATCACTTCGAAATCTTGATAAGACGGGTATCATCAGAGTAGGTTCTGTGGTTGTATCGGGAGATATAATCGTAGGTAAGATCACTCCTAAAAATGTTGATATTGATCCATCTCCTGAAGAAAACCTGATGCGCGCATTGTTTGGAGATAGAGCAGGTGATTTTACTAATAGTTCTCTCAAAGCAAAACCTGGAATGGAAGGTGTTGTTATCGATGTTAAGGTTTTTTCCCGTTTAGATGAAAGTGAAGAATTTGAGGATCAGGAAAGACGAACAAAATCATTATCAATTTTAAAACATGAAAGATTAGAAAGGCAGAAAATAATCGATGAATATCTTAAGGATAGATTATCTGAAGTATTGGTCGGTGAGACTGCAAAAAATATTGTTGATGTGAAAACCAATATGTTTTACATCCCTTCCGGTAAGAAAATTACTAAAGGTGATCTTAAAAAAATCAATTTCAAGAAATTAAATCTCGATTATGATTTCATCGAAGATAATGAAAAAAATAATTTTATCTACAATGACATTATTTTAAAAGTTAAAACTGCAATTGAAGAAAGTACGAATATTTACAAAAAAGAGCAGGAACGATTGAAACATGGAGATGAACTTCCTTATGGTGTTCGCAAAATGGTTAAGGTTTACATCTCTAAAAAAAGAAAGATTCAGGTCGGAGATAAAATGGCTGGTCGTCACGGGAACAAAGGAGTTATTTCCAGGATCAGTCCTGTCGAGGATATGCCTTTTATGGAAGACGGATCTCCGGTTGATATTATCCTTAATCCGCTTGGTGTTCCTTCTCGAATGAATATTGGTCAGATCATGGAAACTCATCTCGGAATGGCAGCAAAAATATTAGGTCTTACTATTGAAACTCCTGTCTTTGACGGAGCGAGTCTCGACGATATTGCCAAAGAGATGAAAAATGCAAAACTTCCACTTGATGGAAAGCAGGTGTTGTATGATGGAAAAACCGGAGAACCATTCAAGGAAAGAGTAACTGTTGGTGTGATTTATATGTTAAAACTAAATCACTTGGTTGCTGACAAAATGCATTCCCGTTCAACCGGACCTTATTCATTGATCACGCAACAACCTCTTGGAGGAAAAGCTCAACATGGAGGTCAGAGATTAGGAGAAATGGAAGTCTGGGCTTTGGAAGCTTATGGAGCATCCAGATTACTTGAAGAAATGCTGACAATTAAATCTGACGATGTCGAGGGCAGAACAAATGCTTTTAAAGCAATTACCAGCGGACAAAATCCACCAAAACCGGATACCCCGGAATCTTTTAATGTTCTGGTCAGTGAACTAAAATCCCTCTGCTTTGATATAGAATTCATTGCAGACAAGGAAGCATAACTCTTTTCGGAAATCCGGAAAGAACAACAAACGGAGGTTTACTCAGTGATAAGAGAAATCAAACGTGACAAACGAATAGAAAATTATGATAAATTGAGAATAAAAATAGCTTCTCCAGAGGTTATCAGGGAATGGTCTTATGGAGAAGTTATCAAACCTGATACCCTGAATTACAGAACTCTGAAACCGGAAAAGGGCGGATTATTCTGCGAAAGGATTTTCGGTCCTGAAAAAGACTATGAATGCAGTTGTGGAAAATATAAGAAAAAACGCTTTCAGAACACTGTTTGCGATCGTTGTGGAGTTGAGATAACAAGTTCCAGAGTCCGTCGTTCCCGTATGGGTCACATTGAACTGGCAGTTCCAATTGCTCATATCTGGTTTGTGAAAAGCCTGCCGAGTGTGATTGGAACTCTTCTTGATATGACCATCAGCAAACTGGAACGAATTCTCTATTACGAATCCTTTATCATCCTGAATCCGGGTGACAGTGATTATGAGAAAAGAGATCTGGTTGACGCTGACGAATATTACGAGATCCGCGACCGGGTAGGAGCCGACTTTGTGGCTATGATGGGAGCTGAAGCCATAAGAATTTTATTAGAAGAACTAAATCTTGATGATGAAGCTATGAACCTCAGGACTATTATCAAGATGGAGACCTCTGCTCAAAAAAAACAGAAAGCAATCAAAAGACTGAAGATAGTGGATGCTTTTAGAAAGTCCGGAAATAAACCTGAATGGATGGTTATGGAAGTTCTACCTGTTCTTCCTCCAACATTGCGTCCATTAGTGCAACTCGATGGCGGAAGATTTGCGACTGCCGATTTCAATGAACTTTATCGTCGGGTAATTACTCGAAACAATCGTTTACGGGGATTGCTAGATATCAATGCTCCGGAAGTTATCCTGCGAAATGAAAAAAGAATGCTGCAGGAAGCAGTCGATGCTATGATCGATAATACCAGGAAATCAAGACCTGTTAAAGGTCGTGGAAACAGACCATTAAAATCTCTGGCAGATCAACTTAAAGGCAAAACCGGAAGATTCCGTCAGAACCTTCTGGGGAAACGAGTCGATTATTCAGGTCGTTCCGTGATAACAGTTGGTCCGAACTTGAAATTGCATCAATGTGGTTTACCCAAAGAAATGGCTATTGAACTTTTTAAACCTTTCATTATTGAACGACTTGAGAAAATTGGTGAAGCTGAAAAGGCAAAAACTGCTAAAAAACTGATTGAGAAGCAAAGACCGGAAATATGGAAGATCCTGGAAGATGTGATCAAAGATTATCCAATCTTATTGAATCGCGCTCCTACTTTGCACAAACACGGTATTCAGGCTTTTCTGCCTGTTCTGACAGAAGGAAAGGCAATTGAGATTCATCCTCTGGTTTGTATTCCCTATAATGCGGATTTCGATGGTGACCAGATGGCTGTTCATGTTCCATTATCTAATGAAGCACAGATCGAGGCTCGAGTTCTTATGCTCTCTTCAAGGAATCTACTACTTCCGGCAAGCGGAAAACTTGCAATGGCTACTAATCAGGATATCGTTCTCGGAAATTATTATCTGACTGTTCTCAAAGAAAAAAATCCTCCTTCTGATAAAAAGATCAGATATTTCAGTTCACCTGAAGAAATGATATTAGCATACGAACAAGACGAACTGTTGTTCAATACAAAAGGTGTGAAAAGGGAAGAAAGTCGTCTGGATATCCATTCCTGGGTAAAGGTCTTGATCAAAGAAAAAATTATTACTACTACTGTTGGTAGAGTGATATTTAATCAAATTTTACCTGATGAAATTTCGTTTCAAAATGTAACTTTGACGAAAGGGATATTGAACGAACTTGCCATGATCTGTTTTAATGCAGTGGGTCAGAATAGAACTTCTGAATTTTTGGACAATGTAAAGGAAATTGGTTTTAAATATGCGACCAAAGCAGGAATTACATTTAGTGCAAACGATGTTATTTCTCCCAAAGATAAGAATAAGATAATTCGTAAAACTGAAAAGGAAGTTCAGAAAATTATCGATAGTTATATGAATGGAGAGATCACCGAGACTGAAAGATACAATCGAGTAATCGATAAATGGAAAATGACAACTGAAATCGTAACCGATGTTTTAATGGCTGAACTGGAAAAAGATCAAGGTGGATTTAATTCCATTAATATGATGTATAGTTCAAATGCGCGTGGTGGAAAAGATCAGATCAAACAGCTGGGAGCAATGCGCGGTTTAATGGATAAACCTTCTAAAAGTCTTTTAGAAGGTGGAGCAGAAGTTATTGAAACACCCATCAAATCAAATTTTAAAGAAGGCTTGAGCGTTCTGGAATATTTTATTTCCACTCACGGTGCAAGAAAAGGACTTGCAGATACTGCTCTGAAAACTGCTGATGCAGGTTACTTGACAAGAAGGTTGGTCGATGTGGCTCAGAATGCTGTCATTAATTTGGAAGATTGTGGTACGATCGAGGGAATTGAAGTTTCGGCTTTAAAAGAAGGTCTTGAAATTGTCGAACCTTTATCTGAAAGAATCTCCGGATATACTGCTGCTGAAGATATAATTGATCCGGTAACAGAGAAAACGATTGTAACTGCTAATACAGAAATATCAAATGAAATGGCAGAAACAATTCAAAATCATGGTATCAATTCTGTTAAAGTAAGATCACCTCTCACCTGTGATGCAGAAAAAGGGATATGTGCCAAATGTTACGGTAGAAATCTAGGAACCCAGAAACCTGTAACTATAGGTGAACCTGTGGGAGTTATTGCTGCTCAAAGCATTGGTGAACCTGGAACACAATTAACATTACGGACTTTCCATATTGGTGGAACAGCAAGTACTAATGTCGATTTGGCTGAAGTTGTTGCAAATACTGATGGTATTGTCAAATTTGTGAAGATGAACACGGTTGTTACTCCTAAAGGTGAACTTGTTTCCATCAGTCATCTTGGCAGAATTCAGATTTTGGATGTAAAAGATAAAACTGTCCTAGAAAATTATAAAGTAGAATATGCAGCTACAGTGTATGTTAAAGATAAACAGAAAATATCTAAAAATTCACCGCTCTTCAGCTGGGATCATTACAATAATCCGCTGATTTCAACTGCAAAAGGGAAGCTGAAGTATGAAAATTTTGTGAAAGATGTAAATTACAAGGAAGAATTTAATGAACTGACCGGTTCAAAAGAAATTTTGATCATTGAATCAAAGGATCGCAAGAAACAACCTCAGTTTAAAATTATTGCTGATGATGGCTCCGAAGCTTTAGTCCCAATTCCAACCGGATTAAATGTAGACAAAGACGATGGTGTTTATGTTCATCCGGGTGATGTTCTTGGAAAATCTTCACGAATTACGGTTAAACAAAGTGACATTACAGGTGGTTTACCTCGTGTACAGGATCTTTTTGAAGCGAGAGAACCAAAAGGTAAGGCGATTCTATCTGATATAGAAGGGACAATTTCGATTGGAAATTTAACGAATAAAGGTCGGGAAATTTTTGTTAATGCAGAAGATGGAACTGTAAATAAATATGTGATCCCACCTGGAAAACGGATCATTGTTCACCAGGGAGATATTGTTGAAAGTGGAGATGCTTTGTCAGGAGGACCTCTGGATCCGCATGATATTCTCAAAGCAAAAGGTATTAAAGCAGCGCAAACTCTGATCCTTGATGAAATCCAGGAAGTGTACCGTAAACAAGGTGTAAAGATCGATGATAAACATATCGGTATTATCATCAGACAGATGTTCAAAAAAATTAAAATTACAAATCCGGGACATACTTTGTTCCTTGAAGGTGAGATAGTAGATAGAAATCAAGTTATTAAAGAAAACAAAAGGATCGAAGAAGAGGGTGGTGAAGGAGCTACCTTTGAGCAACTTCTTCTGGGCATTACCAAAGCTTCATTGTTAACTGACAGCTGGCTTTCTGCAGCATCATTCCAGGAAACTACAAAAGTTCTTACTCAATCATCCATCGAAGGAAAAGTCGATAACCTGGAAGGACTGAAAGAAAGTATTATTATCGGACACCGAATTCCGGTCGGAACCGGAACCAAGTTCTTTAATACAGAGATTAAACGGGCGATAGATGAAGGAAAATCTATTAGTGATGTGGTCAAAGAATTTGCTCATACAGAAGAAAAAGACACAGTAGAAGATTTACTTGATTTTTAAATAATAAAAAGGAGAAAATAGTGCCGACTATTAATCAATTAGTTAGGAAAGGAAGAAAGAAGATCACAAAATCCAAGAAAAACAGAGCTCTTTCTTCTTGTCCCCAGAAAAGAGGTGTTTGTACAAGGGTTTATACAACTACACCTAAAAAACCGAATTCTGCCTTGCGAAAAGTTGCCAGGGTCAGATTAGTAAACGGATTCGAAGTAACAGCTTATATTCCTGGTGAAGGTCACAACTTACAGGAACACTCGATCGTGTTTGTGCGTGGTGGAAGAGTTAAAGATCTTCCTGGTGTGAGATATCACATAATCAGAGGTGCACTTGATACTGCCGGTGTTGATGGTAGGATAAATTCTCGTTCTAAATACGGAACAAAGAGACCGAAGAAGTAGGAGGAGCGGATGTCAAGAAGACGAAAAATAGTTGAAAGAGAAATTTTTCCTGATCCAAAATATAATAGTATTGTTTTGAGCAAATTTATCAACAGCATTATGCAGAGAGGAAAGAAGAGCCTTGCTGAAAAAATAGTTTATGGAGCTCTCGACATTATCGGTCAAAAAACTAAAGACGAACCGTTGGAAGTTTTTAATCAGGCTTTAGGAAATGTCAGACCTATGATCAAAGTTGTATCTCGCAGGATTGGTGGCTCCAACTACCAAATTCCAACAGAAGTTACAGCTAAAAATGCTCAGGCTCTTGCTTTTCGATGGATCATTAGTTTTTCTCGAAAACGATCAGAAAAAACTATGATGGAGCGTTTGGCAGGTGAACTTCTAGCTGCTTACAAAAAAGAAGGCGCCAGTATAAAAAAACGAGAAGATACGCATAAAATGGCAGAGGCAAACAAAGCTTTTGCTCATTTCAGATTTTAATTAATTAGAAAAAGATTAACATGAATATCCAGGAATCTACAGGAACCTCTCTAAATGTTCCCTTAAAAAGGGAAGTTAATTTGAATTCCATTTTGGAAACAGGAATAAAAGGGAGTTTAACTGATAATACTTTCCGAAATTTTTTTTTGGATATTTAATTAATTAAAATTCGTTATGCCAAAAGAACTTTCCGTAATCAGAAACATTGGTATAATGGCTCATATCGATGCCGGTAAAACGACAACTACCGAGAGGATGTTGTTCTATACCGGCATTATTCATAGAATGGGTGAAGTTCATGACGGCAATGCTGTTATGGATTGGATGGTTCAGGAAAAAGAAAGAGGAATAACCATCACTTCTGCAGTTACCACCTGCTTCTGGAAAGACAAACAAATCAATATTATTGACACTCCCGGTCATGTCGATTTTACTGCCGAAGTAGAGCGTTCTTTAAGAATTCTGGATGGAGCGATCGGCATTTTCTGCGCTGTTGGAGGAGTCGAACCGCAATCGGAAACTGTATGGCATCAAGCTGATAGATATAAAATTCCCAGGATCGCTTTTGTTAATAAAATGGATCGTTCCGGAGCAGATTTTGAAAATGTTGTCGATATGATCCAAGACCGTTTGACAACAAATGCTTTTCCCATTCAAATCCCGATCGGCAGAGAAGATTCATTTACCGGGATCATTGATCTGATCACAATGAAAGCCTGTTTTTTTGACCAGGAAACAATGGGCGTAAATTATCATTTTAAAAAGATTCCCGAGGAATATGTTAAAGAAGCTGAATCTAAACGAAGTCATCTTTTAGAAAAACTTTCCGAATATGATGATGAGATGATGGAATTGTATCTTGAAAATCAGGAAATCCAGGATGAACTAATTAATAAAGTCATCAGACAAGCTGTAATTCATCACCAATTTGTTCCAATTTTATGTGGTTCTTCTCTAAAAAATACAGGTGTTCAACTGCTGCTGGATGCGATTACGAATTTTTTACCATCACCTCTCGATGTTCCTCCTGCCATAGCTATTCATAAAAAAACTAACGAAGAGAAACAGGTTTATCCCAAAATCGATGCTCCTTTCTCTGCTCTTGCGTTCAAAGTTCAGATCGATAAATATGTTGGAAAACTTATTTATGTCAGGGTATATTCCGGTTCGACCAAAAGAAGCGGTTCGATCTTTAACCAAACAAACAGGAAAAAAGAGCGAATTTCCCGAATTTTACAGATGCATTCCAATAAAAAAAAAGATATTGCTGTGTTGCAAGCTGGTGATATTGCTGCTTTGATAGGACCAAAATTTGTACAAACCGGTGATACTCTCACATCTGATAATTTTAATATTCAATTGTCTGATATTGCTTTCCCTGATTCGGTTATTTCAGTTGCCATCGAACCCAGGACAAAAGCTGACCAGGAAATTTTAACAGATATTCTGCGTAAATTGGAGGAGGAAGATCCGACTTTTAAAGTCAGCCAGAACAAGGATACTGGACAAACCCTAATTTCCGGTATGGGAGAATTGCATCTGGAAATCATCATCGACCGCTTGAAGCGTGAATTTAATGTTCACGCAAATGTCGGTAATCCTCAAGTTGCGTATAAAGAAACGATTGAAAATGAAGTGATCGCAGAAGGAGAATTTATCAGGGAATTAAATGGTAAAGGTCATTATGCGGTCGTTCAATTGAAACTCACTCCTTTAAAACTTGAAGACCTTCCTCCCGGAAAGAAAAATATTTTTGTGAACTCGATCTCGGAAGAGGTCATTCCTAAAGAATTCTGGTCTGCGATCGAGGAAAGTTCCTTAAATGCCTGTCTGGATGGACCTTTGATGAGTTCTCCTGTGGAAAGACTGAAGGTCGAATTGATCGGTGGAAAATTCAATGAAGTGGATTCCAGTGAGACGGCTTTTAATATAGCTTCGTCGATTGCTATTGGAAATGGTTTGAGAAAAGCCAAAGCATTGATCATGGAACCTTTAATGCTCGTGAATGTCATCACTCCGGAAGATTTTATGGGAGATATTATCGGTGATATCAATTCCAAAAGAGGAAGGATCGAAAATATTAGAACGGTAATGAAAAAGCAGGAAATTTCTGCGGAAATACCGATGAGCGAACTTTTCGGATATGCAACGAGGTTGCGCTCAATTTCACAAGGAAGAGCAATTTACACGATGGAATTTTCCAAATATGAAAAAGTCCCGACAAATATTCAGGATAAAATCCTGAAAAAAGTTAGAGGTTATTAAAATTTCTGAAACTTCTACTATTTAATTTTGCGGTTCATTCTGACTGGATGAACCTTTTTTTTTAATTTATGAAACACGGAATAACAGTTGAATTGACGATACAAAATGTTTTAGCATGGCTAATCCATACTTTCAAATCACTCAAATTTGAGAATCCGGAACTGAATTCAGAATTGATTTTATCGAATGTTTTAAATCTGAAAAGAACTGAATTACATTTATCCAGCCAAAATAAAATATCTGAAATCGATTTTGAGATAATTAACAGAATTTTGAGAAGAAGAATTGATCACGAACCTTTTCAATATATTTTTGGAAAAACAGACTTTTTCGGATATCCCATTTTGGTTGATCGAAATGTTCTGGTTCCCAGATCGGAAACAGAACTTTTAGTAGAAAAGATCATAAATGAAAATTCGGAAGTCCGAACGATTCTTGAAATTGGAACAGGTTCGGGAGCAATTGCGATTGCACTCGCTAAAAATCTACTTCAAGCAAAGATCGATGCTACAGATATTTCAGAAAAAGCACTGCAAATTGCCAGGAAAAATGCTCTTAAAAACAAGGTTGAGATCAATTTCATTAATTCCGATCTATTTAAAAATGTTTCCGGAAAATATGATCTGATCGTTTCCAATCCTCCTTATATTTCAAAAACAGAATATGAAAAACTTCCTTTCGAGATTCGTGACTTTGAACCAAAAAAAGCTTTAATTGCCGAGGAGAATGGTCTGTTTTTCTATAAAAAAATACTGGCAAAAGTAAAAGATTATTTGACGAAAAATGGTAAAATTTATTTTGAAATCGGTTTTGATCAGGCAGAAAGGATTAAAGAAATTGCTTTGATCAATGGTTTCACAAATATTGAAGTCTGTAAGGATTTTAACGGTTTTGACAGGATAATGAGAATGTAAATCAACTTGACCAGGTTGAATAAAATATGGAAAAATAAATGGATAACATATTTCATCATTCCCAATCAGGGATTGGGAACGATAATGGAAAAATAAATGGATAAATTTATCATAAACGGTGGAAAGAAACTTTCCGGAAGTATCGAGATAAGTGGAGCGAAAAACGCCATTCTTCCGAT
>Ga0136651_10000978_pt1 | contig 15684 bp, 9 predicted proteins | sample Mar14236cmmetaG_FD_94867 | JGI IMG/M metagenome (GOLD analysis project Ga0136651, IMG submission 94867) | Marine hydrothermal vent microbial communities from Guaymas Basin, Gulf of California to study Microbial Dark Matter (Phase II) - Marker... ...
CCTTATATACCCTATACACCCTATATACCCTATACACCAATCCGCTATCTTCAGTCTCCAGTCCGCAGTCTTCAGTCTCCAGTCCGCAGTCTTCAGTCTCCAGTCGGCAGTCCGCAGTCTTCAGTCTCCAGTCCGCAGTCTTCAGTCTCCAGTCCGCAATCTCCAGTCTCCAGTCCGCAGTCTTCAGTCTCCAGTCGGCAATACTTCTGATATCTGTTCTCTCACATCAGACATCTGATATCATTCCATATGCTTATGAATATCGAACTCCGAACAGTTGAATATTGAATATCGAATTCTTTTTAAACCACCTTATACACCCTATATACCCTATACACCAGTCCGCAGTCTTCAGTCCCCAGTCCCCAGTCTCCAGTCCGCAGTCTTCAGTCTCCAGTCGGCAAGCAACAAATCCCAACAAAATGTATATTTGCGCTTCCATTTAAAAGGCGTATATGAACAAACAAAAACGTTTTACTTTATCGGCAGGAGTATTTGTATTTGTGGCAGCCATGCTGGCCATTGTGCAGGTAAAAGTGCAATCGATCTCCCCGATACTGCTGGAGCGTTTCCTGCCGGGTATCGGTGGCTGGATTGAAATACCGTTCATTGCCTTTTACGGGGCTGTGGTGATGTGGTATATGCAGGACCCGGCCAAAGTGGCCCTGTGGCGACGCAACACATGGCTGGTATTCTCGTTTGTCTTTTTCAGCCAGTTTGTCCTCGGCCTGCTGGGATATGACATTTTTATGATGACCGGCAAATTGCATCTGCCCGTCCCGGCGATTATCCTGGCTGGTCCGTTGTACCGCTACCAGCTATCTTTTATGACTATTCTGTTCCTGAGTACCATCGTCCTCTCCGGGCCTGCCTGGTGCAGTCATTTGTGCTATTTCGGAGCACTCGACAACTACATGGCTTCCAAAAGCAAACCCGGACGGAAACCCATTAAAAACAAGTGGGCCGTTAAATACAGCATCATGCTGTTGGTGGTCACTATTACATTACTCTTGCGCTGGCTGCATGTTCCGTGGACATGGGCTGCCGTTTTGGGTGCTATGTTCGGTGTAATCGGTTTATTCATCATGCTGTTCATTTCGCGCAGGCAGGGAAAAATGGTGCACTGTATCACTTATTGCCCCATCGGAACTATCGTGAGCTATCTGAAGTACATCAATCCTTTCCGTATGTACATCGACGACCAATGCGACCTGTGCATGCGTTGCACGACTCACTGCCCTTACGATGCCCTGAACACGAAAAATATAAAAAGTAAAAAGCCGGGGTTGACCTGTACCCTTTGCGGCGACTGTGTTACTTCCTGCCATACCGGATCCATTAAATATAAATTCTTCGGAATGAAACCAGCCGCAGCACGTAACCTGTACTTGTTCATCACCATCTCACTGCATGCTATTTTTATGGCGCTGGCGAGGATGTAGTGTTTGTAAGATCCCGTTTCCCCTAATTCTGCCTTTTTAGAAATACAATATTTCTTATAGATTTACTAGCTCTAAACAATCTTTCTTAATTTAGAGAAATGTAAAGCATTCATGAATGAGCCATAACCACATTCATACTTTGTAATAAAAAAGAACATGTACAACAAAACATTCCGCCTTTTCATTTCTTCCACTTTTTCAGACTTTAAAAGAGAGAGGGAAATATTACAAACCAGCATTTTCCCAGAGCTGGAATCATTCTGTAGCAATTCGGGTTACCAGTTTCAGGCCATTGACCTGAGGTGGGGTGTCCATGAAGAGGCCCAGCTTGATCAGAAAACCATTGAAATTTGCCTCAGAGAAGTCAACACGTGCAAACACTACCCCCACCCTAACTTCCTGATATTGCTCGGCAACCGCTACGGATGGGTGCCACTCCCGTATGCCATCGAAAAAACAGAATTTGAAAAGATTTTATCGTATTACTCGTCCGATGAACAGGCATCAAAATTACTGAACGAATGGTACCATCCCGACCGGAATCATCTTTTGGGCAAAGACTCCTATGCTTATGTGATAAAACCCCGGACGGATGAGTTTACAGACTACCTCAAATGGGAAAACATTGAAACACAACTCAGAAAAAGTTTACAGCAGGCAGTTAAAAATATTGATTCGATAACCGGTAAAGAAAAGTACTTTATTTCGGCAACCGAACAGGAGGTCATCGAAGGGATTTATGCCTATCGCGAAAACCCGGTCAAATCAAACGATAAGCCCGAAAATGTTGACGGGCAGTACAAACTTGACATGCAATACGTTTACGGTGTAATACGCGAAATTGAAAGAAACAGTCATAAACCGTCCCTGTTTTTTGATATGGCAACAAGTGAGCTAAAAAGTTTTAAGGCCAACCTGAGAAAAACAATTAACAAAAGAAACCTGCTTGAATTGCATACATGGCAATCGGCGAACAGCACCTTAGATGAGACTTATCTTAATGAATTTGCACAATGGGTGCTGCTCAACCTTAAAGCTTCCATTGAAAAACAGATGATGAGAATCGCTAAAGGCACGGCAATCGAAAAAGCAAAATCGGAACACCGTAAATTTAAACAGGACCGGCTGAGAATTTTCGTTGGCAGAGAAGAGATTTTAAGCAAAATCCAGAAATATACCGGTAACGATTCCCATGCTCCACTGGTTATATATGGAAGATCGGGCATGGGTAAAAGCTCTTTAATGGCTAAAGCGATCGAACAAACTGGCAACACAAGTAAAGCCCGGATAATCTACCGGTTTGTGGGCGCCACTAAAAGATCGTCCAGCATTCGTGGGCTGCTGATCTCTATCAGCCGGGAAATCGACAAAACTTTTGCCGCCGAACTGGAAGGTATTTTTAATGACGATCTGTTCTTCGAGCGCGTTGCCAATATACTGTCCGGGATCAACGAGAACACGGTTATCTTTATTGATGCACTTGATCAACTGATTGACATCAATTATCTTGAATGGCTCCCCGGTCAGTTACCCGGCAATTTAAAGATCATCATATCTGTCCTGGATGACGATGACTACAAAAGCGACAGCGAATATCTGGATCTTCTGAAAGTTAAATACGATCATGTAGTAAACCCGGAGAATTTTATACTGCTCGAACCGCTTAACCGGAATGATGGCCGGGAGATACTTATCCGGTCGCTGGCCGGTATTCATCGAACGATAACTGACCGGCAAATAGATTATGTGCTGGACAGATTCAGCAAATCGGGGTACTCCCCTCTCTATCTGACTGTTAATTTCGAAGAAATAAAAAAGTGGAGAAGTAGCAACTCCCGTTATACAGACTGCATGAAAGATGACGTTGTAGGAAGTGTTCTTTCGTTCATTAACAACCTGTCTCGTTTATATCATCACAAGAAACTTTTAGTAAAAAGAACTTTCGGATATATTGTTTGTGCTAAAAACGGTTTAAGCGAAAAAGAAGTTCTCGACGTTTTATCGGTCGACAAAGAAGTGATGACACTTATTGAGAATCAATACCATCAGAACCTTTCCGGCAAGATTCCGATTGCACCGTGGGCCCGACTGTACAGCCAGATATCGCCATTCCTTATCGAAAAAATGTCAGATAACGTTTCCCTTATTTCGCTTTTCCACAGGCAGTTTATACATGCTGTAAACACTAACATCCTGGCTGATCCAGGTGAAAAAAAGGAACTGCATACAAAGCTGGCAAATTATTTTTCCGCTCAGGACCTGATCACTGCCGAAGGTGTTTACAACCTCAGAAAATTATCAGAACTGGCGCACCACCTTTACCATAGCGATAAAACGGAAGAGATGCTTCAGTTGTTTGAACAGGGGTACATCAGAATCAAATACGAGCTGGACAGGTTTTATGAGTGCTTATTTGAAATTGAACAGGCCTATATCCTAATAAGCAGGTTAAAAAAGTCAGAAAAAAAGTATAAAACCAGACTTTTCAACACGATCTTCAGCTTCCTGAATGAATATAGCATCAGCAAGAAAAAGCTTTTCGATTATGAATTGATCCACACCTATTTTGTTTACCGCAAACGCAGCAGTTTTTACGCAGAATTTCTAAAAAGCGCATCCGATAAAAAAGTCATTGAAAAGTTTATCTCCGATGAATATCTTACGAAGTACTATTTACTCTTTTTATCGGGCCTTGTCGGATACATGAGAAGAAGAGGAAACCTGAGAGAGGCCGGAGATTATGTGAAGAAAACAATTACGGAATATACCGGACAACTTAAAGAAACGGAAGATAAGACAAGTATTTACAAGCAATTATCTACTTCCTATTATGAGCTGGGATATATCCATTTTCTTGTAGGTGATTTTAAACAAGCAGATGCCGCATTCATTAAGAGTATTGAACATGCTCAAAAAAGTAATAATGTGGTAAGCGAGTGGATCACACGGTGCGTGAAGGACAGGTTTGCCTTTATCAGTGGCATCAAAACAATAGATGACTTTGAAGCCACTTTAGACCAGGCGCATGAGATCTTTAAGGAACATCAATCTGTTAACCATGTAGCAAAAAGGTGGATGATGGTTGTCAAAAATCATAAGTTCGAAGTGGCATTTTACAGGAAAGATGAGAAAATGCTGACCCGTTATTATAATTATTTACGCACCAATGAGTGGAATAAGGCATATAATGTAACCATGGAGCTATTCAAAGCACAATTAGCCCTGGTAAAAGGCCGGTATGACGATGCTGTTCATTCCTACAATCAATACCTGAACGAATTTACCTGGGAGCAAATTATAAAAGAGGAATCCGCCGCAGAATATTATCACGAGTTGGGACTGGCTTATTATTACAAAAGCGATCTACAGAAAGCACGCTCAGCATGGAAAAAGGGTCTGAAGCTAAACAACCAGCCGGGAAACCACATTTTTAAAGAAAGGATTCGCAACAGACTTCAAGAACACTTTCAATAGAAAACAACAACCGGCACCAGTTTCTACATAATGTGTCAGGCCGGCACTACTTTCAGTCCCACCGATGCAAGAATAAGCGGTATATTCTGAACCGCCTCACGGTCGTATTTTTTAATCGGGTCCTCAAGTTTGCTATAAGGAATTATGTTGTCATGAATCTTCAATGCTTCATTTCTCACTTCACCGTAAATCCATCCGTTCAACAACATTTCTGCATTCCACCTGCGATGTTCCATCTCGGCCAGCAGTTCCAGCATATCCTCATCATCCGGAAAACTGGATAAAATCTCATCATCATCGGATGGCACGGCCTTATACCCGGCAGTCCTGAGCTTTATGGCAATATGTTCGGTCTGATTCCTATTCTGGTTTTTTGTTTGTTCTGTCAGCTTATCCCACTCTTTGTGTGTAAGTTGTTTCAGCGCTTTAAGCTGAGCGCTCTGTCCTTTTTCCTTCTCCTTTACCATGTATAACTGATGTATCTTGACTGCCTGTTCTTCCATATCGTTTTTTATTATGGAACTTACCCTGAGCGTTTCTTCATTGATAAAATAATGATGTATGTTTTCGCGCTTCAGCCGGCTTAATACACTTTTCGATGCCTGATGACAAAAAACGACCCGGGTTTCGTTCCTTATCAGCATATTAGTCTTGTTAAATATTTTTAGCGAATCAAAATCATTGTTGCCGCAAATGTATATCACCTGTATACCGGAATCACCTGTGAAACCGACCACATTTCTATCGTTTACCCTACCCAATTCGTAAAACTTCAGATCGACAACTTCTTCTATTCCAGGGTAATTGGCGATAAATCCCATTTTACCCTTCTCTTCTTCCGGTTGATAAAACACCGTGGCACGAAGTTTTTTTCTGTTGGTAAAATGATACAATTTAGCTGCCTGCAGCAGCAATGCCTGTCCTAATTTATTGAACCCGGCAATTAAAATATGTGCCTGATCTTCGCTATTCGTGAACGATTTGAATTTGTCGGGTGAATACGTATGAACAAGGTTTCGCGCAGCCCTTTCGTAAACATTGAAGAATTGGATATTATCGTAGATAATGGGGGTATTATTGCTTGCCTTATTCTCAAAATCCAACTCCTGCAACTGTTCGACCAGTAACATGGATGCCTGAACAAATATCTTTGGTTTTTCTTTCAATTGCATTGAATTTATGAACTCGCCTGCCATAAAACCGGTGCTAAGGTTTTCCTCATCCCCGTCTGCCATACACATGATCCGTTTCGCATATTTGGCCCTCACCTGTTTTAACAAATCATGCTCATCGTGAGTTTTTGTAATAAATACGGTATTAGGATGTAATAACCGCTCGGAAGGATTTATTTCTTCTTTGGTGACAACAACCAGCTTTTCACCCGAATGCTGCAAATCTCTCAGGAGTAATCTTCCCAGATCGCCTAACCCCAGAAACACCGTATGATCCTTATAACGCCTAAGCACGGCCAGTTTATACAGGTGCCTGATAAACCACATGAAGGCGATCACCGCTGCATAAACCAATGTGAAAGGTGCCAAAAACCGTACGATATCCAGCACAAGCGGCACTTCACCTTCCACATAACCCGATCCAAAGGTAAACAGCTGAAATGTGAGATAGGCAATGTCGGTAAAAGATTCGGACTCTCCTGTTCTTTCAAAATAGATCGTGAACCCATAAAAACCCAACAGCCAACATGCCACAGTTGAAAAAATAAGAATGGTCCATTCGTATTTCTTTATAAATGAAATAACCCTCTTTCTTAAGTTGTAGCGTTTTAAAAATGTAACAATTTCTTCATCCATGATTGTATATTTGGGGGTAACCTGTCTAATTCAATCAATCTAAACGAAATACAAACCTGCTCTTTATTAAAATTTTACGCTTCAATTTACGAAACATTTTGTTTTTATCTTCTTCATACTTACTCAATATCATTTTTGCCTTCTTAAAATCGCCCTTCTCCCGGTACATATCGGCAAGATAAATCAGGTCAACATCTCCCTTTTTGATGTAGAGGAATATCAGACGCTCAAGGTTTTTGGTAAATAACTGCTCGTATGTTTCGAACAGTTTCAGGCGTCTATCAGACTCCTGCCGGCGTTTTTTGTGCCGCTTTACCCAATCGGTCAGCTGTCGTAAGTTTTTAGGTTTCCTGAAACCCGTATGGTACCGGATAAGATCGTTTACCGCCCACAGTAACTGTGTTCTCAGGTACATCTCCTTATCCTCATCATCTGCAAAATTCTCTTCGATCAGCTTGTTGTAATACTGTATTTTGAATTCCTGCCAGCCGTCATCAAACGGTTCCAGCAGATCGCGGATATCCAGAGCGCCTCCCAGTTCATCCGCCACATCCCAGTCAGGATCATACGGCAATGTGGCATCGTCTTTCCAGAATGGAAGATGGCACACGGCACAGATCTTTACCCGTTGCATACCCGGCATACCCGTGTCATTTTTTCCGTCGGACCACGATGTGGCATGATGCACCGTGTACGACATCAACTCAAAATCGCTCATTAGAGTGCCACACTGCGGACATTTTAACACAACGGAATGAAATGTGGTCATCAGCCTTATCTTTTTGTTAAAAATACACTATCTGTTGATATAAGCAGGACAGCAAGTGAATTTTTCTTAAATTTGAGAGGATTATTTTTACGACCTAAAATCAACCCGGCTTGGACACCATTCAGAACTCCACAGATAATTACTTCGACAGTTCGACGATGCTGCTGTATTTTGGCATTATCCTGTTGCTTGTTGCTTTGTATTTTATCCGGAAAAATGTGTACCGGCTTGATGTATATCTCAATGACCGGCGCCACACCCCTGACGGTTACGTGGGAAAACCCTGGCACATAAGCTGGTCGCTGCTGCTGGGTATCGTGTTTCTGCTTTCTCAGGTAGTAAGTTCTGGCGAAGCGGAACGATTTAACAGCGAATTCCCCGGAATTTTCTTTAGCAATCCGCATCCCTGGCACTGGTTTTGGCTGCTGTTGCTTTTATCTGAATTAACCATGTTTATCATTGTAGTGTTACAAAGTGTAAAGCACTTTGGGGGTTCATACGGACTCATCAGATCTATAGTTATCATATTGCTGATGTGCCTCTATTTCTGGACAGGAATGTACACAGGGCTGATCTTTGCCGCCGCTGTAGGATTGTATTTGATTTACCGGGTGTTCCGGATGTTTTACGGCCGGAAAAAAGGATTATTAACGAGTTAAATCTTTGTATTACTATGCTGAAATATTTGTTAGGTTTTGCAATTTTTATTTTCTTAATGATAGTGATCCGGTATGGTTTAAAAGTTGCCGGTCTATGGGACGACAAAATTACCAACAAACTCAGAAATACATTCACCGGATTCAACTGGTTTTATCGAATACCGTTTTCCATTGGCGTGATACCCGAATATTTTTTCTGGTTGACAATCGGAAATAATAATTACTTCAAAACCAACTGGTGGGCTCTAAAAACCAGTTCGTTCATTACTTTCCTGTTGTTTATCGCAGCACTTTCCAACAGAAGCGAAATGGAACTTTATTATTCGCTGGCAGCCTTAAAAGAAAACGGGATTATGTCCTATGTAACATCGGGCATTACCTTTTGGTATCTGAATTTAATAACCGTGTTTTATTTTACCGTATTCATCCTTATCGTCATCGAAAGCATCAGGATGCATCACTGGTATGCACCTGTAAGGATAATTATGTACAGTACTCTCAGTCTTCTTATGTCTGTTGTAACGTTCATTGTTTTAGGGCTGATCATACTGGTCACTTTTCTTTACATTGCTTATAAAATCATTAAATTCCTTTTCTTTTCCAGAAACAAGAAAAGACGGGAAGAGGATGATGATGATGATGTTTCAGAAACATTGAACAACAATTACAGGGTATTCAGAGCAGAACTGTATGCGTGGGAAGACGATCTCAAATCTTCCAGATCATTCAAAAGGAAGGAACGGGAAACCACGGAGGTGAGGAAAAGACCAAAGATAAGAAGAAAGCATAAAACAAAGCCAAAGGACAACGATATTCCCAGGTTTCATCCCGAATAATTTTCTATGAAAGCAGACATCCATAAGACCTTAACCCGGCTTGATCTCATCATCGGTCGGGAAGCTAATTGCCATTTTAACAACCCTGTTGCACCCGGAAAAATAGAAACCTTTGAAAAGAAGAACGGCATCAGGCTGCCCCTGTCGTACAAGCTGTTTCTGGAGTACACCAACGGAGGTATGATCGTCAGCGACAGGCTCGAAGAGATCATCAAAAGAGACAAGGAGCTGGATACCGCCAAATGGAATGCCACGTTTTTACTCAGTCTCGAAGAAATAGAAGAAAAATACAACGACAAAGCATCCTGGAATTTTGGCGGTGCAGAGCTGGCAGGAGGCCCCTACCCTTTTATTCCGTTTTGCTCTACCGAAACCGACGAATACCTTGTGTTTGTTTCGTTAAGTAAAGAGAATGAAGAATCGCCGGTTTTTGATGCTTTTCACGAAGAGTCGGTAAATTCGTGGGGACTGGTTGCCGAAAATTTCAACGAGTTTCTGATCAGTTACTTAGACACACTCGGTCATCCGAATGTTTTGGGAGACGTAGCAAAAGGAATGGCCGTCGATTTTATAGAAACTCCCGAAACCGTAGAAACCGGAGAAGAGTCGCAGGAGGAAATAATTGACAGAACAACAAAAAGGCTAAAAGTAAAATCTGATGACGACTGGGCTTACATGGAACGCGGAATGGCTTATATGAAACTTGGGGATACAAAGTCTGCACTGAAAGATTACAACCAAAGTATAGCGCTGGCAGGCGACGATCCTTTTTATTATTTTAAAAGGGGTGAGTTATACCGCAATGCAGGCAAGAAAAGAGCTGCTTTGATTGATTTTGATACGGCTGTCAAGCTCAAGCCTGATGACGCCTTATACCTGTCATTCAGGGCGGAGACTTTATACGACATGAAAAAACACCAGAGGGCACTGAAAGATGTAAACCTGGTTATTGAAAGGGATGATACCGACCTGTTGGCATACATGATCAGGGAAGATATCTACAGGGCCATCGGCGAGACCGAAAAAGCCGATCTGGATGCACAGAAGATAAAAGAGCTGGAAGAAAATAAATAGTTATCCTCCAAACTTAAACCCGATCTTCGGACTGTCCGCCTGTATTTCTCCAACTAGCTTGCGCGCGAATATTTCGCGTGCAAGCGACATTTTATTAACTTTGACTACATGTCAGAAAAGTACAAATTCCGGGATCCCGATGGAATGTATTTCGTCACAATGACTATTACCGGATGGGTGGATATTTTTACGAAGTCTACCTACTGCGACATTTTTATCGATTCATTGAAATATTGCCAGAATAACAAAGGATTGGTTGTGCATGCATGGGTCATCATGTCCAACCACGTACATCTGATCATCAGCAAAAATGGCAATCTGCTACTGTCAGCTATCTTGCGGGACCTTAAACGATTTACCTCCGTTGAAATTATCAAAACGGTCAAATCAGGTAACGAAAGCCGAAAAAAGTGGATGTTGGAGATATTCGCCAAAAAGGCAGCCAAATTAAAACGTGTCAATAAATACAAAGTCTGGAAAGACGGGAACCATCCCATTGAGATCTATTCCAATACCGTTATAGACCAGAAACTGGATTACCTGCATAACAATCCTGTAAAAGCAGGCATTGTTTACAAACCGGAAGAATATGTTTATTCATCTGCCGTTGATTATGCCGGAGGTAAAGGTTTGATTGATGTTGTTTTGATTGAATAGTTGTCGCGCCTGGCACGCGGAAAATCCGCGCGCCAGGGGTAAAGAGTTGGAAGAAAATAAATAGTTATCCTCCAAACTTAAACCCGATCTTCGGACTGTCCGCCTGTATTTCTCCAACCCCAAATTCCTGCACATCGTCCAGTGTCAGAGTAGCCATTGCTTTTTTTGTACGCTCGCTCTTCTTCATTCCGGCCATACGCAACTCCTGGTTCCGGTAGGCTTTCTCCACCAATTTGCGGATGGATCGTGCATTGCCGAAAAATTTATTGCGGTGGGCATACAAATGAGCGATGTATTTCTTCAGATGTGCTTCGGCTGCGGCGTCAGCTTTCAGCCCGTTCTGAGCGAACATGCTCACGGCAATTTCCCAAAGTTCTTCTTCGGTGAAATCTTGAAAATGAAAGGTTTTGTCGAAGCGTGATTTCACGCCGGGGTTCGACTCCACAAAGCGTTTCATATTATCAGTATAACCGGCAGCGATCACAGCAAACTCTCCGCGGTGGTCTTCCATTTCCTTGATCAGCGCGGCAATGGCTTTTTTGCCAAAGTCGGTACCGCCGCCTGCTGCTCCTCCCCCTTCGGTAATGGCATAGGCCTCGTCAATGAACAGGACTCCGCCCATAGCGTTTTTTACCAGTTCTTTGGTTTTGATAGCTGTCTGCCCAACCCATCCTGCGATCAGGTCGCTACCATCAGCATCAATCAGGTGGCCCCTTTCGAGCAGACCCAGGGCTTTATATATCTTGCCTACGATCCGGGCTACCGTCGTTTTTCCTGTCCCCGGATTTCCTGTAAAGATCGAATGCATCGAAAAGGCTTTCAGCACATCCCGGTCCATCTCGCGGTAATATCGTGTGAGACGGATCAGCTCGTGGATCTCCTGTTTAATCTGCGCCAGGCCGATCAATGTATTCAGCTCCGCCAGCGCCTCTTTTAGCAGATGCTCATCCACATCCAGTTTCAGCCGTTCGCTGATCTCTCCTTTTGTCAGATCTTCTATATCATCCGCTGTAATGGTCGAAAGCATCTCTCTGGTCAGTTCATCCGGGTCATGTTCACGCACCAGCCGGATACCCATATTCATCTTAGCTTCATCCACCAGGGAGTGTACCAGGCGGGCATTGCCGAATGTACGGTCGCGTTTGCGGAATGCATCGGTAACAATTTTCTTGAGTTTTTTCCGGGCATCGTCCGACAGGGTAACATCCATTTTCCGTGCTGCATATTTTGCGATCTTCACCAGTTCATCGGGTGTATAGTCATCAAAATAATAGTGGTTACGCAGCCTCGATTTCAGGCCCGGATTGGAGTTGATCATAGCTTCCATCTCCTTCGGATAGCCGGCCATCATAATGGCAACATCGCCCGGCCCGTCGCTCATCTCTTTGATGAGGGCTGCTACGGCTTCGGGGCCGAAATCGTTGCCTCCCCCCTCTTTGTACAGCATATATGCCTCGTCGATAAAGAGGATGCCACCGCGGGCTTTCTCAATGGCGGCTTTAGTTTCTTTACCGGTTTGCCTGACATATCCCGAAATCAGATCGTTGCTGGCCACTTCGTGCACATGCCCCTTGGAAAGGAGACCCATCGCATGGTAAATCTTTCCAAGAAGCTTCACAACGGTGGTTTTTCCTGTGCCCGGATTGCCGGTAAACACACTATGCAGATTGATCTCTTCCTCGTCTTCAAACCCCTTCTCTTCCCTGTACTGCAGATATGTCAGATAATCCACATACTCTCTGATCTTATTTTTTATTTCCCGCAAACCCACCAGTTCATCCAACTCCGACAGGATTTCCTCCAGCGGCCGGTCGTCGATAATAATTTCTACATCCCCTTTTCCCGTCTCCTTATTTTCCGTTTCTGCACCCGTATCTTTCTCACCCTCACCGATGGGCTCATCTGCCACGCTTTCATCATCCTTTGGCGTATCTCTGTCGGAAACAGTAACTTTCCCGTAAAATTCCGCCACCTCTTCATTGATCAGGGCCTCATATTCGCTGATCCGTTCAACGTGCTTATCGCCCACGCTGAAGGGGATCATGGCCACTACATTATCCATAAAAACCACATCGATACGGTAATTGTCTTTGATCCACGAGTCACCATCGACTGTTCCTCTTCCTCCGGTGAAAGGAAATGTTTCGCCCGGTCCCAGGTCAGGTGAGACATACCCAAAACTGTCTGCCATACCCACAAATAGCCCGGTGTCATCGTAATAGTTAAAAAACAACTCGCACAGCCATGGATATTCCAGTTTGTTAACGAACTTAAACTCCGCCATCACATAGCGGGTGTCTTTTTTACTGAACTGCTTTAGATAAACCCGCTTATCTTCCTCCAGATCACCGTTGGCCGCCTCGTAAGTCTTCAGCGAGACCACTTCAAAATACGGATTGTTGCCGGGTGTTACCCTGCCAACATCTTCGATATAAAAGCGTGTGCTTCCCACCAACTCGTCATTGATGTACACCTCCCACAGATAATTACCTTTTGCCCAGCCTTTGCCATAGATTTTGTTTCCCCAGCCAAAGGTGCAGAGGACGATATTTTCATCTTTGGAGATCGTATATTCCTCAACTTCGGAACAATGCTGTTTCGTTTTTTTATCCCCGTCAAGCGTATAGGCTTCCCAGGTAATTTTTGCCTCCCAGTCTTTTTCGTCAAACCACTTGTTGTAAAATTCCAGCGCCACACTCAGGTAACTGATCTCATTCCGATCGAACACCCTCCTGTAACGCCTGATGTTATTCATCACCCGGTCCCAGGCATAGGTTCTCAGGCTTTTGAATTTGTACGGTATTTCGTCTTTTTTAAATAGCATAAATCAAATAGAAAATTTAAATAACATTCTCGGCAGGTTTCATTTCTCTCCTCATGAAAAGTGTAAACAAACCTAAAAAATAATACGGTCAAATATAATGAATTTCCGGCTTTGTCCGATAGTGTAAAATCTGTTATAAGGAAAGGCAAACTTGCCGCTTAGAACTCCAGCTCCAACTGCGGTGGTTCTTCGTCAGTCGGTGGAGTTTGCTCTTTATCGGTCAGCTTTTCGGGTTTTTTCACCTCTGGATCTTCGATAGCAACTTCTTTCTCCACAGCATCTTCAATCTCTTCAGCTTCTTCCACCGGAGGTGTGTAAGGTAAGGGGTCGATAAACTTCACTTTCCGTACATCTTTGTTGCTCAGCCGTTTTCCCTTAGCCTTGTACCCTTTCACGGCAATAAAATCAGCCAGGGGCACCACCTCGTATTCCACCTCGTTGTTTATCTTCGATTTGATCTCCACCTCCACACGCGGCAGGTGGTCAAACACGTAACCGATCAGTTTTGAACCGGCACTCTCGCTGATAAAGTTGTATTTCCTGTTCAGCACAAGATCGCCGTTCAGTTGGAACCGCTTGACATAGTATTTTTCCTGTTCCCCGTCAAAATAGACGACCGTCACCAGTTCGTTCTCTTCCAGTTTCCTGAGGTGTACCATTTCATGATCGAAATGAGTGGAAAGATCGTAGCCGGTAATTTTAAACTCGCCCGTGGAGAGGATGGTCAGGATTTTGTCGTCCGACATAAATGCCCCGACAAACTGGCCGCGCTCATCGGTATTCAGCCGTTTTACCGTATCGTCGTACCAGATATTGATAGCTCCGAGTGTCGAAACTCCTTCTTCGCGCTGCACAATACTCTTTACCGGGTTTTTCGAAAGAGTATTTCCCCTGGAGCTCCGCCCTTTGATGGCCAGCGTACTGAAGTCAAAGTCGAAGCCGGTTTTCTTCATTTTGGGCTTAGGCCGCAGGTTTACTTTGATGATCTCTGCCTCGCCATTGGGGTTCGCCGTAAAATACAGCACCTTTGACCCGTCTCTCCCCTGGGTCAGGTTGTACTCCTTGTCGCGTGTAACACCCTTCACGGCAAAACGTTTCACAAATACATTCCCTTTCCTTCCGTCGCGATAGATCACATTGTAAATCGTACGGTCATCATTCTTTTTGAACACGTCAAGATGGATAATGTTTTTGCCAACAAATGTCTTGGGCGACACTTTGGTGACAATGTACGTACCGTCAGCCAGAAAGACAATGATGTCGTCGATGTCGGAACATTCGGTAACATATTCGTCTTTTTTAAGCGAGGTGCCGACAAAGCCTTCTTCTCGGTTCACATACAGTTTCTGGTTGGCTACAGCCACCGTAGCCGCCTGGATGGTATCGAAACTCCTGATTTCGGTTTTCCGCTCGCGCCCTTTGCCGTATTTCTTTTTCAGTTGTTTGTAATAATTGATGGTATAGTCGATCAGGTGGTCCAGGTGGTTCTGCACCTCTTCCATTTCTGTTTCTATGGCTTTGATCTGGTCGTCTGCTTTAAAAGCATTGTATTTGGAGATGCGTTTGATCTTGATCTCGGTCAGCCGGACGATGTCTTCTTCGGTAACTTTACGCCTGAGGAGTTTTTTAAAAGGCTGTATCCCTTTGTCAATAGTCTTGATGACACATTCCCATGTCTCGCATTTTTCGATCTTGAGGTAGATACGGTTTTCGATAAAGATCTTTTCGAGCGAATAGTTATGCCACTGCTGGTCCAACTCGCTCAACCGGATGTCCAGTTCATCTTTAAGCAGTTTTACCGTATGATCGGTATTGACCCGAAGAATCTTTTTCACCGAAAGGAACTGCGGTTTTCCGTCGTAGATGACACATGAGTTGGGCGACACCGACACTTCGCAGTTGGTAAAGGCATACAGGGCGTCAATTGTCTGGTCGGGCGACACATTCGATGCCAGGTGGATGACGATTTCCACATGTTCGGCCGTGTTGTCATCGATCTTCCTGATCTTGATCTTTCCTTTATCGTTGGCGGAAACGATGGAGTCAATCAGCGAGGTGGTGTTTGTTGTAAACGGTATCTCGGTGATCACCAGTGTTTTTTTGTCTTCCTGTCTGATGCGGGCTCTTACCCTCACTTTGCC
>Ga0136651_10000981_pt1 | contig 15658 bp, 14 predicted proteins | sample Mar14236cmmetaG_FD_94867 | JGI IMG/M metagenome (GOLD analysis project Ga0136651, IMG submission 94867) | Marine hydrothermal vent microbial communities from Guaymas Basin, Gulf of California to study Microbial Dark Matter (Phase II) - Marker... ...
GGTCCTTGCCTGCTCCTAAGCTGTAATCCAACCAAGGGGACCCACGTTCTGTGGAGTATTTTGTTGCGTCCTTTAGAAAAGAGGCCCCCACGGACTAAGGGCAACCGCACAGGTCGAAAAATCTGGGACCACAGGCCTTTCACCCCGCCCTGGCGGAACCAGAGGCACAGGGTTCTTGACAAGTTGCCTCTACTCCCACAGATGACGCTGACCTGAATGTGAAAGGATCCAGGGGCCTATATGAAGAGAGAAAACAGGGTTTACCTTTTGCGGCACGGCCAGGTAAGGGGTTACGAGGACTTTCCCGCATATGGCCATACCGATGTGGACCTGACCGAGACAGGGATTTTGCAGATGGAACGTATGGCCGAACGCCTGCGACTCACCGAACCCGCGGCCATCTACTCAAGCGATCTCAAGCGATCCGCCATTGGCGCCCGCTTAATAGCACGGCATCACGATGTGCCTCTCCACTTCCTTCCCGAGCTGAGGGAAATGAACCTTGGCGACTGGGAGGGCCTGACCCTCTCAGATATCATGCGTGATTTCCCTGAAGAGCTGGAGAAAAGGGAGGCGGGCCTGATCAACTACAGGCCCCCGGGGGAGGGAGAGTCTGTTGCCGACCTCTCAGGGAGGATCATGCATGTTTTTGAGGGAATCCGCGTTGAACAGGAGGGGAACGACATCATCATCGTTGCGCACGCAGGGGTTAACAGGGTAATCCTCTGCGCGGCCCTGGGCCTGGACCTTGACATGATGTACAATATCCATCAGAGTTACGGGTGCCTCAATATCATTGACTATTTTCCCCAGTCAACCCTGGTACATCTAATAAACGGTTAAAGGAAAGGACAGATCATGGGCTTGAGGGGCAGGAGGATGGGAGCATCAAGATGAGAACCGTACAGGGAAAGGTGATGGTATGAGTTCTTCAAAGGTCGCTCACAGCATGGAGAAGCGCCTCTCAGATCCCCATGGGACCAATGCCGTTCTGAATAAGGCTTCGTCACTGCGGGAACTTGGGTTGACCAGGGAAGCCGTTCAGGAATACGGAAAACTCCTGAAGACCGGGTGCCATCCTGGGAAGATCATTCCGGGTCTGGTGGACTGTCTTTCAAAAACCAATTCACCTTCCAATCTGATAGAGCGCATAGAGGAGCTTATCAGGCAGTACAAACTGGATCGCGCAAGACTCTCCCAGATCAGGTATTACGTTGCCATGGAGATGGAAAAGATGGGCTTTCAGGACCTGGCCCTGGACCTATACAGGGCTGCGGCTAAAACCGACCCCGGCAATAAGGGTGTGAAACAGAAGATCGATCAGATTGTTTCGAGAATGGCCCCCTCCTCAAGGTACGATTACCTGCTTAACAGGGGTCTGATAACCCAGGGCCAGTTGCAGGAGGCCCTGTCCGTGGCCAAAAGGGTGAAGAAAAGCGTCGAGTTTATCCTCATGAAGCAGTTCAGACTGAAGAAGGAGGATATAGGAAAATCCCTCTCCCTTTTTTACGGATGCCCGTTCAAGGAGTTTGATCCTGAGGCCCCGGTGCCGGTTGAGCTCCTCGGGAACCTGAAAAAACCTTTCCTCCTGCACGATCTGTGGGTGCCTTTGAGCTGGAGCAAGGATGGTGTGGAGATACTGATCGACGACCCGTGGGATCTCAGGAAAACCGGTCTGATCAGGGGGCTCACCAAGACCAAGAAGATAAACTTCTGTGTGGGAATCAGAGAGGATATACAGAAGTTCATCTCTCTCTTTTTTGACGCAAAAGCGGAAAAGGCCACCCAGGATATGATCGCCGAGCTGGATCTAATCCCGGATATCGCCTTTGACGAAGGGGATGAAGAAGATGCAGGGATGGCCGAGGAGGTGGACGAGACCTCAAGCCAGGTGGTGAGGCTTGTGGACCAGGTCATTGTGACCGCCCTCAGGAAGAACGCCTCGGACATACACATTGAACCTTCACCCATTACCAACAGAACCACCATCCGTTTCCGTCTGGATGGGGTCTGTCAGGAGTATATGCAGGTCCCCAACTCCATGGCAAGGGGGGTTCTCTCCAGGCTCAAGATCATGGCAGGTATAGATATAGCCGAGCGACGTCTCCCCCAGGACGGTAAGATCAAGTTCAGACGTAAAGGGATCCCCCCCCTTGACCTGAGGCTGGCGACCCTGCCCACGGCAGGAGGACATGAGGACGCCGTATTGAGACTCCTGGCCTCGGCCGGGGCCCTCAAGCTGGATGAAATGGGGTTGAGCGAACGGAACCTGAACGTCATGAAGAGGATCCTTGTGAAGCCCTACGGACTCATACTGGCGGTGGGACCCACCGGATCGGGTAAGACCACCACCCTTCACTCGGCCCTCAACCACATAAACAACCCAGGTCTCAAGATATGGACGGCCGAGGACCCCGTGGAGATCACTCAGCCCGGGCTCAGACAGGTGGAGGTAAAACCCAAGATAGGGCTCGATTTCGCCACGGTAATGCGGGCATTTCTGAGGGCCGATCCCGACGTGATCATGATCGGGGAGATGCGGGATAATGAGACCGCCTCCATAGGCATAGAGGCGTCTCTTACCGGGCATCTGGTTTTTTCCACCCTGCACACCAATAACGCCTCTGAAACCATAACAAGGCTTCTGGACATGGGACTGAACCCCCTGAACTTTGCAGACGCCCTGTTAGGGGTACTGGCCCAGAGGCTGATCAGGAAGCTGTGCACCAACTGCCGGAAAAAGTACCACCCCTCGAGGGAGGAGTTTGAAGCCCTTGTCGCGGAATATGGAGAAGAGGCCTTCAGGTCCCGCACAATCAAGTACGGCCCCAAGCTTATACTCTCCCGTCCGTCAGGATGCGAGGCATGTTCGGGGACCGGCTACAAGGGGAGGATGGCGATCCATGAACTGCTTGAAGGCACTGCTGCCATAAAGAGACTGATAAAAAAGGAGGCGGTCACCGAAGAGATCTTTGCTCAAGGTGTTAGAGACGGTATGACAACCTTGAAACAGGACGGCATCATCAAGGTGCTGTCAGGGCTTACGGATATCGCTGAAGTGCGCAGGGTGTGCATTGAATAGTGGACCTGGATTAAAGGGAAGCGGGGATGAGTCTGATGGCAAAAAAGGCCCTGGTTGTTGATAACGATTTTTTTTTCGTGGAATTCCTGGCACAACTCCTTGAGGAGAGGGGATACCAGGTAATCAAGGCCCTGGACGGCAAAGAGGGCCTGGCCAAGTTCAAGCATGGGCCTTTTGATATCCTCTTTACCGACCTTATCATGCCCAAGATAGATGGAGCGCAACTGATCAAAATCGCGCGCCAGAGATTCTCTGGATCCCACTTCTCCATCATAGCCATATCAGGGGCGATCATAGAGCGACAGGAGGATCTCTTTTCCATAGATGCCGATTACTGCCTTGCCAAAGCTCCTCTGGAAAAAATGGAAGATGATCTTAATGCCCTCCTGGACCGGCTTGAACAACACGGGGTTTCTCCCGGGGAGGACCTGAGGATCATCGAACCCGGTTCCCTCTACCCCAGACAGGCCACCACCGAACTGATCGAAAACCTGAATTTCCAGAAGGCGGTTACCGAGAGTATAGGGCTGGGCGTAGTGGTGGTTGACAGGGACGTGAAGATCATCAGCGCCACTTCCCGGGCCCTTGAGATAACGAAAAAATCTCTCGATAAGATACTCAACAAACCGGTTACTTCTCTGCTCCCCAAGGGGGGACGGCCTCCACTGGTCCATGCCCTTAAGACCGTTGCCAGGGATCCGGAGCTGGACAGAATCAGCCTTATGGTGACCCTGGGGGTCAAGCGGGTACGATTGGTGGTATCTCTTCTGAGGTTCATGGGGGACGTGGCCGGCTGGATCGTCGCCATGGAGGAGGTTGATGAATAAAGAGGTCGCATTTCTCCACCCTCTCTTATGCTCATAGACTTCCAGATAAAGATTTTGGACTGCGTTATCGGTCGGAATCGTCGACGACGTACTATGGGTACGACTTACTCCGATTACTCCCTCTGGCCTTGCCAAAATCATTATCTGAAACTCTATCAGATCCCCTGCTGGATGGAGAAGTACTCGACAATACCCCGGGTAAATGCCTCTATGGTATATTCCTCGGGAATCAGGTCCACCCTGAAGCCGTTATCCTCAGCGGTCCTGGCGGTAACCGGTCCGATACAGGCCACCGCCACACGGCTCATCCATCGGCAAAGCTCCCCCTTGTGAGGTCCGAACATCCCCACAAAATTTGTGACTGTTGAGGAACTGGTGAAGGTAACCATATCTATGTCCCCTCCTGCGAGCAGTTCCTTCACCCTGCCGGTATGGTGGTCCGGGCTGACAGTCTGGTAGGCGGAAACCACGTCCACATCGGCCCCTGCCCGGCGCAACTGCTCGGGCAGCACCTCCCTGGCCCTTGCAGCCCTGGGAATAAGGATCTTCAGGCCTTTGATTCCCCCGGATTCAAGAAAAGATTCCACCACCGCCTCGGCCCGGTACTCATCGGGCATCAGATCCGGTCTGATCCCCATATCACCCCACGGGGCCCCTGTCTTGGGTCCGATAACGCCGATCTTTATCCCATTCAGATCCCGCACATCCTTTCCCAGATGCCCTAACCGTCTGAGAAAAAACCTGACCCCGTTTACAGAGGTAAAGAGGAGCCAGTCATAATCATCTATTGTTCTGATGGCCCGGTCAAGGGGGCCCTGGTCCTCCGGCGGGGTCACCTCTATGGTGGGGAATTCAACACCCTCCGCACCAAGGTCCCTCAGTTTCCTGAGAAATCCGCTGGCCTGCTCCCTGGCCCTGGTTACGACGATCCGCCTGCCGAACAGGGGCCTGGTCTCAAACCAGTTCAGGTCGTCTCTCAGTGTTACAACCTCACCCACCACGATAATGGCGGGGGGACGAATCCGGTTTTCTCTGGCCAGGTCGGCGATATTCCCGAGGTTTCCCACCACTGTTGTCTGCTCGGGCAGGGTGCCCCTCCGGATGAGGGCCACAGGTGTCCCGGGAGGGCGACCGCAGGACATGAGGCGATCGGCGATCCCGGGGAGGTTCCCCACCCCCATGAGAAAGACCAGGGTCCCGGCCCCGGTGGATAACTTTTCCCAGGCGATCTCCGATTTTTCCTTGAGGGGATCTTCGTGGCCGGTGATAAACGCAACGGTGGAGGTATGATCGCGATGCGTAAGGGGGATTCCCGCGTAGGCAGGCACAGAGATAGCCGAGGTTATGCCGGGCACGACCTCAAAATCCACCCCGGCCCTGCACAGATCCACGGCCTCTTCACCCCCACGGCCGAATATAAAGGGGTCTCCCCCCTTGAGTCTGACCACAACCCTCCCTTCGCCGGCCTTCTGAACGATAAGTTCATTTATGGCCGACTGGCCCATGGTGTGGGAACCGGCCTTCTTTCCAACGTATATTAACTCGGTCCCCTCTCCGGCGTATTCAAGGAAGGCCCTGTTGGCCAGGTAGTCGTAAATAACCACATCCGCCTTTTCCAGGCACTCCCTGCCCTTCAGGGTGAGAAGACCGGGATCTCCGGGACCCGCCCCTACCAGATATACCTTCCCCTTTCCAGCTCTTGTCATCGGGACTGGAACTCCTTTCCATATATCCTTTCAAGTATCCTGTCCGCACCGGCTGCAAGGAGCCTTCCCGCCAGGGCCGTACCTATCTCCCCTGCCTGATCCGCCGTTCCAAAGATCTGGTCCCTCAGTATCGTTGTACCGTCCAGTTCCGCCACCATCCCTTGAACAAAGAGGCGGCCCCCTTCCAGCAGGGCAAGTCCGGCAATGGGAACCTGGCAGCCCCCTTCAAGCTCTTTCAGGAAGGCCCTCTCGGCAATAACACAGGTTCTTGTGGGTTTGTGATCAAGGAAGTGAAGTAGATCAAGGGTCCGAACGTCGTTTTGCCTCACCTCTATGCCCAGGGCACCCTGCCCCACTGCAGGAAGGACCTGGTCAAAGGAGAGGAGGTGGGTTATCCGGCCGGAAAGCCCCAGACGACTGAGCCCCGCAGAGGCCAGGATAACCGCGTCAAGATCACCCGATTCAAGTTTACTAAGCCTGGTGTCCACGTTCCCTCTCAAAGGAACCAGTTCCAGGTCGGGCCTCAGGTGGAGCAACTGGGCCCCCCTTCTAAGGCTGCTGGTGCCCACCCTTGCACCAGGGAAAAGCTGATCAAGGGTCTCCCCTTTGGCGGAAATAAGGGCATCGGCCGGGTTTTCCCGCTGGGGAAAGGTGGAAAGCATAAGCCCGTCGGGCAGTTCAGCGGGCACATCCTTCATGCTGTGGACCGCCAGGTCAACCCTGTTCTCCAGCAGGGCCTCCTCGATCTCCTTCACGAACAGGCCCTTGCCCCCGATCTTGCTGAGGGGGGCGTCCACGACCCTGTCCCCCGTGGTCTTGATCCTGACCAGCTCAACCCTCACATGGGGGTGCCTGGCCTCGATTTCGCCCTTTACCCATTGGCTCTGCATGAGGGCCAGCCTGCTTCCCCTTGTGCCTATTTTCAGGTTCATAAGCTCTTCCGTGGTAACTTCTCAAAAACTCCGGGCGACTGAAGCCTACAAAAACGGACTATTGGTCCCGGATTTATTGAGAAGATGCCTTCCGTGAACGGAGCAGAAATCGCGCCAGCTCCAGATCGAGGGGGGTTGTCACCTTTATGTTATCCTCCGATCCTCTTACCACCCTGACCCTGATCCCCATCCTTTCAATGAGAAGCGCATCGTCGGTAGCCCCTTCCCACCCCTCCTCCACGGCCCTCTGATGGGCCTTGAGGATATCCTGGAACCGGAAGGCCTGGGGGGTCTGGACCATCCACACCCTTTCCCTCTGACAGGTCTTTACCACGTATGCTGAGTGGCCAACCTCCTTAACCGTCTCCTTGGCAGGTAGCGCCGCTATGACGGCCCGGTCCGCGGCTGCCCCCTGTACGACCCGTTCTATGAGGTCTTTGTCCACAAGGGGCCTGACACCATCGTGGATCAGGGCAAGGTCAAACCCTCCTTCCGCAGCCTCAAGTCCCAGCCTGACGGAATCCATTCGGCGCCTTCCCCCGGGGGCTATCCTTTTCACCTTGGTGAAACCGAATCTGTCCACGATCTCTCTGCTGCAGTACTCCATCTCAGTCTGAGGGACCACCAGGACAACTGCGGCCACATGGTTCGATTCCTGAAAGGGCCCAAGGGTCTGGGCAAGGACAGGCCTGCCCTCGAGGCTGAGGAACTGCTTGGCCCGTCTGCTTTTCATGCGGATACCCGATCCTGCCGCAGGGATTATGGCCACTGTCCTTAGGGTTGCATGGTTGCTCATGGGCTCCAGTCTTAACCTGTCAGGCATGTTCAAAAAAGAAAAGCAGGGCCTGGGAAACTGGAGATTTCCTTTGACCTGCTCGGGTTTGTAACGGTTTTCAGCCCTGGGCCACCTTCCTCGTCTGCTTTTTCAAACGGTTGATTCGACGGCGGAGGATCTCCACACCCTTTTTGTCTTTTGCGGCCCGGGCCTGCTCCCTCCTCTCTCTGAGCTGAACGATCTTTTTCTTGACTTCTTTTACGTCTACCTGGAGCTTGACTTTTTTCTTTTTACCCTTTCCCGGTTCTTCCTCCTCAATACCGTAGTACTCCCTGATCACGGCGATGAGGTCGGGTTTTTGCATGGCATGGACCCCTGTGAGGCCGGGGATCTCCATAGCCACCTCCTTGAGCTCGGGGGCGGTCATCTTGCTCAGGGGTTTTTCAAACTCAGGCTTCTTTACGTTGTTTTCCGTGGTTTCTTCCTTGGTTTCTTCTTCCATTATCAGATCTCCTCTTTACTCATCTCTTCTTGAAACAGCTGAACCTGATCTCTTTTTAACACACTCCGCCGGCTGACTCAACCCCATAGTTGCCAACCGGCAACGGGCAAATATGTGATAGACCCCTATTCTGTCTCCAGGGGAGGAGCCACAGGGGTCTCCTACCCCTTTTCCCTGTTCTTGATAAAGGGTGTCAGGAGGTCGATGGGGATGGGGAAGAGGGTGGTGGAGTTGTTCTCCGCTGATATCTCTCTGAGGGTCTGGAGGTATCTCAACTGGAGGGCCTCGGGGTACTTCTGGATAATCCCCGCTGCTTGAGCCAGCCGGTCCGCGGCCTGATACTCTCCCTCGGCGTTGATGATCTTTGCCCTCCTCTCTCTTTCTGCCTCGGCCTGCTTGGCCATGGCCCTCTGCATCTCCTGGGGCAGATCGATATGCTTGACCTCCACGGTGGCAACCTTTATGCCCCACGGATCGGTATGCTTGTCCAGGATGTTCTGGAGCCGGGTGTTGATCTTTTCCCTCTCTGACAGGAGTTCGTCCAGCTCCACCTGGCCGCAGACGCTTCGCAGTGTGGTCTGGGCCAACTGGGATGTGGCAAACAGGTAGTTCTCCACCTCAATGGTGGCGTTGGTGGGGTTCATTACCCTGAAATAGACCACGGCATTCACCTTCACAGACACGTTATCCTTGGTGATCACGTCCTGAGAGGGAACATCCATAGCAACCAGACGGAGGCTCACCTTGACCATCTTATCGATCACGGGGATAAGGATAATAAGCCCTGGGCCCTTGGTCTTGATAATCCGGCCGAGACGGAAGATCACACCCCTCTCATACTCCTTCAACACCCTGATGGCCGATGCCAGGAAGAGGACGACCAATACTACCGCTAAGATATAAAACATAGTTCCCTCCTCTTATAACCGGTTGAGTTTTGAGTGGCAGAACGGACAACGGGTCAGGGTCACGGACCATCAACCCGGGGTTTCAGTGCCCTTTTTACACTGAGCATGAGGCCGTTGATACCAATCACCTCCACCTTTTCGCCAGGCTCGATCTTCTCCTTTGAAAGGGCCCGCCAGTACTCTCCGTGAACAAAGACGAGGCCTTCGGGATCGATCACCTCTTTGACCTCGCCGAGCTCTCCCACAAGCCCGTCAGATCCCCCCATCGGTTTCTTGTGGATGGCCTTGAACGCGAGCCCTGCCACCACCACAAAGAACCCTCCCACAAGGAGTATGGTGGGCATCATGAGCTTCAGGGAGACCCCTATTCCCTCAAACAGCATGATAGACCCCAGGGTAAGGGAAATCAATCCCCCGATGGAGAGTATACCGTAACTTGCCACCTTCAGCTCTACAATAAAGAAGATAATGGCCAGGATAATCAGGATAAGGCCGGCGTAGTTCACCGGAAGGGTCTGAAAGGAGAAAAAGGCCAGGACAAGGGATATGGCGCCGATCACACCGGGAAAGATGGCCCCTGGATGGGAGAGTTCAAAGTAGAGCCCGGCTAATCCGATCATCATGAGGATATAGGCTATGTTGGGGTCACTGATGGTCTTGAGTATCTTGTCCCTTAATCCCGGTCTGTAGTGCACCTTTTTCAGGCCCGCGGTGCGGAGTATGGTCTTCCCCGCAGGCATTGCCACCTCCCTGCCGTCAAGATCCTCAAGCAGGTGGTCCAGGTCCTTTACCACCAGGTCCACCACATTTTTGGCCAGGGCCTCGTCAGCGGTGATCGAGACACTCTCCCGGATGGCCTTTTCCACCCATTCCCCATTTCGCCCCTTGTCTTCGGCAATCCCCCTGGCATATGAGGCCATGTCGTTTACCACCTTTTCAGACATGGTCTTTCCTATCTCCTTGCCGCCAGCGGTTACCGGATGGGCAGCCCCTATATTTGTGCCCTTTGCCATGGCCGCAACGTGGCCCGCCACCGTGATCATGACCCCTGCCGAGGCCGCGCCTGCCCCCCTCGGACCCACGTAAACCACCACCGGGACCGGGGAGTTGAGTATGGCCTTTATAATGGAACGCATGGAAGAGGCCAGACCGCCCGGCGTATCGAGCCGGATCACGGCCAGGGCCGCCCCCTCCTCCTTTGCCTTTTCAAGCCCCCTGAGGACGTACAGGGCCGTGCCCGGGTTGATGGGGCCTTCTAATTCGATGATCATCACCTCACGGTTCGTGGAATCAGGATTAGGGGTATCGGCAACACTCCAGCCCGGGAATAAGATAAGGGCAATCAGGACGAGGCTCAAGATAGGGGGGCGTGCCTTAGCCATTGGTCTTTACCTCCAGACCCATTCGCTTCATTATCATCTTGATATCCTCCCAGGTCTCTCTCTTTGCCGATGGGTTTCTGAGGAGATAGGCCGGGTGAAAGGTGGGCATCAGTGGTATCCCTGTAAACTCATGCCAGGCGCCCCTCTCACGTGTGACACTGAAGTCTCTTCTAATGAGGGTCTGGCAGGCTACCCGGCCCAGGCAGCAGATTACCCGGGGGTTTATGATCTGGAGCTGTCTTTTCAGGAAGGGGAGGCATGCCTCGATCTCATCGGTCTCGGGATCGCGGTTCTTGGGGGGATGACATTTGACCACGTTACAGATGTACACATCCTCCCTGGTCAGACCCATGGCATTTTCAATGATCCTTGTCAGCAGTTTCCCCGACTCCCCCACAAAAGGCCTCCCGGCCAGATCCTCGTCATGTCCTGGTCCCTCGCCCACGAACACCAGGTCCGCCGAGGAAGAGCCCTCTCCAAAGACCAGGTTCTTTCTCCCCCTGTGAAGCTTGCACCTCCTGCAGTCGCCAAGGTCCTCTCGCAGATCCTTAAGCGATGCGGATCTTCCCCTGTGTGGCCCGGTTGCGGAGCTGTGTTCGGGGATCTGGGAGAGCCCGGATTTATCGGGACCCGGGAGTTCCAGGGAGCTGGCAGGGAGGGGGGGAGGACCGAGGCCGATCTCCTGATACGCCATGAGAAGTTCCCTGGTGTGGTAAAAAATATCCCTGATTTCCTGTTCAACCCTCAAGCCTGGCCTCCCTCAGGGCCCGGGCCCTGTCCAGCACAAGATCGGCCACCCTATCCTTTGCCATGAGGGGGACCTCCTCCACACGGCCGTCCCTGTAGATGAATTTCACAAGGTTGGTGTCTGTCTCAAACCCCGCATCCTTTCTTGACACATCGTTTGCCACGATCATATCAAGGTCCTTTGATCGGAGCTTTTTTTCCGCGTTCAAAAGCAGATCCTCGGTTTCCGCGGCAAATCCCACCAGGATGGTACTGGAATCTCCCCTTTCGGAGCCTAATTCAGCCAAGATATCAGGGTTTTTCACTAAGTGGAGTGACAGGGATTCGGCCCCCTTCTTAATCTTCTGCCCCGCGTATTCCCGGGGCCTGTAATCGGAAACCGCAGCCGCCTTGATTATTATATCACATCCGGACCGATTCTCAAACACGGTCCGTTTCATCTCCTCGGCCGTCTTGACCGGGAGGAAAGTGAGACCTGAAGAGGGGTTGAGGCCCGTGGGACCGCTCACAAGGATCACCTGTGCCCCCCTGCGCACCGCGGCCCTGGAAATGGCGTAACCCATCTTGCCCGAAGACCTGTTGGAGATATATCTCACAGGATCGATGGGCTCTACGGTGGGACCGGCGGATATCATGATCTTCAGACCGGATAAGTCCTGACGGGACAGGAGCATCATGGCCCGTTCCTTTATCATGGCCGGTTCAGGGAGCCGACCGGGGCCCTCGGTGCCACAGGCCAGGTCCCCCCGGGTCGGGTCCATTACCATGAACCCACGTTTTTCAAGGAGGTTGAGGTTCTCCTGTACCGCCCGGTTCTCAAACATCTTCACGTTCATGGAGGGACATATCAGTATCTTTGCCGTGGCCGCTAACACGCAGGTGGAGAGGAAGTCGTCCCCGATCCCGTGGGCCATCTTCCCGATGAAGTTGGCCGTGGCCGGGGCGATAATAATGAGGTCGGATTCCTGGCCCCACCGGATATGGTCTATGGCCGACCCTTCCCTGTGAAACATCCGATGGATCACCCTCTCTCCGGAGAGGGCCTCAAAGGTGAGAGGGGTCACGAATCTGGTGGCGCTTTTTGTCATGGCCACCCTCACCATGAGATCCTCCCTCTTCAGGAGCCTCACAAGCTCGGCCGCCTTGTAAGCGGCAATCCCGCCGGTTACACCAACTATAACCTCTTTGCCGTTCATAGGTACTCCTCTTAAGATTCAGACAGACGTTACTCCGGCACACCTGCGCACATGGGTCTTTCAGAAACCTGGGGCCCGGCCGGAAACCGTTATATGACTTCTCGGATTCTGTTGTGTCCAAGTCCCCGGGGAAAAAGCCTAAGCATCTCCATTATCGGAAATATACACGATTATTGCACAAGACGGAGACAGATGTAAAGTCTTGAATATGAAGGATTCCAGGCGCGGATAAAATCCTTCGGCCGTGGGTGAGCGAAATACAGCCATGTTCAAAGGCTGGCCCCTGGCAGGACGAGCCTGGGGTCTCGGGTTGGGAAGAGCTGAACCATCAGGAGGGACGGGATCAGATATGAACAGTCTCCCTGAACCCGAAACCAAGGCTGTTGTCCAGGTAGTAGATGAGTGTGGGATCAAATTTATAAAGCCTCACGTGAAACCGGTCCCGAAAGGCGTTCAGATCAATGGCCTGCTCCTCTGAGAAAAACTTTCGGGTGAACCCGAACTTTTTGAGATATCTTCCGATGGCCTCAATGGCCTCTATCTTTCCGGTCACCTCGTATACGACCCCTGACATCTGAATCCCCCGGATATCTTCCCACGAAGAGCTGCCTGAATGTATGGCAGCGGAGACTGGGCAGCCTGGCATGGACTCCCGGATATGTCTTGAATCAGGATCGGAGAAGAAGTAGAAGGCAGATCTGGAAAAAACGTAGTAGACCGGGGCGGCCCATGCCGCATTGTCCTGGGCCGTGGCCAGGGTCATGGTGCTCTCACCCCGTATAAGCCCTGTGGCAAGGGTCCTCAGCCTGTTATGACTCACCTCTTTGGATTGTTTGTCACCCACGCCGGTCTGTCCCCCTCACACAGGGGCTTTCACAGGACACACCCCCCGAATGCCCCCGGGTCCCCATTATCCGGGCCCATCTCCTCTCAGCCCTTTCACCTCTTCAAGCAGGGCCGGAAGGATTGTGCCCGCCTCTCCCCTGATGAGGGCATGGGCAACCCCGTCGTAGGGGGTCTCGGAGAGGTTGACTATGACAAGGAAGGCCCCGTTTTCCCTGGCATGCCCCGGCAGGGCCGCGGCAGGATGGACCAGAAGGGTGGATCCCACCACCATGAAGAGGTCGGCGTTTCGCGCAAGCCCCGTTGCCGTTTTCAACTCATGCTCGGGCATTGCCTGGCCGAATGAAACCGTGTCTGACTTGAGATACCCCCCGCATTCACACTCAGGGGCCAGGTCCCCATCCTCTATGCGTCTGTGGACCTCGTCCAGGGGGAAGAGTCTTCCGCAGCTCATACACCGCACCCGCCTGGTATTGCCGTGGAGTTCTATGACCTTTTCCCCCGGAATACCTGAATCCTGGTGAAGCCCGTCAATATTCTGGGTGATTACCGCCTCCACAAGGCCCATGCGGTAAAGCCCGGCAACGGACATATGGGCGGGATTGGGCCTTGCCTTTACAAGGTCCGGGTATAGCTGGGCCTTCTGCCGCCAGAATTCTACGCGGGCATCCCTTGAGGACATGAACTCATCGAAGTAGACCGGCTGGAACTTGTCCCACAGGCCGCCCTGGCTGCGGTAGTCGGGGATCCCGCTCTCAGTGGATATGCCGGCCCCGGTAAAAACCAGATTCCTTCCCCCCTTGACCAGCTTTTCAGCCACAAGGGCAATCCTGTCATCCATTGTACCCTCTTAACATAACGGCCCTTACTCCCCCCCAAAGACCTGCTTCAGAAGGTCTGTCACCCTTGCAGCCGGGTCCCGGCGGATCTTCTTCTCCTCTTCGGCCAGCATGAGAAACAGTCCGTCAAGGGCCTGATTGGTCACATATTGATCCAGATCGAAACTCATGGACCCTGCAAAGGGTATATCTCTTACCCGAGCATCAAGGTCCTGATAGGCCCTGGTAACACCCACCCGGGACATGGTGGAACGTACGACAGGCTCGAACCCTGCAAAGAGCCTCTTCCTGGTGTTCCCCTCAAAATAGCGGGTGGCTGCGTCATCATCCCCGTCAAGGATCTTTCGGGCATCGGTAAAGGTCATCTTTTTCAGGCTTTCCATGAAAAGGGCCTTGGCCCGAGGTGCCGCCTCCTCAGCGGCCCGGTTCATGCTCAGTTCAAAGGCCTCCACCTGGGGACCGTATCCTGCTACCTCCAGAAGTCGCTTCACCTTCCTGACCGACTCGGGCAGGGGGATCCTTATCTTCGGGTTTTCAAAATAGCCGTTCAAAGCGGAGACCTTTTCCACCGCCTTGTCTGTGCCGATCTCAAGGGCCTGCCTCAGTCCATCGACCACCTCGCTCTCTGAGACACCTCCTTCCACCCCCACGGCCTTTTTCATCTGTTCAAGAAAATCCCCGAACCCTGCAACGGCAGGGGAGAGATGGAGACAGGTGGAAAACAACAGGGTCGCAACTGCCAATTGTCTCAGACGCTTCATAGGGCACCCTTCTTTCGGCCCGTGTGGCCGGTTGGTGGGGTTCTCTTTCCTGTGCGGTTATAGACTTCCAGATAAAGATTTTGGACTGCGTTATCGGTCGGAATCGTTGACGACGTACTATGGGTACGACTTATTCCGATTCCTCCCTCTGGCCTTGCCCAAAATCATTATCTGAAACTTTATATCTTCCTGCGGGGGACGATCAGGTTTCCTGCCCGTCCCCCTCCGTCTTTTCTTCAATGGCCTTGAGGATCTTCTCCGGGGTCATGGGGAAATCGGTCAGGGTCACTCCGATGGCATTGCTTACTGCAGCGGCATAGGCCTGGGCCGCGCTCATGGCTATGGACATGCCCGCCTCTTTGGCGCCGTGCGGTCCTGCCGGGTCCAGGGATTCGACTATGATGTTGTTGATCCTGGGCATGTCGCATGCCAGGGGAACCTTATACTCAAGTTGGGTGGGGTTCAGGCACCTCCCTCCGTCCCAGAAGTGGTACTCCGTCAGCATTCCGCCCTGGCCTCCCATGGCCACGCTTCCTTCGAACTGCCCCTCCACCACCATTGGGTTAAGGGCAAAGCCGCAATCCTGGGCCGCCGTTACCTCAACCGCCTTTACCATGCCTGTCTCCGGATCAACCTCCACCTCGGCTATGGTCGCCCCGAAGGAAAAGGCCTCGGACAGTTGCCCTTTCGGGTTTTTTACCCATTCCCTGGTATGATCCACCTTTGGGGCGTAGTGGCCCTCTCCTGAAACCGGTATTCCCTGAATAAGGCCCATGCGAACGGCCTTCTTGAGCGGGATGAAACGATCGGGACTCCCCACGACGAAGATCTTCTTGTCCTTCAGGACCAGGTCTTCAGGGTTGGCCTCAAGCGCCCCGGCAGCGATATGGAACAGCTTGGTCCGAGCATCAACGGCGGCGAGCCTCGCGGCGTTTCCTCCTGCAAAGGTGGTTACCATGGAATAGGAACCAGGGTCGTTGGGAGTCACCTCCGTATCCGCGGTAATCAGGGTCACATCGTCCATTTGGAGGCCCAGCTCCTCGGCCACCACCTGAACCAGCATGTTGTCGTTGCCCTGGCCGTTGTCCACCACCCCTGAAATCAGGGTGACGCCACCGTCCTCGTTGAACTTTATGATGGCCTGAGATCCGCCCCTTA
>Ga0136651_10000982_pt1 | contig 15657 bp, 13 predicted proteins | sample Mar14236cmmetaG_FD_94867 | JGI IMG/M metagenome (GOLD analysis project Ga0136651, IMG submission 94867) | Marine hydrothermal vent microbial communities from Guaymas Basin, Gulf of California to study Microbial Dark Matter (Phase II) - Marker... ...
GATATGTTTCTCTCCAGTCAAGCCCTAAATTTTGAGCCTGAGTTTGAGAAAAATTCACCCCCCAAACAATTTTTTCCGCCCTTTTTGTTGAACCGACAAAAAAATAAAAAAATAAAACTAAAAGAAAAAACAATAAAGTCAAGATAGTCATTTTCAAAATTTTTTTAATTTTTACATTAAAATCCTCCATCTCCCGGTTTTTACAAAGAAATTCTTGCGAGATTCGACCTCCGCAGACCTATCTTATTTGCCCCATATTCGATCTCTTTACATATCATACTATCTACGGCAATCTGACGCAATTGCTTGACAAATTTTTGCTTTTATATATACTTAGAATATCTAACAATTAAACAATCTAATTATGAATAGCAACAACAAAACAATAAACCGCACAATTTCGCTTATTTTCAAAACCAGCCGTTTAATTCGCGAACGATTAAGAAAAGAAAAGAAACGCCCCGACCCTTTCTCTGTTTTGCGATTGGAAGCTTTGCGTTATATAGCGGAAAAAAAGAGCCCGTTAATGAAAGAAGTGGCTGATTATTTTTGCATTACCCCGCCTTCAGCCACTTCGCTGATTAACCCTCTTGTTAGGTCAGGAATGCTTAAAAGGGTTTATGACAAAAATGACAGACGGATCATTCATCTCTTTATTAGTTCAAAAGGGCGGAAAGAGCTTAAGAGGGGTTTTGATGAAATTAATAACAATATGAAAAAATTTTTGACGCAACTTAATATGAATGAACTAAAAAGTCTTATTAGGATCTTAGAAAAATTATCAAAAATCTATGAAAACTCTAATTAAAAATAAAACATATAGAAGAATATTATTTGGTGTTATTGCGATCGTCGGTTTAATAGTTGCAATCTATTCATTTTCCGCGGCAAGAAACGGCGATTTTTTGTTGGCTAATATAGCAAACAACTCTTCCGGCGCCGCTAAACCAGTTCTCGGCAAAGAATCAGTTGTTGTCCAAACTAAAAAAATATCTTTAGAAAATATCACTCAGAGCGTTTCCGCTTCCGCTGTGACCGAACCTTTAAATATAGTTAAAGTCAGCCCCAAAATGACAGGCAAGGTTGTCGGCGTTTATTTTAAGGAAGGAGATTGGGTTAACGCAGGGCAAACTATTATTCAATTAGAGCAGGATCAAGCCTTGCGAACAGCTTATAATAACGCCCAAACCAATTTAATCAACACCCGCGCCTCAATGAACCAAGATATAAAAGCAGCCGAAGTGGCGGTAGAAGCGGCAAAGGTGGCTTTGGCTAACGCAAGAAAGTCTTTAAACAATACCGGCGCCGCTACCGAACAAGCGGTTATTGACGCTTATACTAACGCTCTAAATAACGCCCGCGCGGCAGTTTTAACAGGAACTAACGCTATAATTGCCGCAACCGAACTTCAATATAAATATTTTGGAACAGGCAATGACCAAGACGCTATTCGCATAGCCGAAAAAAAGTCAAAAGCAATTCGCTTGCTTTTGGGAAAATCAAATGCCGGCCGATGGACTTCTCAATTCATTATCCCTTTAAACGGAGGAGTTAAAGGGTTGATTGAAGACGCGACAGCAAATTTTTCTCAAGAAAAAATTGACCAAATATTAACTGATATAGTGCCAGCCTTACAATCTGTAAAGGACTTATTAACTGAAGTCAGAACCGATTTAGACTGGAAACATGGAGTCTTGCCCTCAGAAAAAAACGCGCTTGATACGGCGCGAATTGGCATTGAATCTTCTATTACTGGCTTGTCTAATTCCAGACAAGCCGTCATTAACGCTAAATTGGGCAAAACCACGAGAAACGATGCGGCCCAATCAGCTTACGAAAGCGCAAAAAAACAACTTGAATCAGCCGAAGCGAATTTGGCAAGCATTAAGAAACGGGCAAAGCTGCAAATTGCCGCCGCTCAAGGGCAATTAGATTCCGTGCAAGCGCAGTTAGACAACACTACGATTACAGCGCCTATCTCCGGCATAGTCAGCCGAAAATATATAGAAACGGGAGAAATGGCGATAGCCGGCAGTCCAGCAGTTGAAATCGTGAATACCAGCGGTATAAAAATTGAACTATCCTTAACCGAATTTGATATTGGTAAAATTTTCATTGGCCAAGAAGCCGAGATTAAACTGGCGGCTTATCCCGATGAAAAGTTCATTGGTAAGGTTTATTATGTCGGTTCTGTGGCTGACCCGGCAAGCAAAAAATTCCCTGTTAAAATTCAATTAGAAAATGGAGACGGAAGAATAAAAGCCGGCATGGTGGCTGATGTAAAAATTATCACCAACAGGCAAAAAAATGTATTAGTAATTCCTAAATCGGCAGTATTCAAGGAAGAAGGCGTTGAAAAAGTTTATGTTGCAGAAAATTCAAAAGTCAAGATAAAGACTGTTAAAACCGAAGTTGTCGACGAAAATAGATTAAAAGTTGCGGAAGGACTATCCGCTGGAGAAGAAATTATTATTAATGGAAATTATAACCTTAAAGAGGGCGACTTAGTAATAATAAAAAACCAATAACCCTATGAAATTAGCGGATTTTTCAGTTGAAAGACCAGTAACCGTTTTGATGATTGCTTTAATCATCGTTGTTTTGGGTGGTTTGTTTTTTGCCAGACTTGGTTTAGATTTGCTGCCGGAGATTGAATATCCAGTGGTTTCGGTAGTAACTACTTATCCGGGGGTAACCTCAGAAGATATTGAAGAGGTTCTAACTAAGCCCATCGAAGACGCTGTATCAACTGTTCAAGACGTCAAATCAATTAAATCTTTTTCTCAAGAAGGTTTGTCTGCAGTAATGATTGAATTCAATTGGGGCACTAATATTGACTCTGCGGCTCAAGACGTAAAAGACAAGCTTGATTTAATCCAAGATTTCTTGCCAGCCGACGCCGACAGGCCCTTGGTGGTCAAATTGGATGTTGGAACAATGCCGGTTTTGGGTTACGGGGTCACTTTAGAAAATTTAGACACTTTAGAATTGCGCCGTCTTTTGGAAGATAATATTAAAGACAAATTAGAACGAATAGACGGAGTGGCTTCGGTTCAAATAATGGGCGGCCGGCAAAGAGAAATTTTGGTTAGTTTAGATAAATCATTATTAGAATCTTACGGTTTAACTCAATCTCAAGTCATTCAAGCTCTTCGCGGAGAAAATATTAATATTTCCGGCGGCCACATTATTGAAGGAATTCAAGAATTTACCTTACGGACTATTGGAGAATACAAAAATTTAGAAGAAATTAAAAACACTGTCCTTTGCGTCAAGGCGGGAGCACCGGTTTATCTTAAAGATGTGGCTGAAATAATAGACACTTACAAAGAAGAAAGAAGCTATAGTCGAACTAATAAAAAAGACAGCGTCTTACTGCTAATTAATAAGCAATCAGGCAGCAATACTAAGGAGGTGGCTGACAGGGTGATTAAAAAATTGCCCGAATTAAAGAAAAGCCTGCCCGGCGGCATAAATTTTAATTTAGTCCTTGATCAAAGCAGAATTATTAAAAAAGCCACTGGTTCAGCGGCTCAAAGCGGGATTATCGGCGGGCTTTTAGCCGGCCTGCTCATTTTTTTATTTTTAAGAAATTGGCGACCAACTTTGGCTACTATCACTGCCATTCCTTTATCTTTATTGGCTACCTTTATTCCTTTGTATGCCGCCGGCTATACTTTAAATATAATGACCCTGGGCGGCTTGGCTTTAGGCGTCGGAATGATGGTAGATTCCGCCATTGTGGTGATAGAAAATATCTATCGGCATTTAGAGCAAGGCAAAAAACGGAAAGAAGCGGCGAAAATCGGCGCTTCCGAAGTTGGAATGGCTATTACCGCTTCTACTTTAACCACTATTGCGGTATTTTTCCCCCTTACTCTTGGCGGCGGGATAGCGGGCCAAATCTCCCGCGGCTTGGCTTTAACTGTTTCTTTTGCCTTGGCCGCTTCTTTATTTGTCGCTTTAACAATTGTGCCGATGATTGCCTCGAAAATATTCAAAAAAAGAACAGCTGAAGAATATAAAAAAACTTCGGGCAGTCAGAGATTTAAAAAAATTCAAAACTATTACAAAAGGATTCTTGTTTGGGCGCTTAAACACCGCAAAAAAACGATCCTTGCCGCCGTTGGATTGCTGCTTTTAACTTTATTCCTTATACCTTCCATTGGCGCTGAATTTATGCCGCTTGGAGATCGGTCAATGTCAATTTTGCAATTAAAAATGCCTCCAGGCGCCTCTCTGGAAGAAACCAGCAAAGTCGTAGGTCAAATAGAAGATGCAATTCTAAAATTGAGAGATGTTGACAGCGTGAGCAGTTTCGGAGGCTTGACCGAAGGAGGAAAAATGGATGTGGGCATGGGCTTTGGTTCAGCCGGAGTAAACGAGGCAACGATTATGATTAAATTAAAAGACAAAAAAGACCGCCAGCTGTCCAGCCAAGAAATTCAAGAAATAATCAGACAAAACCTGCCAAGAATTAGAGAAGCGGAAATTAATTTTATGGATATGAGCCAGCAAATGCTTGGCGGCGGCAGTCCTATTGAAATAAAAGTTTTTGGCAAGGATTTATCTCGGTTAAAAGAAATTGGCAACAAAATCGCCAAAGAAATATCTCAAATAGAAGGAGTGCGGGACGTTAAGAATAGTTTGGCCGAAGGCAAGCCAGAAATAGCCATTAAGATTAACCGGGAAAAAGCCGCCCGTTTAGGACTTTCTGCGGGCCAAATTGGAGCCACAGTTAGAAATTCTATGCAGGGCGCAGTCGCCACCAAACTTCGTCAAGCCGGAGAGGAGATTGATATTAGGGTTCGGTATCGTCCTGAATATCGACAAAATATCGAGGATATAAAGAGAATCACTATTCTCTCGCCCTTGGGCAAACCTATTTTATTGGGACAAGTGGCTGAGATATCAAAAAAGCAAGGCCCTCTTAAAATTGACCGAGATGATCAATCCAGAGTGGCTTTAGTCACCGCCAACACGGTTGATAGGGATGTGGGCAGTATTGTTAAAGATATTAAAGAAAAACTGACTGACCAGCCATTGCCGCCCGGTTATTTCATTGAATACGGCGGTTCGTATAAACAGATGAAAGATGCCTTTAAGACGTTAAGCGGCGCTTTAATTTTAGCCATTCTGCTGATTTATATGGTAATGGCCTCTCAATTTGAATCATTAATATATCCTTTTATAGTGATGTTTGAGATGCCACTGGCCTTCATTGGCGTTGGCTGGGCGTTATTTATCACCAGACAAACATTGTCTTTGCCTTCGTTTATGGGAATAATAATGCTGGCCGGCATTGTGGTAAACAACGCTATTGTTTTAATTGATTATGTTAATCAACTGCGCAAAAAAGGAATGGATGTATTCAGCGCTTTAATCGAGGGCGGCACCACCCGCCTTCGACCAATTCTAATTACTTCTTTAACCACAATATTTGGAATGCTGCCTATGGCTTTGGCGCAACAAGAGGGCTCGGAAATGATGAGGCCAATGGCTATTGCCGTAATTGGCGGCTTGCTGGCTTCAACAATACTAACGCTTGTTGTAATTCCTGTTATCTACAGCGTTATGGAGAGCTTTTCTCGTCAAGCAGCGGTAAAATTAAGCAATGCTTTTAATAAAAAATAATTTAAAGATTAATTAAAGAAAACATTAAGACGCTTAATTTTTATGATTTTAGAGTCAAATCATAAGTTAAACGCCCGAAAAACGCATCCATGCGACAAGACATCAAACCAATAAAATTTCCCAAAGACGAACAAGCGCATAACTGCATCATTGAGTGGTGGTATTTTAACGGACACTTAAAAGACAAACAAGGCAACAATTATGCTTTTATGAATTGCCTATTTAAAGCTGATGTTAAAAAAGTAAAAATCCCTTTTTTAACCAAAGTACCTATTAAAATACTCCATTTTTCTCATTCAGTTTTTTCAGATATAAAAAATGAGGAATTTTATCCTTCAATTGATTATATCTCCATCATTTCAGAAGATAGTTTCTCAAAACCGCTGCTTTTTATCAATTACACAAATCCTATGGTCATAACAGGTTATACAAATTGCGTTATCGAAGAAACAGAAAAATTTGTATATCATCTAAAAGATAAAAATGTAGATTTAAAATTAACTTCGGTTAAAAAGCCGTTATTGGTTGGAGGAAGCGGTTATGTCAATCTCCAAACTAAGAAAACTTACTACTATTCCTTAACCAATCTAAAAACAGAAGGAAGGGTCAAGGTTAAAGGCAAGTGGATAGACGTAGTTGGAAAATCATGGATGGATCATCAGTGGGCAAACACAAGTTATTCAAAAGACAAGTGGACTTGGTTTTCAATACAGCTGAACAATGAAATAGAAATAATCTGCTTTGAATATGAAAACAAAGGAGCTAAAACCTTTTTGGCAAGCGTTTCTTATCCTGACGGCAGACAAGAGCATTTTAATAAAGTTCAATTTATTCCCTTGGGGATGAATTGGACAAGCCCCAAAACCAAGGCGACTTATCCTTTAACATGGAGGATTAAGACGCCGTCGAGAAATATTGATTTAGAAGTCGCCCCATTAATAAAAGAACAAGAAATGTTATTCGGCTCAATTAATTATTGGGAAGGACCGCTTAAAGTAACTGGTTCATTTAACGGCAAGAAAGCAAAAGGTGTTGGTTTTATGGAATTACTGGGCTATCCATCAAAATACAATAATGCAAAGTATGTAAAGGACAAATTAGAAAAATTTATGAATCAAGTTTTTTCGTATGCCAAAAAAGGGACTTTCAACATTATCAGTAATATTAAAACGAAGATAATAAAATAATATGTCTGGCTCGAAACAACCAAAAGTTGGTTTAGCGCTGGGAAGCGGCGGCGCAAAAGGATTGGCGCATATCGGCGTGATTAAAGCTTTGGAAGAAAATAATATCCCTATTGATTTTATTGCCGGCTCAAGCATTGGCGCTTTGGTTGGCGGTTTTTATTCAGCCGCTAAAGATATTAAACAGATCGAAAAAATAGCGATTAGCGCTAATTGGCGACAGTTATTATCTTTATTTGTTGATCCTTCTTTACGGCAAGGTCTGATTGGCGGTGAAAAAATAAAGAAATTCATTGGAAATTATATTGGAAAAATAAAATTTCAAGATTTAAAAATCCCTTTTTCGGCTATAGCGACTGATTTAAAGACAGGTGAAATAGTTTCTATCAACCAAGGCGAAGTGGCTTCGGCAATTAGAGCAAGCATTTCAGTTCCGTTAGTTTTTAAGCCAGCAAGGCGAGAAGGCAGATTGCTGGCTGATGGCGGATTATCTTTGCCTGTGCCAGTGGAAATTGTGAGAAAAATGGGAGCGGAATTGGTTATTGCTGTAAATTTAGACGCTGATTATTTTGCCAATAAAGATGACAATAAAGCCAATCTAAGCTTTTACAAAATCGCCAATAATTCAATTAATCTTTTACGCTATCACCTTGCCTCTTGGAATGTCAAAGACGCCGATATCACTATTGAGCCCAAATTGGGCATCAAACTGGGAATTGTGCATTGGAATAAATTTTTAGATGGCAAGGATATAATTTTAGCCGGCGAATCGGCTACAAAAAAGAAATTATCCCAATTGCAAGAATTAATTTGCCAAAAAAGCAAGAAAGGCCTGAGAAAATATTTTGATTTCTAAAAAAACACTCTCCCCCTGTTCTCATCGTCTCCCCTCTCTTAGAGGTATAATGCGACACAATTAATTTTTTATTTAATGGCTAAAATGAATAAACCCAAACATATCAATAAAATAGCAAATAATTTCTGGAAAATAATTTCCTTAGAAATTTCCTCTTTTATAATTTCTGGAAATTTCACAGACAAAAATGTTGTAAAAAAAAGCAGAAAAACATATTGAACTCCCTGAAGGGCGTTAATAATTGAAATAGCCGACAAAGGGGCAATAGCAATTGCCACATTTTGGAGAATACTCGCGCCAGCCCCCATTGCCTGGCTGGCAATAAAGATAATCGCTGTTTTTGTTTTTTTGCGGCCCTTGTTTGAACCCGCCTTTAATCCGGTTAAATTTAGCTTAGAAAAAATCTCTTTCCGAACCTCTGGAGAGAAAATAAAAGTAAAAGCCGCTAAAACTCCTCCTATCCTCATCCAAATAAAGGCATTCCAAAACGGTTGAGCAATGTAAACATATTTTGAAATAACAAAAGAGAGAGAAAACAAAAAAGCGGCAACCATTGAAACGCCAAAACTTTCTAAACTAACAAGTTTTTGCTTTTTTAGAACAATCAAAACGCTGCCAATAACCAACAAAACAAAAGCTATAGTTTGATGAAAAGATAAAATTTCTTTTCCCCGAGAAAAAAGATACACCAGCCCAAAAGTCATTATTGGAGACAATCCGCCAATGGTTGAAATTACCCTTGAAGCTTCAAACTTCCGCAGGGCAGAATAAAACCAAAAAAGCCCATAAACTAAAAAAATTCCGGACAAAAGGCTCAAAAAAATCTGCCAAATATCGGGAATAAAAAAATTAACAAAAGGCGCTATAAAAACAGCCAATCCCCCTAAAAAACCAACATAAAAAACAAAAATTTTGGGATTCGGAATCCCTGACCCTAAAAGATATTTATCAAAAAGATAGACAACCGCCAGAAAAAAATAAGAAATAATCGCAATTATTAACCAAAGCATAATGATATAATTTCTAATTTACATTTCGCAAAGAAGATTAGCTTCTCATTGCAAACCATTAAATTATCTTTTGAATGTTAAAAACGCCTATTTTTTCCTCTTTGATAAATCCCTGAATAGCCGCTTCGGCAAAACGCCCGCTGTTTAAAGAATCAAAAATCCATTGACTGGCGTATTTTGGATTTTCTTCTAAAACCCCTGACTTCATACGCAAAAGCCATTTTTTGTTAAAATCTTCTTGCGAACCAATCGGAGGGGCAATAATTATCGGTATCCCCAAAGCGCTGTAAAAAGAAAGCTCGCTTGGCTTTGTCCAGAGAATATCTGTTTTTCTTAATTTTTGGTTAAAAGCAGAAAAATATTTATTTATTTCCTTCTCAAATAAAATTTCCGCGCCGTCTTCAATATTATACTCCCTTATTTTTTTCGAAAAATAATCATAGACACCCTGCCTAATCCCAGCCGAAAGAATCACCCTTAACTTCTTGTTTTTTATTTTCTCTTTTAAGCTTTTTAAATATTGATTAACTATCGCCATCTGGGCTCCGGCGCCGCCGATAGAAAACATTATTGTCAAAATATGATCAGCCTTGTCCGGAATACTGCCAATTTTTTCTTTAATCAATGGTTCGTATTTTTTTCGACAACTGCCGCCGGGGTCCAGGTTTAAAAGCCTATAAGTTAAATCTTTCTTTAAAATATTCATTTCCTTGCCGCCGATATTTTCAATTGGCAAAGGATACCCGGTTAAAAAAATATTCTCTTCTTTAACGCCGTAAAGCTTTAAACGATTAACAACCCATTCATTCGGAGCAAAATATTTAATTCTGCTCTCTTTCGGATTTAAGGCAACCCAGCTTCTTGAGATATCAGCGTCGCAAACAACGCAAAAAATAGAGCCTGGATAATCAAATATTTCCGCCATAAAAGCCGGGACAAAAAAAGTTGTTATAATAGGCAAATTTCCTTTTTGTTTTTTCAGCTTTTCAACAAAATCCCTGCCCCACCCCTTTCTAATAGCCGCATAAATTCTCTTTAGGGCAAAAGTCGGCTTTGAAAGGTCTCTTTTTGGATAATATGAAGGAATGCTTTGAAGCTTATCAAACAAAGAAAAAATAAAACCGCCAACCAATGGAAATCTTTTAAACCTTGAAATAAACTCATAAAGCCGCCGGCTTGACTCCCATATTTTTCGATCCTCTCGCGGCATCCCTTGGTAATTATTAGCATTAATCACCCTTCCCTTAAAAGAAAAATTTCTTAACGGGAAAGCTGTCCGCTGATGGCCGTAACCCATATCAACCGCGACTATATACGCCTTTTCTTTTGTCATAGTTTTATCTATTATTATATCTTAAAACTAATAAAATAAAAATTTAAACCGAAGCGCCCTCTTTAACCGCCAAGTAATTGCAAACAAAATCAAATAAATAAAAGCCAACCAGACCCAGCTAACATTGTTAACCGTAGCCGCGGCCCACGAAGAAGAAAATAAATTAACCACTCCAAGCAAATAAGTTAATAAAATAAAACAAGGCAAAGAAAAAACCCAGCCAACCAACGGAAAGAACAACCCGATAACAATAAAAACAAACCCTAAAAGCATTATCCAATAAACAACCGGAACAACCAAGATATTTGTTAATGGCGCCGCCACCGAAACCCTGCCAAAATTATAAATCAAAATAGGGATAGTAAAAACTTGAGCGGCGAAAGTCATTGCTATAATTTCTTTTAAAGCGGCCAACTTTTTGCTGTTTTTTGAAGTTTCCGGTTTTTGATTAAAAAAATTTTGGAAAAAATTAAAAAATAAGTTAAGCCAGACCTTAAAAATCGGCGCTAAATAAATAATTCCTAAAGCCGCTAAAAATGAAAGCTGAAAACCAACATCGTCTAACAAAAAAGGATTAATAGCCAGCATCAAGGCGGCGGTTATGACTATCGCCCTAGAGCTAATCAACTTCCGGCCAACTTTTTGGCTCAAGAGGAAAATACTTCCCATTATCCCGGCCCTTACCCCTGACGGCTGAAAGCCGGTCAAAGCAACAAAAAAGAAGATAAAAAAGACTGCCAAATAGAAAGCCTGCGGGCGTTGAAATCCCAAAATAATTAAAAGCGACATTAAAATACTGCTTAAAATAACAACATGCATCCCGGAAACAGCTGTAATATGCCTCAAGCCGGAAATATTAAGCTTTTCTTTTAGTTTTTGCGAAAGCTGGTTTTTGTCTCCCAAAATCATTGCCGCCAAAATTGAACTTTGAGGAGGAGGAATATCTTCTTTTATAACGCCTCTAAGTTTTCCTTTGAGCTTTAAGATACCAGCGTAAACCCGGCAAAAAAAATCTTTTTTAGCGTTTTCAGCGAGAACCCTGATCTTCGGATAATAAACAATTGAATAAATGCTTTTTTTCTCCAAGTATTTCCTATAATTAAAATCTTCAAAAATCGGCGCTTCTTTTAATTTGCCGCTGATTATCACTTTTTCGTTGTAATTATATTTCCGAGAATTTCCGGTTATAACTAAAATTAAACTTTTCGCCTCAATCTTCTTTGAGCCAATTTTTACTGGCCTCACCACCAACCTAACGGTTGTTCCTTTTGTTTCCGGCTCTCTAGCAATAATCCCTTCGATAGAATTTTCACTACCCAAACTAATGTAATTTCCAATTCTATCCCGGGCAACGCTTAAATCGGCCAAACATCTTTCTAAACTGCCCAAAAATAAAAAAGCAAAACAAAGCCCAATAATTACCGCTTTTTTAAACCGCCAAAAAACCGAAATTAAAGTTACGCCAATAATCAAAAAAACCAGCCAAAACGGCCAGAAGTTAGAGATTATCGAAGCTAAAAAAATTCCAAAAACAAAAAAAAGACAAAAATAAAAGAATATCTTTGATAAAGTCATTTTTTAACAAACAACCAAATTAAAACCCGGTAATCATTACTGTAACTTTTATTTCTCCCTTGTTCAGTTTTTCGTCTTGAATCGCCCCAAAAACTATTTTAGCGTCCGGCGAAACTTCTTTTGTAATTATTTTAGCAACTTCGTCTATTTCTAAAAGACTGATATCTTTACCCCCGGAAACATTAAACAAAACCCCTTTTGCCCCTTTGCAAGAAATATCTGAAAGCGGAGAATTAAGCGCTTTCTTGGCGGCAATAACCGCCCTTCCTTCTCCTTTTGCCCTTCCAATTCCAAAAAGAGCCGACCCAGAGTTTTTTATAATTGCCTTTATGTCGGCAAAATCGATATTAATTATCCCGGGCAAAACAATCAAATCGGAAATTCCCTGAACCGCTTGTCTTAAAATATCATCACAATACCAAAATGCGTTTGAGATTGTAGTTTCCGGCTCCAAAACAGAAAGCAGTTTATCATTAGAAATAGCAATTAAGGTGTCAACCTTGCCTTTTAGCTCTTTTAAACTTTCTTTGGCTATTTCAGCCCGCTGAACCCCCTCAAAAGAAAATGGTTTGGTAACAACGGCGATTGTCAAAATTCCCATTTTTTTTGCTATTTCGGCAACAACAGGAGAAGCTCCGCTCCCGCAACCACCGCCAAGACCGCAGGTAATAAAAATCAAATCCGCACCCTCTAAGGACTTTTTAATTTCTTCTTGTTGTTCTTTTGCCGCCTCTCTCCCGATTTCCGGATCCATCCCCGTGCCTAATCCTTTTGTCAAATTTATGCCGATTCTAATTTTTTTATGGGCCCGAGCCTTTTGAAGATCTTGAGCATCGGCGTTAACAGCAATTAGCTCCACGCCTTTAATGTTATACTTCATCATTCTAGAAACGGCATTGCCGCCCGACCCCCCAACTCCGACTACCTTTATTTTTGTCTCCATTTTTTTATAAATTATAAATTTTCTAAGGAATAAAAACGCTGAATATTTTCTTTAATTTATTTATAATCCCATTACCTGAACCTTCTTGAATATCTTCAGCCTCCGCCCCTTCCAGGGCCAAGCCGCAAAGGGTAGATAGACTGGGATCTTCTCGGAAATCAGCAAAAACGCTTTGGATTCCGATTCTCGAGGGCAATTTAAATCTATTCTTAGCCAATTCTTTTATGCCTGGCAGTTTTGCTCCTCCTCCCGTTAAAACAACACCCGCCGGCAATGTCCGATGTCTCGATATTTTTTTAAGCTCTTTTAACGCCCAGTCAAAAATTTCTAAAATTCTCGCTTCAATAATGTCAGCCAACATCTTTTTTGAAAAAACCAAAGGCTCATCGGCTTCAATTTTTATTTTTTTCTCGGCTTTATTGCGATTATTCAGCAGGGGGGCAAATTCCAATTTTATTTTCTCGGCCGTATCAATATCTGTTTTCAAGCAAATAGCTAAATCATTAGTGATATTAGCCGAACCAACAGGAAAAACAGCGGCGTGAATTAAATTCTCTTCTTCGAAAACCGCTAAATTCGTTGTTCCGGCTCCGATATCTAACACGCAAACTCCCAACTCTTTTTCTCTCGGCAGCAACACCGCTTTCGCCGCCGCTAAATAAGACGGAACCAGCGTGTTAAACTGAAAACTGGTATTCAACACTGCTTGGTTTAAATTTTTAATATAGGGAGAAAAACCGCAAAGAGCTAAAACTTCGGCTTCCAGCCTCACCCCGTCCATTCCAACCGCATTCTTTACTTTTTGCCCTTCGTCCACGATAAAACTCCTAGGGAAAACATCGATTATTTCCTGATTAGAAGAAAGAGAAATTGCTTTTGAAGCCTGAACAACCCTTTCAACATCTTCTTCGGAAATTTTTTGGTCGGCGCGGGAAACCGAAACCAACCCGCGCGAAGGAACGCAAAAAAGATGACTGCCGTTAATGTTTGTATAAACACTTTCTATTTTTGACCCGATATCTTTTTCTGATTTTTCTTTTAATTTAGAAATTATCTCGGCAACTTTTAAAGAGTCAACCACTACCCCCCTTCTCACTCCCAATGATTCTTCTTTCCCTTGGCTTAAAACTTCAAAATGATCGCCATCGGCATTCCTGGCAATAGAAATCATCCTTATGGCGCTAGAACCTATGTCTAAAGCTGTAATAATATGGGACTTTGTCATAATTATATCCCGAGAATTATTTGTTTTTAAGATATTTTGAAAGATAAAAATTTTCTTTTTTTCTCATTATTGCGGATTCTTTCTCTCTTCTCTCGTGGTTATAACCCAAAAGATGCAATATTCCATGAACCAATACCCTAACCAGCTCCTCTTCAAAGCTAACTCCGTATTTCAAAGCATTTTTCTTTATTGCGGCCGGGCAAATCACAATCTCTCCCAATTCGCTCTCTAAAAAACCGGAAACTCCTTTTGTCCGACCAAAAGAAAGAACATCGGTCGGTTTATCTTTATTTCTGTATTTCTTGTTCAATAACCTCATCCTTGACTCGCCAACCAAAACAACTGACATCTCTTTGTTTTTTTCTTTCTCGTCCGCTAAAACTTGTTCTGCGATTGCTTTCAATTTTCTTTCATCAATACCCATTCTTGTCTTATTGCTGACAGCAATCATGAAGCTATTTAAATTTGATTTTCTTTGTTCTTCTCAGCTGTCCTAATTTCATCAATTTCTTATATTCCTTTTTAATCATTTCTCTTCTTAAAGCCGCTCTTTTTTTCATTTGTTCGCCTTTTTCTCTTAAGTAAAAAAGCTTTTTTCTGGCTTCAAGCAAAATTCCGCTTTGCTTCATTTTTCTGGAAAAGCGTCGGATCAAACTCTGAGAAGATTCTCTTGGCAATTTTTTAACTTCTAATGGCATATTTTTGACAAATTTTAAAATTTCCCCGCCAATAAATGCAGGTGAATATGATCTACTATTTGCCCGCCTTCTCGACCAACATTAAATATTAATTTATAACCTTTTAATTTTTTTTCTTCAGCCACTTTTTTGGCAACAATTATCATTTCGGCAATTAATTCCTTGTCCTCGTCTTTCAGATGAGCTATAGAAACAATATGTTTTTTGGGAATAATCAAAAGATGGACCGGAGCCTGAGGATGAATATCTTTTATAACCACAATTCTTTCGTCTTCATAAACAAAATCAGCCGAGGCTTCTTTATTGATAATTTTACAAAAAATACAATTTTCCATAAACTTTATTTTTTCTTAAGCATTTCTTTAACCCTAACAACCACTTTTTCAATTTTAACAATTTCCTGTTTCCCTTTAGCCATATCTCTGACAATCACTTCACCGTCAATCGCCTCCTTCTGCCCAATAATCAAACTATACCTAACCCCAAGACGATTTGCTCTGCTTAATTGAACCTTTAAAGAGTCTTTTCCAAACGATTCTGCGGTTTTAATTTTAGCTTTTCGAAATTCTCCCAACAGCCTCAATGTCTTTTTTTTAGCCAAAGCTCCTAATTGAGCTAAAAATATAACTGGCTTATCTTTCGCCGGCAATTCCACTTCTTGAGATTTCATTAAACTTATTATCCTTTCAACTCCGCCCGCCATTCCGCAGGCCGGCGTATCTTTGCCGCCGGTAACCTTAACTAATTTATCATACCTCCCCCCTCCCCCAAGCGCAAGTTGTTTGCCTTGGTCTTTCTGGCTGAAAATTTCAAAAACAGTCCTTGTATAGTAATCCAATCCCCTAACCAAATAAGGATCTAAGTTGTAAGGAATATTAATCTCATCCAAAAATTCTAAAACTTCTTTAAAATGAGCTTTGCACTCGTCGCAAAGATGATCAAGGGTTTGAGGAGCTCCCTGCTTCATCGTTTGACAACGATCGTCCTTGCAGTCCAAAATCCTTAAAACGTTCTCGTGAAGCCGACGGCGGCAATCCGGACATAGAGAAGATTCTCTATTTCTAAAATAACTTGCCAGAAGTTTCTTATAATAAGGACGACATTGACTGCATCCGATACTATTAATATTAACAACTAAATTTTTAAGTTTCAATTCTTTCAGTATTTCATATAAAACTTGGATAATCTGGGCGTCAACA
>Ga0136651_10000984_pt1 | contig 15606 bp, 9 predicted proteins | sample Mar14236cmmetaG_FD_94867 | JGI IMG/M metagenome (GOLD analysis project Ga0136651, IMG submission 94867) | Marine hydrothermal vent microbial communities from Guaymas Basin, Gulf of California to study Microbial Dark Matter (Phase II) - Marker... ...
ACTAAAGTCAGGGTTCGTATGATAAATACAGGCATATTGCATGATGCCGGATGGGAGGGTTCCTGCCGGCCTGTGTGTCCTAAAGGATTTACTAAACAGAATGAGCTTAATTTGTTTAATAGGAATCTTGAAAATATGAAAAAGCAGATAAAAGAAATGGAAATTCCTGAAGAAGTTGAAATGCTGGATCCTGTTTCTGTGCTTACACACGCTGATAAAGGAAACCCCGACATCTATTTACCGAAAGATGAATTAGAGAAACTCAAGCCATTGGATAACAAGACGGATATTTATGTGGTCAAATCTCAATTTGCCGGAGTTAAGATAGCCGAAAAATTTAAGAAACCTGTAATCGTGATGCGGCCGGCCGGATATGAGGTGGATATGCCTGCTGCTATCAGGCAGATGGGGATCCCGAGTTATCATGTAAATAATTATGACGAACTTTTTAGGATGACTCGTATTTTTATGGTTCAGAAAGCAATACAGCGAACAAAATTGCTAAATGTTACAAATTTTCCTAACAGGGCACCATGGGGTGTTGTTAGCTGCATAACCGATTTTGCCGGGATAAAGCACAAATACGGTCTTGAGACACAATTTATGGATTATGATACTTTTTTTGGTGGAATGGATAAAATTGAAAAGGATGATAAAATAGTTAAGATTGCTGCAAAATATGCAGATAAATTAATAAAGAATGCTGGTAATAATAATATGAAAAAAGAGGATATAATCAAATCATTGTTGTTTTATTATGCTACAATATACAATATGAGTAAGTTTAATTGTAATGCTTTTACTATTGAATGTTTTGAGTTATGTACCTCATTGGAAACATGGAACAGAAGATTTACGCCTTGTTTTACACATGCTTTATTAAAAGATACCGGTTTTCCATCAGCTTGTGAGGGTGATATGAATGCTCTGCTGGCCATGGCCGTCGAGATGTATTTATCAAAAAAAGCGGTTTATATGGGTAATCCTAATATTGATAAAGAAAAAAGCACGTTGACTATCTATCATTCAGTAGCTTCTTTAAATATGAAAGGATTGGAGGATCCGTCAACACCGTATGATATTCATAGTTTTACAAAATCGGGATTTGGTGTTACATTACGTCATGATTTCAATAAAGATGTAGGAGAAAAAGTTACCGTAGCACGGTTTGACCCCTCAGCATCCAAAATACTGATATCTAAAGGAGAGATAATTGGAGGCAATGGTATGAAAGGGTATGGATGTGCCAATAAGGTGAAAATACAGCTACCAAACGGATACGAATTCTGGCGTGAATCCCAAAATTTTGGTCATCATCTGGCAATGGTTTTTGGAGATTATACTGAAAATATACGTGACCTGGGTGAATTAATGGGGTTCGGTGTAATCAATATGAGTTGATTCGTATTTGTTTTGACATTAGCATAAAAAAGTTTTAGAAAATTTATTTATTTATTGAGCTTCGAGCTCGCATTGCAAAGTTAAAGCAGCGACCTTGATTTTTATTCGCTTGTGTGTAATAAAATTTCATGTAAGTTCGATAGAAAAAGCTATCCTGCCTGAGCGGGATTTAGTTCAACAAAGTATAAAAGGTGGTAAGTATTAATGCTTACCACCTTTTGTGATATGGATATTCCCGGAGCAACTACATTCAATTGAGTTTTAAATCTTGCTTGCCCACCGTATCCCGAATTTGCAGAAGTAGTCGGTTTATTTGATTTCGTAGAAAAACAAACCGGAAGGGACAGGTTGTTTTACCCTGTCCGGCCTGCTCCAGGAAAGCTGTAGTGCGGGATTTTTCTGTCCGGTTTTAAGAACATACAAACGAAAAGGATGAAACCCTTTTGCCAGATGTATAGTGCCACTGCGTTCCGTCCCGGGTTGATAACAGTAGCCGGCATCAATAACCGCTGCATCATGAACACGCAGCAGGGCTTTTGTCCCGGTACTCAAAAAGAATGTATATGTACCGTCTTCGGGGATATTAAGATAGCCGGTAAAAAGGATCATTCCATTTTCCTTATTATCCATAATGTCAGTAGATAATGTTTTCTTAACCCCTGTTTTATCCGGTATAAGATCTTTCTCCTGAGCCAGCCAGGGAAAATCTCCTTTGTATATTTTCCAGGAAATGCCGGCAGACAAATTTTCTTTTTTTACAGCCGGTACCAGGATTGTATCATAGGGCCGGGATGCTGTAGGATCAGGCATGCGTACTTGCAGTATCCTGGCTTTCATCTCCTGTTGCATTACGGCAAATTCCGGTTTTCCGGCCAGATTATTCAGTTCCTGAGGGTCTTTGGTCACATCATATATCTCAAAATCATCATCCTGTGACAGGATATTATATCGTACTCCGACATAATTGCCGAAACGTATTAGTTGCATCTGACCTCTCTTCCGACCCCTGTGTTGCGGTGCAAAATCGTTATAATCTGGTGTCTTACCCGGATTAAAATACTCTATATAAACCAGTGGCTTTGTTTGTTGACCCTGACCTGTCAATACGGGAAGCAGAGAGACCCCGTCAGATATGGCGGGTGCCGGTAGGCCTGCCATGACAGCAAACGTAGGCAGCCAGTCATAGGAGATTGTAGGCATGTTTACGACTTTTCCGGCAGGAATATGTCCCGGCCAGCGGGCCAGGACGGGCATGCGGACCCCTCCTTCCCAGCAGTCCCGTTTGATTCCGTCGAACGGACCGAAACTGCGGAAAAAAGAAGGATTATTAGGTAAGTAGCCTTTAGGCAGGTAAGATTCGCGTGAAGGTCCGTTGTCGGAGGAAAAGACGATCATAGTGTTATTGTCAATTTTCAGATCTTTGAGCAGGTGTATAATATCCCCTATGGCATCGTCAATACGGCGGGTAGCAGTGGCATAGCGTTTATATACTTTTGGCCAGGCTACTTCAGGGGTCTCCGGGTTGTGATCGTCATCATAGGTAGCATGGGCATAATCGGGGTGTATCCATGAATCCACCGTGCCGGAAGCAGTGTTGATCATATGTCCCGACTTACCGGTCCATTGAAGGCCGCCCTTCAGGCCACCACCCGCCGGATAGGCCTGTGTGGGCAGCTCCAGTACGGCATGAGGAGTATCGTATGCAAGATAGATAAAGAATGGTTGTTTTCCGGATTTCTTCATATGATCAATGATCCATTTTTTGGCAGCAGCCGTCCATAAATCCGCCGTGTAGCATTTATCCAGTTTATCAGCGATGTTAATTCTGTTTTCCCAAACTTCCTTTGAGCCACGATACAGACCTTCTTTCGGATAATGTTCATGACCGTCCCTGTGACGGATGTACCCCAGAAAATAATCAAAACCCCGGTTCAGCGGATGGGCCGGCCAATCCGGAGGGATAATATTTTTTCCAAGACCCTGCAGCCCCCATTTTCCGAAAGCAGCGGTACTATATCCTGCCGTTTTCAATACGGAAGCCATGGTGTAGTTGTCTTCCAGGGCTTTGTCAAACTGATTGTTCCGTACATTTGTATGACCCTGACTCCGTCCCGATAATATCGAAGCACGCGAAGGAGCACATACCGGTGCCGCACAATACTGATCGGTAAGAACGGCACCCTGCTGAGCCATTTCATCCAGATTGGGCATATATTCCCACGGCTCACTGCGGTTATTGGCTTTGGCCCGTTGATTTTGGTACAACACCCCAAGATCACCATATCCCATATCATCTACCAGAATAAATACGATGTTCGGTTTTTGTTTTTCCTGTGCATTGACACCTGTTAACATAAGTGCCAGAAAAAAAGTAAGTATAGTTCTCATGGTTTTTTAATTTAAGAGTTCATATCGGTAAAATTAATAATTTGCCGTATGACTTATTATAAAGAAAATCACTATTAACCTACTAAACTCAAATTACGGTATTTTTTATTGCTAACTATTTGATAGCCAAATATAGGATTTTGTTTTCAAAAAAAGACCCCCTTGCTAAAAATTCAAAATAATTGCTTATCTGGTGGTACATTGATCCGATTGGTAAAATTTCTTCGACTGCTTCCGAGTAATTCAAATACATCAAGCATGCTGATAAGATTCATTTTTACCAGAGCGACAACAACAGAAAAAACTTTTTTGTATCAGCCATTTTTTGAATAAGGGTCATGCTTTCATTCTGGTGATGGTTGAAGACAGGGACATTTGCTCTACCACTCCATCGGCAATGGCTGAATTTTGAATCGAATTATTGAATTCCTTATCCTGTGTAGGGAAGCCCGGTGTCCCGGGGGAAATTGCAATTATTGAAAATATGATCTTTTGTTTTTCTATATTTATCCCGTATGTGTTGTTAGATTTTGGTTTATTATATACCGGATTAAGCAATGACATGTTTGTAATAATTGTACTGAAAACTTCCTGTTTTTTATCTCAAATTATAGAGTTTATGATATTGTTCCATCAAAGACTTGCGTAATGCCGGGTCATAAACATCTTTACTGAATAGAGAATCATATTTTCTGAGGTATTGAGGTAGTTTTGCCCTGCCATATTGTTTAATGTAATGATCAATCATGTACGGGTTATAATATGGATTGATCCAGGGTATTTTGGCATGAACTTTATACTTCCAATGGTTTAACTTACTTAGCAAAATAGCTGTTTTGCCCGGGAAAGCTTTGGATAAATCCCTTCTCTCTTCTATATCGGTTCTTAAGTTGTATAATTCTACATGGTTGTCTTCATAGAATTGTAACAGTTTCCAGTCTCCTGCCCGGATTGCCGAACCGGGGGTGCATCCTGCCCCGTGATAATGCGGATAATGCCAATAAATGACTGCCTGATCAATATTTTGTTTCCCCATCAACAACGGAACAAGACTTATTCCGTCCTTATGTTGTTGCGGCATTAACGGAAGCCCTGTCATTTGCAGTAAGGTAGGGTAAAAATCCGTGTTTACAACAGGGAAACGACAGACGGTTCCTTCCCTGGTAACCCCCGGCCATTTTATGATCAATGGTATTCTTATCCCGCCGTCATAAGTCCAGCCTTTGCCGTAACGAAGCGGATAATTTGTTGTAGGAGCGTTGGAGGATGTTGACAATCCTCCATTATCTGATGTGAATACTATAATGGTATTGTCAGCAATCCCGAGCTTTTCCAACGTTGTTAATATACGCCCCACATTTTCATCAATACTGTAAATTAAACCGGCATAAACCGGATTGGACTGAACAATCCTTTCTGTTTTCCATCCGGAGGTTTCCTGCATCCCCGGTGTCAGTTTGATAAATTGTTGCATTGTATCCAATCCCATGCGACGGGCTTTTTCCTTAAATTTCTCAATGTATTCCTTTTTTGCTTTGATGGGTTCATGAACCGCATAAAATGACAGGTCTGCAAAAAAAGGCTTTCCTGTTTTTACTTGCTGCTTAATAAACCGGATAATTTCTGTTGTGAGCCTGTCGGGCAGAAATTCTCCTTTGGGTCCGTCTTTTAACCTGGGGTTGTGATAAGGACTGAAATAACCGCCCATGCCATGAGCGCGTGGATTTCCGGCTGCCCATCCACCATAATTATAATCGAATCCCTGATTTTCCGGCCAGTATTCAGGCGATAATCCCAGGTGCCATTTCCCGGCAAAACAGGTAGCATATCCGGCACGTTTGAGCGCCTCGGCAATGGTAACCTGTGCAGTGTCAAGATTATAAACAAAAGGTTTAGGCAATAATTTCTGATTGGGACTTGGCCCGGAGCTGCTATTCTGCCTTCCAATGATCCAGTCTGTGATACCCGTATGAACCGGATATTGTCCTGTCATGATGCTTGAACGCGAAGGAGAACAAACGGTACTGCTTGCATAGGCATCCAAAAATTTCATTCCCTGGGAAGCCAGTTTGTCAATATGTGGTGTTTCATAAAAGGTGCTGCCGTAACAACCCAGATCTTTCCAACCCATGTCATCGACGAGAATAAAAACAATATTGGGTCTGGAACTCATTTTTTTTGTTGCTGCATTACATGACAGGGAAAATATCAGAGCAAACATCAGGATGAAAGTTCCTGTTTTAACAGGGAGCGAAATTTTTTTTGTCCTCATTATATGATAATGTTTGTTTTTGTTTGTTTTTCAATTTATTTTTAACTTGTATTTGCATTGGTACAAAATAAACAATTTTTAATAAATAAAATATCTGGTTGATATACCAGTAAATGGTTTTTTAAATGTACAAACAAAAAAACAACCATCCATGGAAATCTAACACTTATTAGTCAAATAATAAGGAATATTCCAAGTGAATGTTCAATTCACGGGTAAAAAAGTACCAGAGTGATCATTTGACAAAAGGGAACAATACTTGTATACATTTAGTTGTTATGCTATTTGCACAATTTGGGAATTGCCAATCTTTAAGAGACATCCGTAACGGACTCAGAAGCGCTGCGGGCAATCTCAACCAAAATATGGGTATTATCAGAGCTCCGTCCATATTTGAGGCTGATTTTTGTCCAAACTTTTATGGGTCCCGGCCGAAATAAAACAAGTATATCATTCTAACGTAATAACAAACACACGATTGCGTTCGGAAATTAACAAAAGTAAATTGTCAAATTATGAAGAATTTAATTCATTCAGTTAAATGGATCATCCTATCTGTTTTTCTGTTCATCGTTTCTGCAAGTTGCAGACAACCCGGGAAAGATGATAGTCAATCAAAAATGCCAATCCACCCGAATGTGTTGTTTATCATTGTTGACGATCTGAACGATTACCCCGGGCCGTTCAAGGGACATCCCCTGGTAAAAACTCCGAATATAGATAAATTGGCCGCAGCAGGTGTAAAATTTATTAATGCCCATAGTAATTATCCAGTCTGTTGTCCGTCGAGAAACAGCTTGTTTACCGGGGTTTATCCACATGTATCAAAAGACTTCGGATGGACGAAACATTGGGAACAACCGGTACTGAAAAACAATAAAACCCTTTTTGAATATTTCCGGGAAAACGGGTATTATGTAATGGGCAGCGGGAAATTATTGCATCATAACCGGAAGCAATACTGGGATGAATGGGGTGTGGATATAAACAACTATGGTCCGTTTGCCTTTAACGGAAAGAAAGTGGTGGGTCACCCGTCGGTTCCGGAGCCTTTCAGAAGTATCGGGGTACTTGACGGTTCGTTTGCTCCCCTGTCGGACGTTCCCACTTTTCCCGACAGCATCTCCGGAGGTAACGAAACCGGCTGGGTATATTCACAAGATGGGAAACGTTTCCTCCATTACATTGATGATGACCATCGGGATCTTATGCCTGATGAGATGCATGCCCAATGGGCGGTCAAAAGGATCAGAGAAATGGATTCCGTACCGCTTGAAAAACCGTTTTTTATGGGGGTCGGATTTGTCCGTCCTCACACTCCACTGTATGCCCCCAAGAAGTATTATGACATGTTCCCGCTCGATAAACTGGTACTCAACCCCATCTTGCAGGGAGATATTGAAGATACTCACTATCAGGAGGTCTATCCCCCCTCGTCAAAAGGGCTGAGAGCTTTCCGGGCGATAAAGGCAGCCTATGGAGGGGACGCCGAATTAGGACTGAAACATTTTCTCCAGGGTTATCTGGCCTGTATCGCCTTTGTCGACGATCAGATAGGCAAAGTAGTGGATGCACTAAACCATAGCCGGTTTAAAGATAATACCATCATTATCTTTACCAGTGATCATGGCTGGCAGATGGGGGAAAAAGATTATCTGTTTAAGAATTCCCCATGGGAAAAAAGCACACGGATTCCCCTTATCATCAAAACTCCTTTTACCAAACCTGGAGGTGTGGTTGATCATCCGGTGTCGCTTATCGATCTTTATCCCACCCTGAAAGACCTTTGCGGATTGAAAGGAGACAACCGCAGAAATAACGGCGGCGGTCCCTTGGGCGGATACAGTCTGAAACCTTTCCTGGAAAATCCGGAAACAAAAAAATGGAAAGGGCCGGACGGCAGCCTTACCGTCGTTGGTATTGGTAAAAGATCCAAAGAGGTCTTGCAGCAAACCTGGTCTTTACGTACAAAAGAATGGCGGTATGTTATGTATCTGGACAGCATGGAAGAACTGTATAACGAAAAAAAAGACCCGTATGAGTGGCATAATCTGGCTAATGATAAAAAATATGCAAAAAAGAAGGAGACATTAAGGAAAGAATTATACAGGATGCTCCATCATTAATCTCACTACTTTATGTACCGTAACATTTCCGGAGCGAAAATTCTTTTCCTTATCTATTCTTTTCATTATCTTTATATGGTTAATTCTATTGCTTCCTAAACCTTTGTGGTCATAGGAACAGACAGAAATTTCATTGAACGGGGCATGGCAGATTCTGTTTGATCCCGGGGTTAAAGGGAAAGACCTATTTGCAGATAAATTTTTTAAATATAACTCAATTTGCTTTTAAAAATGAAAATCAGAAACATAGTAATAGCGGGAATCGCATTACTGATGATCACCGGATCATGTGGCACAAAACAGGTAAAAAAACCGAAACCAAACATCCTTTGGATAACCATTGAAGATACATCTCCCCAGTTTATTGGCTGTTACGGAGATAAGAATGCCCGTACCCCGACGATTGATAAACTGGCCGGGGAAGGTGTCAGGTTTACCAATGCTTTTTCAACCGGAACGGTTTGTTCCCCCAGCCGGAGCACCATCATTACCGGTGTGCGTACTTTTAAAATGGGCACCGGTAATCATCGCAGTAATTATCCTATTCCTGATTTTATTAAAGGGTTTCCTTACTACCTGAAACAACAGGGATACTATACCACGAATAATTCAAAAACAGATTACAACGTGGGAAATGTAAAAGAATTTACAAAAGAAGCCTGGGATGAAAGTTCAAAAAAGGCCGGATGGTGGGGACGCAAGCCCGGCCAGCCATTTTTTGCGGTTTTTAATTTAAACGATTCTCATCAATCACGTACTATGACGAATCCTTATCCGTGGTATCTGAAAAATGTTTTCAATCAATTATCCGAACAGGAGAGAATAGGAGAGGATGAATTTGAGATGCCCCCGATCTACAGGGATAGCCCAGAAATGAGAAAACATTTTGCAAGGGTTTATAATTCAATAAAATTAACCGATAATAAAATTAAAGCTTTGCTCAACCGGTTGCAAAAAGATCACCTGCGCGACAGTACCATTATTTTCTTTTTTGCCGATCATGGAGAAGGTGAACCCCGGGGTAAAACCAACGGGATTAACTATGGCTACCGGGTGCCGTTTGTTATCTGGATCCCGGAAATGTACAAAGATCTTTCCCCGTGGGGAATAAACGGGGTGGTTTCAGATGAACTGATCGATTTTGAAGATCTGGCACCGACACTAATAAGTCTTGCCGGCGGTGAGATTCCTGACTATTTAAAAGGAAGGGTACTTATGGGTAAAAACCGCTCGGAACCCACCAATCACCTCATTTTATCCGCAGACCGTGCAGACAACGGGATCGATATGGTTCGTACCATTACTGATGGGAGATTCCTTTATTCCCGGAATTACATGCCCTTTATTCCACAGGCCCGTTATATCCGTTACATGGAAATATCGGACATCGTAAATCAAATGAGAAGTGACCTCAGAGACGGACTGCTGGATTCATTACAAAAGAGTGTTTTTGAAGAGCGTCCTGCTGAATTTCTTTTTGATATAAGTAACGACTTGTGGGAAACACAAAACCTGTCAGATAATCCGGAATATGCCACTGTGCTTGAGAAAATGAGAAAGTTCCTTGATGAGGAAGAAATGAAAGCACGGGATGTTATGTTCCTCCCCGAATATGAAATAGGCATCATCTCAAAATCAGAAACACCCTTTCAGTTCAGAATGGATGAGAAGAAATATCCATTTGAAGAGATTTATGCAGCATCCTCATTGTCAGGGAAAAGAGGGAATGACATTGCCCAAAAACAAATTCAGTTGCTGAAAGATACCAATAAAATTGTTCGTTACTGGGCGGTTATCGGCTTGAGAAGCCAGAATACGGAAACCTTAAAATCATACCGGAAGGAGATAGAAAATGCAATGGCTGACCAGTATCCACCGGTAGCTGTTACAGCTTCTGCTATTGCCTGGTCTGTTTTTCAGAATCAAAAAGCCGGGGAGTTACTGAAGGGGTTTTGCAAAAGCGAAAACCTTGATATTTCGCTTCTCACGATAAATTTTCTGATGTATATGGATGACAAACAACCTTTTGTTGAAACCATCCGGTCATCTTATGAAATGCCCGGACGCGACTATAGGGTTAAGGCTGCCTGCCTCGATTTCCTCGGGAGTTTGGGTCTGGTTCCCAATAATTTCGATTATAGATTTTAAAGAATAATTATTAAAATCTTCACGATGAGTTACAAGCTTTATTCCGTCTTTTCGGTTGTTGTTTTTCTTTTATTAATGTCCTGTAAGCAGGAGCCGGCGACGTTTAAACCTGGCGAAATCTGGCCCGACAACAACGGGATTCATATCAATGCCCATGGTGGCGGAATGCTGTTTTACGATGGCAGGTATTACTGGTTTGGAGAACACAAAACGGAAGGCAGAGCCGGAAATAAAGCCAATGTCGGGGTACACTGCTACTCGTCAGATGACCTATACCACTGGAAAGATGAAGGGATTTGCTTCAGGGTTTCAGAAGACACAACCAGCCTGATCGTCAAAGGCTGTATCATTGAACGGCCCAAAGTGATCTACAACGGGAAAACCGGAAAATTTGTCATGTGGTTCCACCATGAACTGAAAGGCAAAGGATACAGCACAGCCCTTACGGGACTTGCCGTAGCAGAAAATATAACAGGTCCTTATCACTATGTAAAAAGCCTCCGTCCCAGTGCCGGCCAATGGCCCGAAAACTTCAGTGATGATCAAAGATCGGCCACTGTAACGGCAGATCAGTTGGAAAAGGGTACTACGGAGTGGAAGGAGGCTGTGAGAGAAGGCCTGTTTGTCAGGCGCGATTTTGAAGGGGGGCAGATGTCCCGCGATATGACCCTGTTTGTGGATGATGACGGAAGAGCTTATCACATTCATGCTTCAGAAGATAACCAGACACTGCATATCTCTGAGCTGTCCGATGATTACCAGGGTTTTACCAGGCGGTATATACGAGCCCTGCCGGGAGAGAGCAACGAAGCTCCGGCCATTTTTAAGTATAAAGAAAAATATTATATGATCACCTCAGGTTGTACAGGCTGGAAACCCAACGCAGCCAGATTGTCTGTAGCCGATTCGGTAATGGGCAAGTGGACCTTTATTGGAAATCCTGCTACCGGAGATGACTGTGATATCACATTTCATTCACAGAGCACATACATCCTTCCGGTACATGGATATAAAGATGCATTTATTTTTATGGCCGACCGCTGGGATCCTGATAATGCGATCAATGGTCGCTACGTCTGGCTCCCTGTCCTGTTCAACAAAAAAGGACAACCCTGGCTCAAATGGATGGATGAATGGGATCTCTCAATTTTTAAAAATTAATTTCAAATTTTGAATGAAGATTCGGTATATGGGGAATTGGAAACCGCGGAACTTTAGGAGTACCGGAACGTCACGGGTTCGATCTGTTTTTTGGTGACTACGACCATGTACATGCCCACAGTTATGATCCGGAATGTCTGATAAAAAACAGCAAAGAGGCTATGCTTGAAAGCAATGAGGGTTATTATTATGTGGGAAATTAATGAAGATGATCTTTCGTATCTTCATTTTATAGATAAACTATGGAAAGTTAAAAACTTATGGAGGGAAGATGATGCTATTCTATATGCTGCATTGCTGCATAAGGCAGACAGACCGGTAGATTTGAGAAGTTCTAAAACTCCTGAAAGAGCTTGATATTGATAAAAATACAATAGTTTTTGTATCCGGGGATAACGGGGGGCAGGTTACTATAGCAAATCTGGTAAATATCATGGTCCTAACTGATTGCGATGGTTTGTCAATATTGCCAACACATACTGGAAAATGAAACCGAAAAGAACATAAATATATGTTCTGGACAGCCGACAGGCATTGGGCAGTAAGGTCAGGTGACTGGAAAACGGTTTCGGTACCAGTTAAAAAAAATTTAGTCGGATAATAGTGATTTAATAAATGAATTTAAATTAATTTAGAAGAAATTAGAAATTATACAGTTATAAGAAATTAAAATTAAATAAAAAATGAATTTTGGATATCAAAAGCTTTATATCGACGGAAAATTAGTCGATGCTGAAAGTAAAGAGTGCACAAAAGTAATTTGCCCTGCAACAGGAGAGTCCATTGCCGAAGTTGCTAAGGCAGGTGAAGTTGATGCCGAAAAGGCACTTATTGCTGCACAGAAAGGTTTTAAATACTGGTCTAAACTATCGCTTGCCGAACGTACAGAATGGATGCTAAAATTACGTGAAGCGGTGTTGGAGAACGAAGATTTACTTCGCCAGGCTATAATCCATGAAATGGGAAAAACCTATGAGGGAGCATGGGAGGATATTGAAGCTTTAGTTAACGGTTTGGAGTGGTATCCGGCGGCAATGAAAAACTATCGTGAGGAACAAATACCAGATTATGAAAATACTCATCGCCATAGAATGATCTATCAGCCTGCCGGTGTTGCAGTGGCTTATCTGGCATGGAATTTCCCGTTATTAAATGTTGGCTTTAAATTAGGGCCTGCCCTGGCAGCGGGATGCAGCCTTATTATTAAGCCTTCAACTCTTTCTCCATTGTCTGCATATTTGTTAGGTAAAATAATGTTTGATATCAATTTCCCGGCGGGTGTTGTAAATATTCTGTCAGGTCCTGCCAAAGAGGTTGCCAACATCCTTACCAAGAGTAAAAAAACGAATGTGCTAACCATGATCGGTTCTACTCGAACAGGATTACAGGTAATTGCCGACAGCAACACCTCCATTAAGCATTTGAGTATGGAGCTTGGAGGAAATGCCCCCTTTATTGTTTTTGAGGATGCCGATATGGAATCTGCTTTGGAGAATGCAATTAATCTAAAATTTGGAAATTCGGGCCAGGTGTGTGTTGCCGTCAATCGTTTTTTTATTCATAAAGAAATTTATGATAAATTTATTGAAGCATTTATTAAAAAAACTAAGGATTTGGTACTCGGTTTTGGGCTTGAAGAGAAACCCGATATGGGACCTCTGGTGACAAGGCATGACAGGGATAGGATGTTTGACCTTATTAACGATGCCGTATCGAAGGGGGCAAAATTGGAAACGGGAGGTAAGATACCGAAAGGAAAAAAGAGCGGTAACTGGATTGAACCAACCGTTTTAACCCATGTTACCCCTGAAATGCGGGTGTTCAGGGAAGAAATATTTGGTCCCATCGCCCCGTTTATGAGCTTTAAAACAGATGATGAAGTACTTAAGTTGGCCAATGATACAGAGTATGGATTGGCTTCTTATATTTTTACCAATAATCATAAACGTATTGAACGGTTTACGGAAGAATTGGAGTTCGGAGAAGTTCAGGTAAATGGTGTGAAATATTCCATATACCTGCCTCATGGAGGTATTAAAAATAGCGGGATTGGACACGACTGCTCTCATTTGGCGCTGGATGACTATTTAATTAAGAAACGAGTTACAATAAAAATATAAAATTTAAATTAATATCTTATGGAATCAATGTTTATTCCTTTCCTGCTGATCATTTTTGCGAGTTTTTTCCAGGGTACATTCGGTGTGGGTATGAAATACATAGCTCCGCTGAAGTGGGAATCATGGTGGATGGTTTATGCAACCATTGCTATGTTGATTTTTCCAATTGTCTGGGCGCTGATCGCCGTTCCGGGCTTATTTCGTATTATAGCAATCTCGCCAATTGACGTAGTTCTTTTGGCTATGCTGCTTGGCTTTCTTTGGGGCATCGGGGGAATTTTGTTTGGTGTTAGTATTCCATATATCGGAATCTCTCTTACTTATGGCATCGTTATGGGCCTGGCTTCTTCTGTAGGTAGCCTGATACCGTTTTTTCAAATAAAAAATGCCACCCACAGTTTGGCATTTCCTTTCATCATGTCCGGAATTTTTGTGATGTTGATTGGGGTTGCCATTACGGCAATGGCAGGCATAAAAAGGGACAAAATACTCAACAGGGGAAATAATGGCAAGTCCGGTAATATTATCAAAGGGCTAATAATAGCTTCTGTCTGCGGGATATTGTCGGCCTTGTTAAATGTTGGGTTTGTTAGTGCTGCACCGGTGGCTAAAATGGCTGAGGCTTCCGGTGTGATTGCCCGAAACAGTAGCATGGCAGCCTGGGTAGTAGTTCTTTTGGGTGCCTATTTGATGAATGCAGGTTATGCTGTTGTTTTATTAGTAAAGAACAAGAGTTGGAACTCCTTTGCATTTGCCGGTTCAGGTAAAGCTTATTTTTGGGCGATTATTTCCGGTTTATGCTGGTTTGCAGCACTTGGTGTTTATGGACAGGGATCCGCTTTAATGGGGAAATTAGGGCCTGTTATTGGATGGCCAATGTTGCTGGGACTGTCATTGATTATCAGTAATATCTGGGCCTATGGCTCCGGAGAGTGGAAAGGCGCAAAGAAACCGTTCCTGTTGTTACTTTTTGGTTTGGTGGTATTAATTATTGCCAGTATTATATTGGGATATGCTAATAGTATTCAATGAAATAAAACATCTTTGATTAGATGATCTTTGACTTTTTGATGAATAATTATTCAATTGTGGGAGCCCCCGCTGACTTATATGTAAAAAGAGTATATAATGAAAATAAAAAAAATTGAACCGTTTGTCGTAAACCAATATTTGAAAGAACCTTTTCATTTTTCACAGTGGGAGTATCAGTCAAGGACAATATGTCTGGTAAAAATTACAACTGATAATGGAATATATGGTTGGGGAGAAGGTTATGGGCCTGCTAATCTCGTAAAGGCCGGGATTGAGTTTTTTACTCCATTTATTCTTGAAATGGATCCCCTTGAGCATGAAACAATATGGCAACACATGTATTTGAGATCATTGGATTATGCCCGTAAGGGAGTATTACTGGCAGCACTTAGCGCTATTGATATTGCGCTATGGGATATCAAGGGAAAACATTTCCAACTCCCTGTCTCGTCATTATTGGGTGGTAGAAAATGTGAATATGTAAAACCATATGCAACGGGACTGTATTTTTCAAGTAGTGGGGATTTAAAAGAAAGATTGGTTGAGGAAGCACTTTCGTACAAAGAACAAAACTTTCAAGGTATAAAAATGAAAGTGGGACTAGGCATTCTTAAAGACGTGGAACTTATAACTGCTATTAAAAAAGCCATTGGCGATGATGTGGAATTGATGATTGATTCCAATCACGCTTATTCTTTAAAAGAAGCCATTCAATTATGTTATAGGTTAAAGGATTTGAATATTTCATGGTTCGAAGAACCAGTCTCTCCTGAACATTATGATTGCTACCGACAACTAAGAGAGAAAACAAATATTCCTATTGCAGGAGGTGAGTGTGAATATCTGCGATATGGATTTTTACAACTTTTTCAAAACCAATCTGTAGATGTAGCACAACCGGATATATGTGCTGCAGGAGGTATTACTGAAGTAAAAAGAATTGCGGCGATGGCTAACA
>Ga0136651_10000990_pt1 | contig 15577 bp, 7 predicted proteins | sample Mar14236cmmetaG_FD_94867 | JGI IMG/M metagenome (GOLD analysis project Ga0136651, IMG submission 94867) | Marine hydrothermal vent microbial communities from Guaymas Basin, Gulf of California to study Microbial Dark Matter (Phase II) - Marker... ...
ATCAATCCTGCCCCAAGATGAATTGGATATGCCCTGGAAGGAAAGGTTGGTTTCTGTATTAGTGCATCATCCCCAGCTGGAATTTGAGCTGCATTCAGCCTACATCCCCCCAGGTGCATCCCACGGGTGGTTGAAGATCGAGACCTTCGAGGGTATCTACAATTATCTTGCCCACAAGAATGAGATTCCCCGAATTTTATGTGGTGATTTTAACTCCCCCAAACAGGAACTCCCTGATGGACGGACGGTGCTGTGGGGTCAGTATGTTGATGATAATGGATCAATCGAAACGCCAGATGATCCACGGTGGCCCTCGGGTGAAAAACTGGTGATCTGTGATCTGGCAGAATTCGATCTGCCGGATCTTTACCGCCAGCTTAACGGCTGGGAGGCTGAGGATTACAGCTTTGTGGTCTGGCGCAAAGGGAAGATTGTTTCAAGAAGGCGCTTTGATCATGTGTTTGCATCCCAAGCAATGAATACTGTATCGTGTAGGTATATTCATTCCGTCAGAGAGAATTGGTTGAGTGATCATTCGTCGCTTGAGGCTGAGTTTGATATATCTGATTGAATAATCTACATAATTTCAATTTTTAAACCAAGTCGAAACTCATAAGAAACTTACACCTTCGATAGGTTATGACATTCTGCTTTGACGGGGAATTGGTTACGTCCTATACTTAAAATGTCATCCAATTGTGACATGAGGAGAAGGTACTTCTATGAGCTTCCTCGAAGATCAAAGGCGTAAAGTTGTTCTCCACAGAGATCAGTTATTTAATGACCCAGGAGGCGGAATCTATCGAGGTAAACCGAGGGAATTTGTTTTAGCTGAACCCATCCTGAACCTCTGGGATGGGATCCGGGATGATGCTATTGCATACTTCAATCGCAACCAGATCCCCTGGTGGATGGGAGGAAAGGAGAACCTTCCCACCGGCCATTTATTATCTTCCCAGGTCGCTTGTGTTAACCATTTGTTTTGGCTCCGCGAGAATCAAGAGGCTGCTAGCCAGATCCTGAAAGGGATCTCAGCTGATTTTAAAGCAGCTGTGATTGTGGATGATGGTTTTGTAGAGTTTGAGGTCATCGGAGAGCAAAATTACCTCGGTGAACGATCTCACTCCCGGGGAGCCAATGCGACCTCGATCGATGCTGTGATGGTGGGAAAGAAGATCTCGGGAGAGAAAACCCTGGTCATGATCGAGTGGAAATATACCGAACACTACCCTGTTGGCGACAGTAAATATATCCCGGCCCGCTCGCAGATCTATGATTCTCTGCTGGCTGAGGCGGATTGTCCCATCCAGGTGGATGAGTTTGAGGCCCTCTATTTCGAGCCTTTTTACCAATTGACCCGCCAGACCCTGCTGGGCTGGCAGATGGTCAAGGCCGGGGAATATGGCTGCAGTGATTATTTGCATTTGCATGTCATCCCGAAGGATAATTTGGATCTGCGGGACCGGGTGACTTCGCCAGGACTACCCGGCAAGGCTATGTCGGAGGCCTGGAAAGCTATCTTGAAATCATCCCGGCGCTATCGCGTTGTCACGCCAGAGAAATTGTTAGAGCCGACAAAAAGCACTCGGGATACAAAATCGATTCATGATTATTTGTCCCAGCGCTATGAGAATTAATGTTCAGATTTCTTCAGTTCCAGAAAAGGAGGCACAAATGAGCAAATTTGATTTTTCTGATTTATTTGCCAAATATCCTGCGATCATCTCTGCCATGCCGGATGAATTTACCAGCCATGAATTCATCCTCAATCTTGCCCGGGAAAATCAAACTGAATACGTTAATGCCTTATTCGCTTATAGAAATGTGTCCAGAGAAGGGAAACCCACACCCTTCATGTTCGTCCATGGGGAACTATCCCGTGGGCTGAGAAAATATCCTGAGTTAGTTGAGAAAATTGCTGACGTTTCCAGTGTAGACATTTTTGGTCAGCCGAATGGTTGTTCCTTGTGGAGGAAGCTTAAATAAGGAACAGCTCTTCCGGATGGCATAACGGGATCGTTATATATCTGATAATTGGCCGGGTTTATTTGAACCTAAGCTGCGAGTATCACAGATAAAGGGAATCTTGGAGTGGGTAAAAAAGCATCTTGGACAACCCGCTTATAAAAGGCTGATTTTAACTCACCACAAGAATCTGAATTTTGGGCACTACCTGGTAGATGACCGACATAAAAGAGGGGTAGAAAACTTTCGAGGTGAGTGGATTGAGTTTGGCTCAGAGCAGTTTCCGGATTGGGATTCCGTTGTAATATATCTGCGGGAAAAAGCTGTAGCCTGACAGACTCTGACTGACAGTTGGTTTTACCCAAGCACTTATGCAACAGTAGGCCAGACCCGGTTAAATAATGGCAGTATAGTGCAAGGCAGAAGTTGTATTTTGGTGAAGAAACGTCCCGCTTTATTATTTAAACGGAAAACGGTTTTTGTTTTCCCGGTCTTCTATCATGTGCTACCGGTCAGAAGACGCGGCTTTCATACATTTTCCGTCCCCGGTCGGTGCGGAGCACCTTAAAAGCTTACACCTTCGATAGGTTGTGACATATGTCTTTGACGTCTGATTACTTTGTATCTATACTTTATATGACATGTTTTGGTGATATTAATAATCGATGATAATAAAAACCTGCTTGCGATTGATCTCTGCCATCCTGATGGAGAAAAGCGAGGAGTGGCAGACCGGAAGAACATATTTGAGTTTTGAAGGTTCAGACTAACCGGGCAATGGATACAGTTGATCGAATTTACAGAAAAGATGTTGCACAATCCCCTAGTACATTTGGCTTCATTTTTTATAATGCAAACTTACACCTTCGATAGGTTATGACATATGTCTATGACGCGATGGTGGTTCAGGCATATACTCATTATGTCATGAATTTGTGATGTTTTTAGTAGATATATTTATTTACATTTTAGGGAATTTCAAATGAAAGGTTTTCAGTAATGAGCAATAAAGCACCACTTTGTCCAGTCCACAAAGTCCCTATGGTATTAAGGCTAGCCAAAAAAGGGAGTTTTGCCGGAAAGCACTTCTTTGGTTGCCCTAAATTTCCGAATTGCCGCGAAACTGTAAATTATGATCCGGCAATTCATGGTCCAATTGAAGAAGTAAAAAAATCTTCAAGGAAAACAAAATCTAGCTCGCAATCCAAGAGTCTCCTCCTGGAATTCCCATCTCCTCGAAAAAGGGAAACTCCAAAATCACCAATCCATTTTGAGAGCCGATCTAAATTTGAAGATTTGCAAAGTCGTTTTTATGAGAACGCGTTGTTACCTGAGCAATTATTGAAGAGTCTCCATCGAGGACAAATTGATTCTTCTTTATTGCGCTCTTTATCTCAATGGAGACTAGATTATCCCTTTCCTGTATCCAAAATTGATTCCGTTGTACACCAATCAATTTTAGGAGTAGTTGAGAAAATATTACTTCGCGGATCTAGAACCCTCTGTTCTCCCAATGTGCAAGCGGTATTAAATGACAGGATCTATCAGACGCAACTTGCCCAAGATGATTGGGTAAAAGTTGCTAGAGAAGCATCATACTTCAGGTCAGGATCAAGAGGTTTTGATTGGTTTGATAGTGATGAAGAGAAAGAGTTTTACTTGAAAGTGCTGCCTGATAGTGCTGGCTCTATAAATGTCCAGCAATGGATTATTCCACAAGTATCCTTAAATTCATTACTGCCCGGATCTATCGAAGCAGGTGGCAACCAAAGAGTTGATTTTCTCCTAACACATCCAGTGGGCCTAAAAATGGTCATTGAGATTGATGGCCAACAGCACCAGGAGAGCGTTGAATCTGATCAAAGAAGAGATGAGAAATTAAGTAAACATGGTTTCAAAGTTGTTCGAATACCCGTTGATGAAATAAGAGCTGGAGGGGGAAAGAATCTTGATAGCTTGGAGATAATCTTCTCTGCTATCAATTGGGAAAAGGATTCACCTGATAACAACTCACTAATTTTGGGCATTCTTCTTTCTCGAGCCGCAGGACAAATTCAAGCAAGTATGTTGCAGGCATTAAAAAGTGGCTTTCTTCCCCTTTCACAGGAAGAACAGTGGAATATCAATTGCGAAAAACCCAAGTGGTGCGGAGATGAAGATTTATGGAAAGATGTCGTCGATGCTGCCATTGATGATTTTATTGGATTGCTCGAGGCAATAAATAAGCTCTATCTGAAAACAAAACTTGATATCCAATGCAGCTCTATATCAAGTAAAAACAATCAATCAGGAAAAATCACCCCGCATATCCAATTAGTATTCACTGACAATGCAGAACAAAAAGATAAAGCAAATTGTTTCTATGTCGCAGATATTTATGTTCCCAATCCAATAGCACAAAGTTTGCCTGTGGTCACTGAAAATCCCGTTGCCTTTTCCGATAAGGATACTATTGAGTATCTTCTATATTACATCTTCCGGAAAGATTCCTTCATGGATGGGCAGTGGGATGCGATTCAAAGGTCCATCGATGGCATGGATTCGATTGTATTACTTCCAACTGGTGGAGGAAAATCGATCGCATTTCAATTAGCATCCCTTCTCCGTCCAGGTCCTTGCATCGTTATCGATCCATTGATTGCATTAATTAATGACCAAATAGATAACCTGCGCTCAATGGGTATTGATCGAGTGATTGGAATTACCAGCCAGTTATCACAGGAAGAGAAAATTGATGCGCTTAAGGCATTTTCACGAGGACACTACCTATTCTGTTATGTAGCACCGGAAAGACTTCAAATGGAGGATTTCCGAGAAGCTCTCAGAGCAGTTACAACCATATCCCCGATATCTGTGATAGCCATCGATGAAGCCCATTGTGTATCAGAATGGGGACATGATTTTCGCACAAGTTACCTCAATGTGGCCCGAAATGCCAGGAAATTTTGTGAGCATAAAGGCAGAGTTCCTCCTTTATTAGGGTTAACTGGAACTGCTTCCCGAAGTGTTCTCAAAGATTTACAAAGAGAATTGGATATTGAAGATTTCGATGCGGTTATCACACCGAAATCTTTTGACAGGCCGGAATTGGGGTTTCAGGTTGTCCATTGCAGCTCGTCTGAAAAGAATGCGCGTTTAAAAGGTTTCCTGGGTTCATTACCTGAGTTGTTTGGTGTATCCCATAACACATTCTTCCAACCTCGGGGATCTGATAGCATGGCCGGATTGATTTTTTTCCCCCACGTCAACGGCGAATTTGGTGTGTCTACTGGCTACCAAGAGTTACGTCAGATTGTCTCAGATAGTGGCTTATATAGTGGGAGTGCTCCAAAAGGGATCGACAAAGACCAGTGGAATGATTTGAAATCAGCTTTTGCTGAAAGGTTTAAACATGATGAATTGACATTGTTGATTTGTACAAATGCCTATGGCATGGGAATCGACAAACCGAATATTCGGTATACCGTTCATACAAATTTACCTAGGTCAATCGAAGCTTTTTATCAGGAAGCGGGTAGAGCCGGAAGGGATAGGAAAAATTCGGTTTGTTTATTAATTGTCTCCAACGATAACCCTGCCAGAACCAATAAGTTGCTAGACCCTACTACTCCTTTAAGTGAAATCGCGAGAATAACAAAGGAAGTAGGATGGGGAGAGAGTGATGATATCGTCCGCATGATGTTCTTTCACGTGAACGCTTTTAAAGGTGCTCAGGAGGAAGTGCAATCTGTCCGAAATTTAATTCGGGAACTTGGCGATCTGCGGCAAATGCGATCTGAGACCATATCTTATACCCGAGATACCCGACAAGAACGGGAAAAAGCAGTCCACCGGTTAGTGATCCTTTCTGTGATCGATGATTACACTACAGATTATTCTCATGAAGAAATCAAGGTGCGATTATCTGGAGCGGACAAGGAGACCATCCTTGAGGGTTATATCAAATATGTTTCTGCCTATAACCGCCGATTAGCTGCAAACTTGGAAGATCTGGCTCGAGAGAAACTTCATTTGGAATATTCTGATTTCCTTGATTTCATTCTACAGCAATTGATCAATTTCCTATACAACACAGTGGAATTAGGCCGAAGGCGTTCCCTGGCAGAAATGCTGCAAGCTTCATCATCAGGGAATAGCGGAGAAGATATCCGCCAACATATCCTTAATTATCTTGAATTGGGGGAATATTCTGACTTATTAGAAAAGGCCATGGATCGAGCGGATGATCTGCCGCTGGTGATAGAGGAGATCATTGCAGATATCGCCACACCTAATGATGCGGCGGAAATTCGAGGGCAAACCGCAAGATTGTTAGAATCGTATCCTGACAATCCGGCTTTGTTATTCGTCCGCTCCCTTTCGGAGATACTTTGTCGAGATTGTGATGAGCAAATTGCCTTGGACAATTTGAATGCTGGTATTCAATTTGCACAATCACTATCTGGTTGGGCTTTATCATCTGAAGATATTACTCAAACGGCGATAGTAATTCTCAAGAGAGTAAAAGATAGTAACTTGGATTTGGGAGATAAGATTATTAACCTAATTCTTGAAAAAAGTTCATGCCCTCGCATGTCTGCAAGGATGTTCCTGAGCAATTCTGATCTGGAATTTCCTATGCCAGCTGTAAATTATCTAATGGAACAGATAATCGCAATTAACGAAAAGATCTTGATTTGAGGAGACATATTATGGATGATCCCAGAGATACATTATTAAAGGCAGAAGAACAGGCTCAAAAAATAGCCTCCCAACTTTCTGCTTTGAAAGAGAAAATGGAAGGCCATGCAGATGCGGAGCAATCACTGGCTGAAACGCGGACAAATCTTAAAGAGTTGATTGCTGAGCTTGTCGCTGGAACGAGCCTTCTTCAAAATGTAGTTAAGACGCTCGGCGAGATAGGAACTCCGGAGATACTTGAACAGATAAATGGGGTTGAAGAAAAAATTGATGATCAGGTTTCTAAGCTTGTGGAAGGTCTATCTAACTTCAGGGAGGTCACAGAAAGCAAATTATCGAAACTGATGATCTTTGTTTACTTACTTCTTGGATTGAACATAACATTAATCATCATTCAAATTATTGGTTTGACTCCCAAATAATCCAGAATTGAACTTAGGATAATACATATTACATGTCATCCAATACGAATACAGCACAGGGCAGGTTTTCTCTGGGCGTCACCAGCCTCTCCCAATTCATCCGTTTGCAGAACTGTGAACGTTTTTTACGCTTCCGGCTTTTTCCACAGGAGATGCAGGCTTTCCTGGATCGCTGGAATTTGACCATTCAGCCCCTCACACCATTATTAGAGGACGCTGGCTCGAAATTTGAAGAGCAAGTTGAAGCCTTTTTGTCCAAGACCGGTGATGAGGTGATTCGGCTTGAGACCAAGGATCCTGATCAAACCGTAGAGCTTCTCAAGAATGCAAAGGAGCCTACTCTTCTTTTTCAACCTCCCTTAACAGGAATTGTGGGTGGGATCGAGTTTTCCGGGTTGTCGGATATTATTCGTGTGAACCGACGTTCAGAAAATGGCTTGGATCTCCATGTCTGTGACATCAAAGCCAGCCGCAAAGAGCGCATGGAGCATCGCTTGCAGGTTGCCCTCTATATCACTATCCTGGAAAAAATGGCTGAGAAAGCAGGGATGCAAATTAGCAATCTTACAGGATCCGTCCTACATATGGAGGAAAATGGAGTTATCAGTGGCTGGGATCCTGATAACCCCGGCATTGACCTGCCGACCTATCGCATGGTGTTGGAGCGCCTGCTGACAGCAGAGGATTGTCTAGTAAAGCGGATCGCAGCGGGTGAGTTTGAAGATGCTTTTTACCATTTGAATTACCACTGTGATGGGTGTATGTACAACGCGATCTGCATGTATGACAGTGCAGAACGGTATGACCTGTCACTTATTTCATCGCTAACGGCAGCAGAAAAAAGAGCTTTCCAAATGGAGGGAGTGACTCAGATCCAGGACCTGGCCCATCTGATGGCTTTGCCTGCCAAGGGGAGTAGAGATAGAGAATTGAAGGTGGCCCAAGGCCAAGAACGACTTTACCGCCAGCTTCAGGGACAATGGTCGATTGCTCCCAAATTGCCTGTTCTGGTGCAAAAAGCTCAAAGTTCCCTGAAACATTTAGACCCATCTGTTGAATCAGCTCCCTTTATTTTTAATAGCGGCTTTAGTTCTTTACCCAGTGACGAGTCCTCACCCGGACTGATAAAAATCTTCTTTGATGCCCAAAAGGATTATTTGCAGGATCGTTTATACATGATCAGCTCCCTGATCTCAGGCCCTGGTGGTGAAAGGGTTATCGTCGAGTGTGCTTCAGGTCCTCCCTCAGCAGAAGATGAAAGGGATTTACTACTACGTTGGATAAGAGGAACATTATTGGCTGTTGCCGGGGTCGCGGGGTCAGATTTGGCTCCCCTTCATCTCTATTGTTATGACCGATTTGATCAGAAGATCGTCCTGGAAGCCTTAAAGCGCCACCTTGATGATGTGGCTGCTGTGCCAGGTTTCTTTGATTTGATGACTCAGAGCCCGGCTTTGGAACAATCTATGGTTTCCTTCCTGGCTGATGAGCTGCGTGATCGAAAAAACCTGGGATTGGTCTGTATGCCACTCCATGATGCAGCCCGTATGAGGGGTTTCGATTGGCAAGATGATTTTTATAAATATTATGAGCTGTTCCGAGCTCGTCTGTTTGATAACCGCAGGAATGTGATCCGCAAGGAAGATGGCTCCTTGTCCCCGGTACCCGGCGGCTCAGATCTTGCGGATCAAAATATTCAGCGCATTGAATCGGCCAGCCGGTTTAACTCCCAGATTCCACTTGAATATGCCTATGCAGCCTGGGATCTATTACCAGAGAACAAGAAGGACGAGAAATTATTGGAACCCTTCAGGCAGGTGGATCTGATGGCCTTGCAAGCTTTTGCAGGCCAACGAGCCAAGGCCTTGGCTTACCTGGAAGCAAAAATTTCTCCCAAAAACGATTATCTGGATAAACCTTTGTTGAGTATTCCCGAGATCACCCAGGATTCTTTGGATTCATCCTTGGTGCGTAGTTTAAAGGATTTCTTGTACATTGAACACCATACATCACTTCAGAATAAATTGATGATTTATCGTCTGCCCATAGAACAAAGAGTCCAGACCGGGTTGTCGCTGTTGTTAAAATGCCAGGCCAAGTTGCCGGATGATAAGTACAGATTTTGGGTGGAGTCTGAGGGCTTAGGGCTGGATCATGATTTGGTGATGAATGCCTGCCGGCTGAAAGAAGGTTCCTGGGTAGTAGTGAATGAAGTCTCGGGAGATGTCACTCCAGGTAGAATTAAACACGGTCGATTGGGTATTGTTGAAGAACAGGATGATCAGAGAATCACAGTGCAGCTCTTGGGCATCACTTTCCGTAATGGGACTTTCCGTTATTATCATAATAATCGTTTGGAACCGAATATGGGTGAATATTATACGATCGATGAAATGGCGGATGATATCAATGCGGACAAGATTCTCTTGGCATTGGATAACGCCCACTCAAATACTTTGTATCGCTGGTTGTCAAAATCTCCGGAAATTAGGCAGGCAGGCGGAAAAACACAATTCCTGGAAGAATTCACTGCTTTAATTGATCAAGTGGGTGGGAAAAAACGTCTCACAAAAAAACAGAAAAATGTGATCGTGGACGATGTTCAGGACCCCCTAATTTTAGTTCAAGGTCCCCCCGGTACAGGGAAAAGTGTCACTTTAGCCTGGAGTGTCATTTCACGCCTGGCACTCTCCGCATCGCGGGGCCAAACGTTGCGGGTTGCCGTTTGCTGCAAAACTCATAACGCCGCAAATATTGTCTTGAAGGCGATTTATGACCAGCTGAAAAGCGTCTCTGGTTTTGCCCTTAGCAAGTATGGCCTCGATAAATTAAAAGGCACGAGGATAGTAAAAATTGTTAATGATCTGGAGGATATAGTACCTACGGGTGTCGAACCGTTTGCCCCTTATCCTGCTGGCTCTGCAGAACGGGAAGAGTTGTTGAATGAAAGTTGGGTTGTGATTGGTGGAACTCCCGGAGGAGTATATAACCTGCGCCGCTATCAGGCTGGCCGGGTGAAGGATATCAATTGGGAAAAAAAGACCTTTGATTTACTGGTCATCGACGAAGCCTCCCAGATGTCGGTACCGGAAGGAATGCTTAGCGCGGCCTTCTTGAAGAAGGATGGCCAGATCATCGTGGTAGGTGATCACCGCCAGATGCCGCCTATCGTGGCCCACGACTGGGAAGAAGAGGAACGGCGAAACATCCAGCACAACGAACCTTATAAGTCCCTCTTCGAGTTCTTGCGCAATCGCGGTTTCCCCTGTGAGGGGCTGGATCAAAGTTTCCGACTCCATGAAGTGATTGCCAAATTCCTGCATGAGAATATCTATCACCAAGATGGGATCCGTTTCATCTCAAAAAGAAAAACCCTGCTGACCACCCCGCCACCAACCAATGATTACGTTGATGCGGTTTTGGATCCAGGCTATCCCATTGTAGTTGTGGAGCACAATGAACACAGCTCTCAGCAATATAACCAGACCGAAATCGAGCTGGCCCGACCGCTGATCGATGTCTGTGCCCATCAACTGAGTTTGAATGGGACGGAGGGGATAGGGGTGGTGGTTCCCCATCGGGCTCAGCGGGCGCTGCTGCGGAAGGAGTTCCCGGAGCTGGCAGCTGTGGATTCCATCGATACTGTTGAGAAGTTTCAAGGTGGAGAAAGGGATGTGATCATAGTGTCTGCCACAGCATCGGACCCCGATTTTGTGCTGGCAGAGGCGGATTTCTTGTTGAATATCAATCGATTGAATGTGGCCCTTTCCCGGCCACGCATGAAGCTGATTGTGATTGCTTCCCAATCGGTGGTGGATCTGCTGACCTCTGACCTGGATGTTTTCCAGAACGCAGTGCTCTGGAAACAACTTTACCACCGCTACACGCCGGATCTGTTATATGAAGGCAGCCAAAATGGAACGCGCCTTTGGGTGAGGGGAAAGGCGGCCTGATAAAATAAATACAGGTATGTATTACTCTAAAGCGAACCCTGAGCAGTTAGAAGCAATTACCACAACAGATGGTCCTTTGTTGATCATTGCCGGTCCGGGTTCTGGTAAAACGTTCACGCTTGTGGAACGTGTGATTTATCTAGTGACAGAGAAGAACGTTCTTCCAGAGAATATATTTCTGGCCACATTCACGGAAAAAGCTGCTCACGAGCTGGAAACTCGCATTTCTAACCGCCTCCATGAACTGGAAATCCCTTTTAATATCAATGAGATGTACTTGGGTACGTTTCATTCCATCTGCTTGCGGATACTGAAAGAAAACCGGGAGTTCACCCGACTGAAAAGAAATTTCATTATGATGGACCAGTTCGATCAGGGTTATTTCCTTTATCAACGCCTGAGGGAATACTTGGATATTCCAGAGATCGGGCATGTTACCGGAAGGAAAAGACTCTCCAACTGGAATAAAGCCCAAAATCTATTAAAGTGGCTCAATAAGGTTTCTGAAGAAGCCCTGGATGTCAATCATTTATTGGATGCGGTAGATGAGCCCGTCCGGGTATTGGGCCAGTGCTACCAGCTTTATCAGCAGCAGCTGGAAGAAGCCAATGCCCTGGATTTTTCGACCATTCAATCTGAAGCCTTAAAATTATTGCGAGAGAATTCTGATGTGCTGGATAAGCTGCAGGGCAAGATCACACATTTCATGATCGATGAGTACCAGGACACGAACACTATCCAGGAACTGATCTTAAATCTATTGGCCGGTGAGCACCCCAACCTGTGTGTGGTGGGGGATGATGACCAGGGATTGTACCGCTTCCGAGGTGCCACGATTCGTAACATCCTCCAGTTTAAGGACCAATTTGAGGATAGTGAATGTGCGGAAGTGCAGCTGACCACCAATTACCGCTCCCACCCAGAGATAATCAGTTTTTATAATCAATGGATCACAGATCAAAACTGGATCGAGGATGGCGTATCTTTCCGTCACCAGAAAACGATTTCACCGCAGGATCAAGCCTTTCCTCAAGGACCAACCGTGCTCAGTATTGGCGGCGATAACGAAAAAAAGTGGCAGCAGGAGGTGCTGGAATTTCTCCTTACTCTCAGGGACAAAGGCCGCCTGACAGACTGGAACCAGGTTGCGTTTCTGCTTCGATCCGTTAAAACTGACCGCAATGTACGTTTGGCCCGCTTCCTGGAGCGGAATGGCATTCCGGTTTATTCCCCCCGCTCCAACCAGTTTTTTGAGCGGGAAGAGATCCGCCTGATGATCGGGGCCCTGATTTTCCTTTTCCCGCAATTTCCTGAGGTTCGTAAGTGGAGTGAGGATGCTCACCTGGATATCTGGGATTATTACGACGAGGACTGTTTTGGTGCTTTTGCCCAGGAGCTCCGGAAACCGGAAAACGAGGACCTGCTCAAGTGGTGTAAAACACACGCAAAACAACACCTGAATCTAACTTCCAATGCCGATTACGCATTTTTAGGTTTGTTTTATCGGCTGCTTCGATTTCCGCTCTTCAGCAACTATTTAGCTGAAGATTATCTCCAGAAAACCCTGATGCACAGCCGCGCAATGAGAAACCTGGGTTTATTTTCCCAGATGTTAAACAAGTTTGAGTATTTGCATAACATCAACGTTCTTACCCCGGATTTTCTGGAAAAGAATATTAAGGATCTTTTTAACCAGTTTTTACGCTACTTGCAAGACGGCGGTCTGGATGAATACGAGGATGAATCCGAATATGCACCCAGCGGGAGTGTCTCTTTCCTGACCATTCACCAGTCCAAGGGTTTGGAATATCCAGTTGTGATCGTGGGATCCCTCTGGACTGTGCCCCGCAAGAATTACACAGCGCTTGATGAGCTCTTAGAACAGAGCTACCTTACCAGACCCCCCTTTGAGCCCCTGGAGAAGACTAAGTACTATGATTTCTGGCGATTATTCTACACCGCCTATTCCAGAGCCCAGAATATCCTAGCATTAACTGCCGATGAGGTCCGGGAAGGACACGGAAAGAATCCATCCAAGTATTTTTTGGCGTATTACGACAGTTTACCCTCCTGGAGAGACCGGAGGTTCAAACCGCAGCAGATCCCCCTGGATAAGATCAAGGATGTCAATCTCAAACGGGAATATTCATTTACTTCAGATTTGTCCGTTTATGAAAACTGCGCTGAGCAGTACCGCTTCATCCGCGAGCTCGCTTTTGCGCCCAACCGCCAGAGCCCGATCCTATTCGGTACCCTGGTGCACCAAACGATTGAGGATATCCATAAAACGGTTTTGCGGGGCGAGGAAGATCTGCTATCCAGAGACCAGGTGGATGATTGGTTTGACCTGAACTACAACACCCTGACCAAAAGAGAACGGGTCTACCTGGACCCCTACCGCAAGAACCTGGCTCGGGAGCAGGTCCAGCGTTATTATCAGCGTCATGAGAATGAGTGGGACCATATCCGGGAAAGTGAAGTCGATGTCTCCCTGGTGAAGGATGCCTATATTCTCACCGGTAAAATTGATTTAATCGCCGGGCAGGATGGCACAGTAGAAATTGTCGATTTTAAATCGGAAAAGAAACCCGATGTAAATGACCTCAAAGACCGGGACAAGCTGGAGCGCTATCGCCGGCAGCTGGAAGTTTACGCCCATATTGTCCAGGAGCGCACTGGCTTAGAGGTCAGTAAATCCCATCTGTATTACACCAGCGAAAAGGACGGCAATCCCTACATCACCTGGGACAAAGACGAACGAGCAATAGAAAACACTATTCAGACCTTTGACCAGGTGGTGGATAGGATTGAAGAGCGGGATTACCGCATCCCGGAGCGGCCCATCAAAGTCTGCCAGGAATGTGACCTGCAGCACTACTGCGACGCTAAGAACTGGATCTTTTTGGAGGAGAACTGATGACTGAAGAAAAAGCCAAGTATGATGTGACACAGAACGAATTATTTGATGTGGATGAATATAAATTTGAACCCATCAAAGGTTATCCGATGCTCAATTGGCGCGGGAAGCGTCCTTTTTCTTCTACCCAGTATTACCCGGCTCAGTTGAAGGAAATACATGGAGAAGAGGTAGATGGATGGAGAAACAAAATCTTTTGGGGAGATAACTTACAGGTCATGAGCCATCTGCTAAAGGAATACCGAGGAGAGATTGATTTAATTTATATTGATCCACCTTTTGATTCTAAAGCTGATTATAAGATTCAATTAAAGTTTAGGGGTGCAACAACAGCAAATGATCGGACCCTCTTTGAGGAGAAGCAATACACTGATATATGGACAAATGATGAATATCTTCAATATATGTATGAAAGAATAATCATAATAAAGGAGTTATTAAGTTCTTCAGGTTCTTTGTATTTACACTGCGATTATAGAAAGAATCATCACATAAGGTGTATATTGGATGAGATATTCGGTCCAGCAAGATTCGTAAACGAAATTGTCTGGTGCTATAAATCAGGAGGTTCGACAAAGAAGCATTTTGCCCGGAAACATGACACTATATTCTATTACTCAAAATCGGATTCCCCCACTTTTAATGTACTAAAAGAAAAATCATACAATAGGGACTTTAAACCATACCGATTTGAAGGAGTAGAAGAATTTGAGGATGAAATTGGTTGGTACACGATGGTAAACATGCGTGATTATTGGGAAATAGATATGGTTGGAAGAACCTCATCTGAACGATTGAATTATCCAACTCAGAAACCAGAAGCATTACTTGAGAGGATAATCTTAGCTTCAACTAAACCTGGAGATATTGTATTTGATGCTTTTATGGGTTCTGGCACTACTCAAGCAGTTGCGATGAAATTAGGGCGGAAATTTTTAGGGGCTGATATAAACCTCGGCGCAATACAAATAACCACAAAGCGATTGATGAATATACAAAATGCTTTAAAGAGTACCAGAAAAAGTGAATTACCCTTAGATACTACGGGTAATGAGTTGATTAAGGACCTATATTATGGGTTCGAAGTATTCAATGTTAATAACTACGATATATTTCGAAATCCTGAAGAAGCGAAATTACTTCTCTTAGAGTCACTTGAAGTAACTCCATTCCGGCAAGGCTCTGTATACGACGGAGAAAGAGAAATGCGCATGGTAAAAATAATGCCTGTAAATCGTATTGCAACAAAAGCTGATTTGAATGAATTAATAACAGGTTTTGATTATAAGGCATTTGAGAAGCGCCATGCTTCTGATCCCAATAAACCTGTAGAGAAGATTACTTTGGTTTGTATGGGCCATGAACCTGACCTAGCAGCCACGCTTAAAAAGGAAGTGCATCCATATAATATCGATGTTGATGTTATTGATATTCTCCGTGATAAGAATGATCTCCAATTCAAACGGGATTCAGAAGCAGAGTTATTTATTGATGATAAGCATTTGAAAATTGATAACTTTTATCCAATGAATTTACTTCAAAAATTAAGTTTCCAAAAAGAAAAAATTGGAGACTGGCGAGAGCTAGTAGAATCGGTGATGATCGATTGGAATTACGATGGAGCTGTCCTGCAGCCATCA
>Ga0136651_10000992_pt1 | contig 15566 bp, 13 predicted proteins | sample Mar14236cmmetaG_FD_94867 | JGI IMG/M metagenome (GOLD analysis project Ga0136651, IMG submission 94867) | Marine hydrothermal vent microbial communities from Guaymas Basin, Gulf of California to study Microbial Dark Matter (Phase II) - Marker... ...
GACAAAGAGTGAACGCACAAAGCGGTCCATGAGATCGGAGTAGGCGTGGGCCGCCTCGATCCCGGAAGCCTGTTCCAGTCTGGTCCTTATAAGGGGTTCCCTTGAGCTGAGGAACTCTGTTACAGCGTCATGGATCCTCTGCGTGCTATCAGATGGCGTCTCGATCCTCCTCGCCGGTACGGATACGGATGGCCTTTTCCACAGGGGTGACGAATATTTTTCCGTCTCCTATCTCACCGGTGTAAGCATGCTCCTTGATCGTCTCAACAACACGGGCTGCAAGGTCGGTGGCTACAACCACCTCCATCTTGATTTTGGGCAGAAAGTCCACCACGTACTCGGCCCCCCGGTAGATCTCCTTGTGCCCCTTCTGTCTCCCGAAACCTTTTACCTCTGTGATGGTAATCCCGCTCACCCCTAATTTCAGCACGGCGTCTTTCACATCGTCCAGCTTGAAGGGCTTGATAATAGCTTCTATCTTTTTCATGTCACATATCTCCCTTAGTAGCTTATGAGTAAATCTGTGCTCAAAAGGCGCACAAAATGTCTTAAAATCAAGAAGTGTAAAGTGAACTAAAGTGATCCAAAGTGACTAAAGTAATCTAAAGTGCCTAAAGTTCAAGGTCACTCTTGTCCAAAATCGGTTTTTCTTTGGACAGCATTTTCGGGCTAAAGACAGCCTGAATTTTCTGTTGATAAATGGGCCGTGTAAAATCAGATGCTTATCTGTCCAAAAAGCCGATTTCTACTTTATTTTGGACGGTAGTGGTTCAAGGTAATATTTAACATTTTCAAATTGTCTAAAGTTCTTAATCAAGGCCTTGAGAAAACCATCCGTATATAAAATGTCACGAAGTTCCTTAATTTTAGGCACTTCAAACTTTAGGCACTTTAGGCACTTAAATCCCACTCTTCCAGCCCGTCCTGCTCCACGTAGCTCACCTGTTTAGGCCTGACCTTCCTGTAGACCTTCAGGGGATCCTGTCTTTTTCCATCCACCATGAGGAGATCATCTTCGATTGAGATGCCGAAGAGACGTTCGTTTTCTTTCAGGAACGGCAGGATCAGCGCCCAGTCCCCCTTGTCCATGGGTACTACTTCGGTACCGTTGAGCTGCTGTTCGTCCACCAGGTGAAAGGGATCACGTACAAATATGGCCCCTCCCGAGGCCAGGGAAAACAGATTGGACCCGGGGTAGGGGGTGGGGGCCGGCCTGACAAGCCCCTGATCGTCAAAACCTATCCCGTTCAAGACCACAAAGCCCCCTCCGTTGTGGGGATCGCCCGCCATGAAGGATTCTCCCAGATAGTCCAGGCAGGTGCCGTTTATGACTACCCGTGGTTTCCCCACGGCGTTGATAAGGGGTCTGCCGGCCGCATTGCCCATGACATAGACCTCTCCCCCCTTTGCCCCGTACATAAAGGTCTGACCCACATCGCCGTAAACTACCATCTTCCCGGACTTCATGATCTGTCCCAACTGGTCCTGGGCGTCCCCATGCACGTGAATGTGGAGGCCGTCCATCCCTGAACCGAGATAATCACCCGAACTGCCGTAGATGTCTATGTGCACTCCCCCAGAGTCAGGTCCCAGGCCGCAGCCGTGAAAACGCTGCCCCTTGAGCCCGAAGACAATAAAGCGTCTCCATCCCCTGAAAAAGGCCTCTGACAGGAGTCGGCTGTCACAGTGATCACCTTCAGGTGGGAACAGGGAGGCGTCGATTATCAACGCCTTCTCACCGTAGGTGGGCCCCCTGAAGAACTGCCTGGTCTCCCAGTCTATGAGGCGGTAGGCGGATTTTACATCCTCCCTTCCGAGAGATGGAAAGTGATGAAAGATGGCGTCCAAGGTCTGGTTGATCATCTGAAGTATTGAGCGGCGTTTCTTATCGTGGAGGGGGTAACGCCTGTCTAAGAGCATGGTGAGGGCGGACAGGGCCACCTCGAAGTGGGCGTCACCCTTTAGCGACCACTCCTTTATCTCTTTCAGGCAGTCCATAAGGTCTGAGTAGTCCCAGTCACTGATTCCATCCTTCACGTACTGGTACAGGAGGTCAGGCCGCTGAAGGTGGAAGAACTCGGAGATGTCGAACCTGTCCTGGTTTTCTCCGGCCACCAGGTAGTAGACCTGCCCGGGCAGATAGGGTGACTGACCAGGCGGGGCCGTGATCCCGCGCCCGAACTTGTCAACGCAGGTCAGTTTTCTCTCAAGGGCGCCGCCCTCTCCCTTTTCAAGGTTGAAGGTAAAGGAGCCCCCGTCCGTATGACTCCCCCCGCGGGCGTTCCAGTACCTGTCCGCCACGGTTCCCACGCGTGGGTCTTCCGCTGCCAGGCTCTTGAGGGTGGCATCTATGGCCTGTTTCTCGGAACATATGAGCCCCACCTGCACCTGGCCGTCGTGAAGGGCAAAGACCTGGGGCCTCAGCATGGACGTATCGGTGATCCCGATGAGCTGAAGGCGATCGTTTCCGGTATCGTTCCTGGCGATTATGAAAAACCAGGGGCCGTCCGGAGATCCGTGGATATGGGAGGCCTGTATGGCACGGTACAGATGCTGCTTGTCTGCAGGCAACTGGTCAAAATCCCTCTCCATGGTGGGGGCCAGGGCCTCGATAACGTATTCAAGGGGATAACCATAGGTGCGGCTGTAGAGATCAAAGAGGAGGACAGAGACCTCAGTATCGGTGAGAAAAAGGGGGTAGAGGTTCCTCTGTCTCAGATACTCTGAGACCGAATGGTAGTTGGCAAAATCCCCGTTGTGGACAAGGGCCTCGTTGAGCCCGATAAAGGGATGGGCCCCTGCCGGATGCCATACCCGTCCCTTGGTGGGATAGCGTTGGTGTGCTATCCACACATGGGCCTTGAAGTTGTCGAGTTTGTAATACTGGACCACCTGCTCCGCATAACCGACGATCTTGAGTATGAAGAAGTTGCGTCCGTGGGATAGGACAAAGGCCCTCTGGCTCCCATAGGCGTCGTAGAAGGCCTTGTTGATCTTGAAACTGTTCTGGTAAACAAACTCATCTTCAGCCTGGCGCCTCTCCATTTGGGCTATGTTGTTCTCGGCCATGAATGCTGAAAGGACCTGGCTCTTCACCCTGACAAAAAATCGGAATACCTCCGGGGGCCGTACGGTCAGACCCCGGATATCCCTGTAATCGTTTATATGGGGGATACGTTCGGAGAAATGGACCTTGAAACAGGGCTCGATGAATCTTTGTTCAAGATCGTCAATAACATCTTCCTCCAGGGCGGCGATCTGGAGAATATAGTCGTTTTCGAGGATCTCTTCTGAAACTCCCAACATTGCCGGGTCAAAGCCCATGGCTGCAATACCGCCCCCGCGGCCGTTTCCCCTGTTGTGCATCTGTTTGGAGGGTTCAAATATATGTTTCCCCCGCACGGGTATGCTACAGGCAAAACCCGTTACGCCACAGCCCCCTTCGGCCTCGGTTTCATAGTAGGGCCTTGAGGGGAGGTCCATTACAAGGGGTTCTCTGGACCGTATGATTCTTTCTATCATCTGTTTTCGCGTCATCATAAAGACCTGTCGATTTCAGCTACGGCTCCCACAACTCTGTCCACGAAACACACGAAAAACACGAACAGTTGGAGGCTTAGATTGTAACCTTTATGCATTTTGCAAAGACCTTCGAAGCGGTTAAGGTCCTTCATTTACCGGGAAAGGTCTTCGGGATCAGAGGCTGCGTGAGTTGGCTCCAATTCCGCCTTCCGCAGAGCAAATCCCTCAATCCCTCAATTCCTAAATTCCTCAATCCCTAAACCCCGAATCCCGGTTTACCCGGCTCAGGCACTTTAGTCACTTTAGCTCAGTTTAAACACTTCGTTCCCTTTCTTCTTCCATATAATCCAGGTGAACCAGGCAGTCCGTGCGTCCCACCAGCTCCCTGAGGCTCTTCATGCCGAGCCTTTTCAATATCCTGATAAGTTCTTTCCGCCATGCCAAAAAGAGGTTTATTATACGCTGGGTTCCCCATTTTAGATCCATGAGCTGTACCAGTTCCTCGTCTGTTGTGGCGATCCCCCTGGCACAACCCCTGCCGCTCTCGCAGTTGTGACACCGGATGCACTCCAGGGCCACCAGGTCGGCGGTCCCGGTGCATACCCCGTCCGCGCCAAGGGCGATGATCTTGGCAAGGTCGTGGGGGGACCGGACTCCGCCGCTGGCGATCACGGTGATCTTGTCCCTGACCCCTTCTTCTTCTAAAAAGCGATGCACCTTGGGCAGAGCGTATTCAATGGGCATGGCAATGTTCTTCTTGGCGATATCAGGGGCGGCCCCCGTACCTCCATAGCTTCCGTCCAGGTGGATGATGTGGGCCCCGGCATAGTAGCTCCCCACGGCCACCATGTCCACGTCGGTGGGCGTGGATACCTTGACGGAGACCAGTGCCTTGGGGTTCATGGCCTTTATCCAGTCCACATGCTTCTTGTGGTCTTCCACGGAATAGACGCTGTGAAAGGGGAAGGGGGAGAAGAGCGGATATCCCACGACCGCCTCCCGCATGCGGGCCACGCCAGGGGTCACCTTGTCTCCCAGGAGGTGTCCCCCAAGGCCCGGTTTCGCTCCCTGGGCGTACTTGAACTCCACGATCTTGACCCGCTGGATGGTCTCCTCTCTGACCCCGAAAAGGCCCGTTGCCACCTGGGTTATCACATGGTCGTCGTAGGGCTTCAGTTCGTCTGGATAACCCCCCTCGCCGGTGCAGCAGAAGGTCCCCAGGGCCGCTGCCGCCTTTATGCGGCTGAGCATGGTGGTGATGCTCACCGAACCGTAGGACATACCACCCCCGTAAAAGGGCACCTCTATCCTGACCCTGTGGGCGTTATCACCCCTTCTGTTCAGTTCCACACCCACGTCCAGATCATCGTCACTTTCAAGGAGGGCCTGGTCCACTTTTTCAACAGGGGGGAATTTGATTCGCAGCTTGTCGAACCCGCCGGCAGACCCGCCGATCTTGTACTCCAGATGGGCCGGGGGCATGTTGCTGAACTCCGCCATATGCCAGGTGCTCACCAGGAGATCCGGGGTCCATCTGAAATCACCCATGGCATCAAAGTTGGGGTTTCTTCTGAGACTGAGGGCCTGGACAGGGCAGGCAGCGTGACAGGGTTCGGGGCATTCAACCCCAAGGCAGAGGTGGTGGTTCTCCACAAATACCTTCCCCCTTCTTATGACATGGACCCCCTGGGGGCATATCTCAACGCATTTTCCACAGGCGATACAGTCATCGGTCCTGCTGAGACGATATTTTCCTATGGCGTTTCTGAATCTGGACGGAGTTCTCCGTGCCTCGGGTAATCTATATGTATCAGGACTATTCAAGCTCACATCCCTCCTCCACCTGGCCCATGGACCCGAAAGTGGCCCGGTCCAGTTCCTCAAAAAAGATCGCTCGTCCTACCTCTCCCCTGAGCCTGCGGGCATCCCTGATCCCCATGGCCCCCATCACTTCCAGGAGCTGATTATGCCAGGCCCCCACCAGGTTTCTCACCCGCGATGCCACCCAGGATGGGGAGGCCCCCTGGATCTCCACCGGGCAGGACAGGCCCTTTGTGCACCGACGACACATCCTGCACTCCAGGGCGATGAGTATGGGGAAGTCGACGAAGACACCGTCCGCCCCGCAGATAATGGCCTTGGGCACGTGTTCTGCCATGGCAATACCGCCGCTGGAAAGAAGGGTTATCTCATCCCTGATGCCGGCTTCCACAAGCCTCAGGTGGACCGAACGTATCCCGTCCTTCAGAAATCCTCCATCCCCGCCCATGGAAACCCCGTTCCAGGCCGCCTCCATGTGGATTATGGAGACCCCGTCCTCTGCCAGGACCAACGCCCTTTCTTCGGCCCTATGATCCATGGGAAGCCTCACCGACATGAGCAGAGAGGGATATCTATCCTCCATCTCTCCCACAAGCCCTGACACTTCTTCGTTCCAGGGGACCTCAGCGACACGTGTCTCTTCGGTAATGGCCGGCGCCCCTGATTCTTCAGGGGAGATCATGGGTATCACCCAGGGAGCCGAACCCTCCGGGGTTGAGCTAATCATCTTCTGAGGGAGGGCCATGAGGGTGCCCAGGCCCTTTGCGGCCCTTGTCCAGCCGTTGATGGTGTCTTTGCTGATGGCCCCGAAGGTGGGCGTCCTCAGTATGATGGGGAGAGGGATATCGAGGATGCGGGCGGAGCCGCTTTCAAGCCCTTTCTCCTCATCAAAGGAGATGTGCCGTGTGGTTCTCCCCAGGTCAATGGCCGTGCTGATGTATTCACGGCCGTGGATCCCGTCCCTGGTGGGCCTGACGATCTCCGACATGTCGGTCCACATGGAATCGAACCCGGGGCCGCTGAAAGGCCCGGGATATCCGGCCCCTGACACGGGGATCTTACCGGTCTCCGCCTGGTACCAGAGCTTGGCGATGATATCCGGAGCCCAGTAGGAATCGCCCAATGCCTTGTACTCGGGGTTAAGGGACTTGTGGATCAGCTCTTTGGGGCAGCCCTGGATGCACCTGAGGCAGTTCATGCACTGGTTATCGATGGAGTCGATCATCTGCATGGGGTCCAGGTCACGATTGTCATACACCCCGTAAACACATCTCTTTTTAACGCATACCGCGCACTTGAGACAGCCCTCTTCCCAGGCGATAATGCCCGATCTGCTGACCGATTTGAACCGGTGAGGAACCGCAAGGGTGTGTATAGCATATTTGGATGGCATACCTATCTCCCCTTCACCATCAGAAACCGGGCCTCGGCAGGAGGCCAGCCCTTTCAACGATCTCTCCTACCGCCTCCTCCCATTCAATGGCCATGATATGTACCCCACTGACCCCGGGCATCTCTTTAAGTCTCAGTATGGTTTCCACGCATATGCGGATACCTTCTTCCCTCTGCTTCTCCTTTGGGACCCCCTCCATCCTCTTGACGATCTCGTCAGGGATATCCATGCCCGAGACCCTGTTTTTCATATACCTGGCCATACCGGGCGATTTCAGTGGTGTCACCCCGCCCAATATGTACACCTTCTCGGGAAGGCCCCTGTCCACGGCCGTGGAGATCCAGGTCTTAAACCGGTCCAGGTTGTAGATGCACTGGGTCTGGATGAAGTCGGCCCCTGCCCTGATCTTCTTGGCAAGCCTGGTCACCCTGAATTCAAGGGGGTCTGCAAAAGGGTTGGCCGCGGCCCCGATAAAGAGATCGGGCCGGGCGCTCAACCGGTCCCCCCCGAGGATCGTGCCCTCGTCCCGCATGGCCTTTACGGTCTGGAGAAGCTGGATGGAGTCAAGATCGAAGACACCAACGGTCTGAGGCTGGTTTCCAAAGGACTGGTGATCCCCGGACAGACATAACAGGTTTCCTATCCCTAAGGCCGAGGCCCCAAGGATGTCTGACTGGAGGGCGATCCGGTTACGGTCCCTCACCACCATCTGGAGGACAGGATCAAGGCCCGCCCCCCTGAGAAGGGTACAGGCCGCAAGGCTGCTCATCCTCACGATGGCGGTCTGGTTATCGGTGACGTTCACCGCGTCCACCTTGTCTCTCAGCAAATCTCCCTTCCTGAGGACAATTTCGCTGTCCGCCCCTTTGGGAGGCCCACACTCGGCGGTCACCGCAAACTCGCCCTTTTCCAATATCTGCTTCAAATGGCTCATTTTGTCACCTCTGCTGATCTTCTCTTACGATCTTTCTGGGTCCGCTCCCTTGTTTCCTTGACCAGTCCTTGGGGGGATAAATATCTTCCAGCCTGTCCAGGGCGTTGAACCGGGACAGGCGATCAATGATAAGCTGCCATGCGCAGTCCATCTCCGGATTGATCTCACACCTGCCGTCCACCGATCCCCCGCAGGGTCCGTTGAAGAGCTGTTTGGAACATCGGGCAAGGGGACACACCCCACCGAAGTAGTAGAGCATGCAGTCCCCGCATCCAAGGCAGTTCTCCATCCATAGACCCTGGGCCTTGGTCTCGCCAAGAAACTCAGTGTTGAGGGCGGGAATAACGGGGGTCTCGGGAAACATGTCGGCCACGGCCTGAACACCGGCCCCGCATCCCAGGGAGAGGACCGCATCATACTGGTCAATAGTATCGTCCAGGAGTACGATAAACTCGTTTACGCATTGACGGTCCAGGGTCTTCTCCTCTATGACCACCTCTTTTTTCTCCATCTTGGCGGCCATCCTGAGGGCCGACCCGAGCATGGCGGTCTCTTTTTCCCCGCCGGCAGCGCATTCAGCCACACAGGAGGCGCAACCTAAGACAAGGATGCGCTTAAAGGGACCGATCATCTCCCTGATTTCATCAATCGGTTTCTGTTCCGCTGTTATCATATACCTTTCTCCTCTCCCAAAGATCCTTTACCCCCTGTACAGGGCGAGACAGTGAGCTGCGCGTTTGACTCCAAATCTATCAGGGCGCCTCTGTAGGAGCACCCGGTCCGGCCATGCCTGAATGTTCGGTTTCCAGGAGTGCCAGGCGTAAGGGATCTCGCAAACATCGAGCATCCAGTCCCGCCGAGGCGGGATATCCAGCATCCAGTACCCAGTATCCAGCATCCTACTCCTGCCCGAAGACCGGTGAAGGGCCCAACAGGGATATCTCCCTGAAGATCTCTCTGGCCTGCTGAGCAAGGGTCTTTGGCGCCTCCTTCGACCCTATGGCAATCCCCACACGTTCCGGCTCCATGCCGATGTCGGACAGGATTTTCCTTGTTCTCTCCACCCGCTTTTTGGCCCTGTGATTCCCCTCAAAATATCGGCAGGCGCCCACGGGGCATGTGATAATAAAGGCCGCATCGGCAAATCGTTCCAAGGCCTTCAAAAGGTGAACCGGTTCCAGCCTTCCGCTGCACGGAATGGGAAAAAGACGCAGGGATTTTCCAAACTCCTCTTCCAGTGCCTGCCTGTTTTCCTCCCTGCTTTCCGGTACGTTCTGGCAGTAAAAGAGCCCCAGGGTAATCTGCTGTTCTCTGTACATCAGCGAGTATGGTCCTTTCTGTTGGGATGTTCACTAAAATCGGGTATCGCCTGAAGAGTCAAAAATTAATATGCTACGTAATTAAAAAAAAACTTGCAAGACAAAAGCTATTTCATGTCAATTAAGTTAATATGAATTGGTTTACTATAAATAAGTAGCCCTAAGAAGGGGGAGACGAGCCCAAACCTTCCATGGCAGCAGCATTCAGCCCGCCTCTTCTTTGCAATGCCGGTGCCGGATCGCGAGGAGGGCTAAAAAAGATATTGGCTTCAGCATGTTATCCTGTAAAGGCAAAAAGGGAGGTGACAATGAGATATACATTTATGTGGATTTTGAGGGGATAATCTCACGTAAATGTATTTTTGTGTGCCCGGGTTTGGGGTCCTGTGATCCATTCTTCCCCAGGGGGGGCAGAATGGATCTGAGTTAAAGAGGCTGGCAGGGGGCGAACCTGATTCCGTGTGCCGGGGAGGGGAAATAGGAGTTCCAGATCCACGTATCCATGGTTTTATTTGGAAAGAAGGGGCGCTGCGAAAGGTTTTGAGCTGAAAGCCGGGACCTCAGAGAGATCCGTCCAGTTGGTCGGCTACCTCTCTTTTGCAGACCCTGCAGCGCTGTGCCCCCCTGAACAGTGGGCTGCCGCAGTCCGGGCAGTGGTACCTTTCACACTCGGCCCTTGCCCATTCAACGCTCCCCTCCTGGTCACCCTGTTCAGCCACCTTTGCACGCCACAGGGGAATGGTGCGTTTCATGACACGAACCCCTGTGGCAAAGGGGAAGTTTTCGATCATCTCGCAAGGCCACTGATCACACTGGTGACAGGAGTAGTACCCCTTTGATCTCACGCAGGACCTTATACTGCATTCCTTGCAGAAGGCGTAGAGTCTTTTGGGGGGATCGGGCTGCATGCAGCCGAGGCATCGGGTTTCCTCCGGTTTGGTATTGTAAAGGTTCGCCATTACGTTTCTGAACTTGAGGTTGTTGTCCCTGGTGGCGATGTAAACTCCGCAGGCCCCGCAGTAGAGGCCGCACGGGGCCATAAGATCCCTGTTGGCTATTTCCTCTTCAGTCCATCCCTTCATGACTATGGTCTCCTTTGCCCTATGAACTCTCTCCTTGCGGCTCAGGCCCCCTGGGCCTGCACTTCAACAATCAGTCGCCCCTGTTCAAGGCGCACTCCATAGGTTTTGACAGGCCCTTTTGCCGAGCCGGAAAGCCTTGTCCCCTCATGGTCAAAGGTGGATCTGCCGATGCTGCAGCACTGGACCTGTTCCATCCCAGGCACCGGGTCCAGTCTCCGTCCCGCATGGCTGCATCGATTTCTGAAGGCATGAAAGGCACCGTCATCTCCATGGACTATGAGCACACGTTCGGGAAGGCCCTTGTTTTTCTCAAGGCGTACGGCCCCGCCAGGTACGGCCAGTTCCGGGGTGCGGCCCAGATCAAGGAGGATTTTTCCCTCTTCAAAAGTCCAGCAGGCCTCATGGGATGGTTTCCGGGTTGCACATATGCCGAAGAGGCGCTGGAAGATGTTCCTGTGAAGGGTCCTTGTCTCCATTGATTCAAGCCCCTTTTTTCTTTTCCCCATCAGTTGGAGCATCCCGGCAGGGCGGGACTCTGTTCATCATGTTGCACAATCAGTCGTATCCCCGGCCAGCTTTGAAAGCCCGTGCTCCAGGGCAGGCAGTATTACAGAGAGGTTCTCTTCGGCCCCCCGGGGGCTGCCGGGGAGGTTGATGATCAACGAGGATTTTCTGACCCCGGCCATTGCCCTGGACAGCATGGCGTGAGGGGTCTTTTTGAGGCTTTCGGCCCGCATGGCCTCTGCCATGCCCGGCACCTGGTAATCGATCACCCTCTCCATGGCCTGGGGGGTCACGTCCCTGGGGCTGAGGCCGGTGCCGCCGGAGGTGAGGATCAGGGCCAGGCCGTCCCTGTCCGTCCAGGTGATCAGGGTATGGGCGATTATTTCCTCTTCATCGGGAACGATCTCCCTCCTCACCACCCTGAGACCGGCCTCCTCCAGCATCCGAACAAGGATATCGCCGCTCTTGTCCTCTCTCAGACCCCTATGTCCCTTGTCGCTGATGGTAAGGACCCCCGCCCTGGTCTCCCTGTCCATTTCCAGGCCTAATCCTCTTCCCTGGCGGCGGCGATCACCTTTTCCGCCAACTGGGCCGGCATCTCTTCGTAGTGGGAATGCTCCATGCGGAAGGTTCCCCGGCCCCCTGATATGGAGTTGAGATCCAGTGCGTATTTGAGGACTTCGGACATGGGCACCTGGGCCTTTATGATCTGGTACTTGCCCTGAGAATCCATGCCCAGCACCCGTCCCCTCCGACCGTTGAGATCTCCCATCACATCACCCATGACATCTTCCGGTACGGTGATCTCAAGTTTCATTATAGGCTCTAACAGGGTGGGGTTGGCCTCCTGCATGGCCTTTTTCAGACACATGCTCGCCGCTATCTTGAAGGCCATTTCCGAGGAATCCACCTCGTGGGACTTTCCGTCGTAGAACCGGACCTTCAGGTCAACCACCGGGTAGCCTCCCAGGGTACCGCTCATAAGTGCCTCGTTGAGTCCCTTTTCAACGGCCGGGACAAAGTTCCTGGGGACGTTCATGCCGGTAAGGGCCTCCTCAAACTCGAATCCCGCGCCCGACTCTAAGGGAGAAACGTCGAAGTGGACCTCGGCAAACTGTCCCCTTCCCCCGGACTGTTTCTTGTGGCGATAAACGACCCCCTTTGCGGGCTTCTTTATGGTTTCCCTGTAGGGCACCTTTACGGGGTTCAGCTCCACCTCCACGCCGAACTTCCTTGCCAGCTTTTCACAGGTGGTTTCCAGGTGTATCTGGCCTGTGCCTGATAGAATGACCTCGGCCGTGGCAGGGTCTCTGTCGATCCTGAGGGTAGGGTCTTCTTCCAGCAGCTTGGCCAGGGATGAAAAGACCTTGTCCTCGCTTCCCTTCACCTTTGCTTTTATGGAGTAGGATATGACCGCTGGAAGACCCTCGGTGGGTTTATATATGATGGGGTCATCTACTGAACAGAGGGTGTCGCCCGTGGCGGTCTCCTTGAGCTTGGCTATGGCTACGATGTCGCCTGGGCCGGCCGATTCAACGGGCTTCTGTTTCTTGCCTTCGATTATCAGGATCTGGCCGAACTTTTCTTTGAAATCCTTATTGGCGTTATAGACCGAGGAGTCGGACTGAACCGTTCCGGAGAGGACTCTCAGGAGCGTGAGTTTCCCTGCGAAGGGATCTGCCACGGTCTTGAACACCAGGGCGGAGAAAGGTGCGTCCGGGGATGGTTCTCTTTCAAGGGCGTCCCCGTCTACAGGCCAGACCCCTTTCCAGGTCTGCCTGTTGAGCGGTGATGGCATCCCCTGGACTATCAGATTCATGAGCTGGACCACTCCCATGTTCAGGAGGGCTGACCCGCACAGGATGGGGACCACTACTCCTGATCCGATACCCGTGGTAAGGGTCTCTTCTATCTCCTGATCGGAAAGTTCCTCCCCCTCAAGGTATTTTTCCATGAGGTCGTCGTTCACCTCGACGATATTCTCGATCATCTTTTCACGCCATTCAGCCACTGCCTCTTCCATGTCTGCCGGTATGGGGGAGCTTTCGAATTTGCCGCTTCCGTCCTTGGTGTAGATGTAGGCCTTCTGCTTAATGAGATCAACCACACCTGAAAAGCCCTCTTCGGCCCCTATGGGAAGAAAGAGGGGGGTGGCCTTGAGTTCAAATGCACGGGAGAGCTCTTCCACCACCTTGTGAAAATCCGCCCTTTCCCTGTCCATCTTGTTGACAAAGACGATCCTGGGGAGTTCCTGCTCGTCGGCAAACCCCCAGACCTTTTCAGTTCCCACCTTTACTCCTGAGGTGGCGTCTATCACCACCACGGCCCCATCCGCCGCCTGCAGGCAGAACTTGGTATCAGAGAGAAAGTTGTCATCGCCCGGGGTGTCGATGATATTGATAATATGCTTTTTCCAGTTGCAGTGGTGAAAGGAGGTGCTCAGGGTAGCCTTCCTCTTGATCTCCTCCGGTTCAAAGTCAAAGTTGGAGGTGCTGTCGTCCACCTTGCCGAGCCTGGTGGTGGCCTTTCCATTGAAGAGCATGGCCTCGGCCACGGATGTTTTCCCTGAGCCCCCATGCGCTATGAGGGCTATGTTTCTCAATTGTTCAGCCTTTTTATCCATGTTAATGACCCTTTCCTGATGAATCTAATTTAATTTGCATGGTTGGGGGGAAAATTAAAGAATAAAAACTTACACCAACACCTGAATTGAAGTCAAGTCAAGAATTTGCCGGCTGTGCGGTTATCCAGAAATGTAGATTCCCTATTCACAATTGCTGAGGTGTAACCACACAGGTCGATAGTTTGGCGGGGAATTTTCAGTTGCCAATCTGAGGAAATGTGTTAAGGTAGAGGGCTGTGGAGGTAGATTGCCGCGGAACGGATCATCCGGGAAAGGCTGGTTTAATCCTTCTTGCTTGTTGATGATGCCATAGGGCTGTTCATTGCTTCTCTGAGAGATCATAAAGGGTATTCCCAACACACCGTTAGGAATTACCTCAATGATCTCAAACAGTTTTCAGAGTTCCTGGCCTCAGAAGACCGTTCATCCAGCACAGAGGGGGAGGGGTGCCGGGAACTTGATGCCATTGATGCCCTGACCATAAGGAGGTACGTGGGGAGCCTGTACCAGAGGCTCAAACGGTCGTCAATCGCGCGCAGGCTCTCTGCTGTTCGATCTTTTTTTCTTTTTCTGGAAAAGGAGGAGCTGATCAGGGGAAATCCGGCCGCAGAGATACTCACGCCCAGGCTGGAAAGGTATATCCCCACCTACCTCCCTGTGGACGACGTGTTCAGGCTCCTTGAGAGACCTGATCGCCACAAACCCCTGGGACTCAGAGATCAGGCCATTTTAGAGGTGCTCTACTCCAGCGGGATCAGGGCCGGAGAACTTGAGGGCCTGAACATATCCAGTATCGACTTTGACCAGAGGCTCATCAAGGTCTTTGGAAAGGGGGACCGGGAGAGGATCGTACCGGTGGGTCGGCAGGCCCTCAGGGCGGTAAAGGCATATCTGGATGCCACTGTATCTCTGCGACAGGGGAGCGGGGGCCTGTCCCTGAACAGCCCTCTTTTTGTCAACTTCAGGGGGGGGCGGCTCACGGCGCGAAGTATCGGGAGGATAGTCAAAAAGTACGTTAAGCAGATCGGACTGACCTTTGAGATCAGCCCCCACTCCATGAGGCATACCTTTGCCACGCACATGCTGGACGGGGGCGCTGATCTCCGGTCGGTTCAGGAACTCCTGGGTCATTCGAGCCTTTCAACCACTCAGAAGTATACCCATGTGAGCCTTGACAGGCTTATGGAGGTATACGACAAGGCCCATCCCCGGAGTTAGATTAGGGATTTAGGAATTTAGGGATTAAAAATTCTGGGATGCTAAAATCTGTTATTCGTGAGTGAGCCCTAACACTCTGAAACCACTTATAATGGCAGGAGGTCGGGTCACTGCTTATGGACCGGAACGGAAATTTAAGGATTTTTGAGGGGAACACTCAACAACTGAGGGCTACCACTGTCCTTGCCGTTATGAAGGACGGGGACTGCGTAATGGCCGCAGACGGCCAGGTAACCCTTGGCGATACCATTATGAAGCATAGGGCCACGAAGATCAGACGCATGTACAGGGAGAGTGTGCTGGTGGGCTTTGCCGGGGCTGCCGCGGATGCGTTCAACCTGTGCGAGCGGCTGGAAGGAAAGCTGGAGTCCTACAACGGGAACCTGACCAGGGCTGCCGTGGAACTGGCCAAAGACTGGAGGACCGACAAGATCCTCCGCAAGTTGGAGGCCCTGCTCCTTACCATGGACAGGGACCATATACTGGTGATCTCAGGAACCGGCGATGTGATTGAACCTGACCAGCCGGTTGCGGCCATAGGGTCGGGTGGGCCTTTCGCCCTGTCCGCTGCCCGGGCCCTGGTGGTCCACTCCGACCTTGACGCGGCCGCCATTGCCCTGGAGGCCATGAAGATTGCCGCGTCGATCTGTCTGTACACCAACGAAGAGATTAACGTATGCAGGCTTGATTCCTGAGCAACTTAGGAACGGCTATGGCAGCAGGGGGTCCGAGTGAAAAATACCCCCATATTCTTATCAATACATGAGGTAAAAATGGAAAAGGACCTGGAAGAAAAGGACCAGCCTGTCAAGGTTCTGACACCGAGGGAGATCGTTGCAGAGCTGGATAAGTATATCATTGGCCAGGATCAGGCAAAACGTTCCGTGGCCATTGCGCTGAGGAACAGATGGAGACGGCAGCAGGTTGCCCCCGAGCTGAGGGATGAGATCGCCCCTAAGAATATTATCATGATAGGTCCCACCGGGGTGGGTAAGACGGAGATCGCCAGACGGCTGGCCCGCCTTGCCAACTCGCCCTTTCTCAAGGTGGAGGCGACCAAGTTTACCGAGGTGGGCTACGTGGGCCGGGATGTGGAATCGATGATCAGAGACCTGACCGAACTGGCTGTAAATATGGCCAAGAAAGAGGA
>Ga0136651_10000995_pt1 | contig 15529 bp, 12 predicted proteins | sample Mar14236cmmetaG_FD_94867 | JGI IMG/M metagenome (GOLD analysis project Ga0136651, IMG submission 94867) | Marine hydrothermal vent microbial communities from Guaymas Basin, Gulf of California to study Microbial Dark Matter (Phase II) - Marker... ...
GCCATTGTATACTGGCTGAGATCATTTGTGCCAATAGAAAAGAAATCAACAACATCGGCCAATTGATCTGCCAAAACAGCCGCGGAAGGAATTTCGATCATAATCCCAATATCCATCTTTTCTGCGACTTTCTGGCCTTCTGCTCTTAATTCTTCCTTGCATTCCTCTAGAACTTCTCGAATGCATTCAACGTCGCTCACTGTCGCAACCATGGGGAACATCAATTTTAGGTTATTCCCGTATCCAGCTCTGAGAGCAGCCCGCAGCTGTGGTTTGAATAGGTCCGGGCGGGTTAAGCAGAGCCTGATTGCCCTGACGCCCAGGAAGGGATTGGCCTCCGGCGGCATATCGATATAAGGAATCTCCTTATCACCGCCCACATCCAGCGATCTTAAGATAACCGGCAATTCCCCAAATGCATCCGCTATTGTTTTGTAACATTGATATTGTTCCTCTTCGGAGGGCAGATTTTGACGTTCCAGGTACAGGAATTCAGATCGCAGCAAGCCCACACCCTCGGCGCCTGCATCCAGCGCTGACTGAATCCCATCCACGTTGCCAATATTCGCTACTACCTCAACCTGGTGCCCATCGGTAGTTATGGCGGGTTGATGGCTCACCGCTTCTGCTTCCGCCTGCAATTCTTTGAGCCGGGATTGTCTGGCAGTAAATTCCTTGATCGTTTTTTTATCAGGATTGATGATCACTTCACCACCATCTCCATCAATAACTAGATTATCACCGGGTTTGATTTCCTCTAACCCCTCGCCGATTCCAACAACTGCCGGTATGCCCAGACCTCGTGCCAAAATCGCTGTATGGGAAGTTGAACCTCCTTCAGCAGTGCAAAAACCCAGCACAAAATCCTTATCCAGCAGCACTGTGTCTGATGGTGTCAGGTCCTGGGCAACTATAATGGATGGTGTTGTTAAGCTGGCTGCTGGAGATTCGTTTATACCCAGCAAGTTTCGCAGACAGCGGGAAGAGACATCGCGGATATCCAACGCCCTTGCGCTGAGATATTCATCCTCAATAGCGTCCAGCTGTCGGGCAAAGGATTCTGCCGTTTCGTATAAAGCAAATTCAATATTGATTAATTCGTTTTCAACCCTGGATTTAACCGTATTAATCAACTCGGGATCATCCAGCATCAATTTTTGGGCATTGAAGATCTCCGCTTCTTCTTCCCCCAGATCTTCAATTGTTACTTGGTAAGCTTCGTCCAACTGGCTCCGGGTATCTTCGCGAGCTTTTTCAAATCGCAGCCATTCTGCTGCGGGATCTTCAATTGTATGGGGTTCAAAAACGATTTCAGCCCGGTCAAATACAAATGCAGAGCCGATCGCAATACCGTATGAAGCTGGAATTCCAGAAATCGATTTCATCAGACTTCACCAAAATTATCGGCCACCAGCTCCTCCAGCGCTTTCAGGGCATCATCTGCGTCAGCTCCTTCTGCGCTGATCACGAGCTCGGCGCCCTGGTGGGCTCCCAGCGTGAGAACTGCCAAAATACTTTTGGCGTTGGCCGTTGTTTCGCCATGGGTGACCTCAATATCGCTTGAGAATTTTGCGGCAGTCTGAACAAAGATAGACGCCGGGCGGGCGTGAAGGCCTACCTCATGGGTAATAGTTAATTTGATTTCTGGCATATTTACTCCAATCCAATAAGGGTACTCGCTATCTGAAATAAATTTGGTACGGATTTCTTGATGGCATATTTTACTACTGTATTTCGATTACTTTGCTAGCAAGCTTCTCGCCCGTTCAGCAACACCTTCACCTGTAAATTTAAAGAACTCAATGACATCTTCTGTTGAGCCGGGAATTCCAAATCGGTCCACACTGAAGACATCTCCCGCACTGCCAACATATTTCCACCAGCCCATTGAACTGCCGGCTTCCACAGCTAACCGCGGGAGGACATTTTGTGGCAGAACCTGGTTTTTGTATTCTTGAGCCTGTTTTTCAAAGATTTCCATACTGGGGAAGCTGATCACTGATGCGTGGATCCCTTCTTCAAGTAAGATTTTCTGAGCTTCCAGGAGCAAGTGGACTTCTGAACCGGTTCCCATTAACAACAGCTCTGGTTTTTGATTATCCGCTGGGGATAACACATATGCGCCGTGAGATAGGTTATCAAAGCAGTCTTCTTGCGTTTCAGCCAGGATCGGTATGGCATGTCGGGCCAGGAGCAGCATCGTGGGGCCGGTTTGATTCTCCAGGGCGACCCGCCAAGCAGCTGTCACTTCGTTCGCGTCACAAGGGCGCAGCACTGTCATATTCGGTACCGCTCTGTAGGAGGCAATATGCTCGACTGGTTGATGGGTTGGCCCATCAGTGCCAATCAAGACACTGTCGTGACTGAAGACATAGATCACAGGTAATCCCATCAGCGCTGCCATCCTCATACTTGGCCGCATATAGTCAGAAAAAATGAAATAAGTGCCCCCGTATGGGATCAATCCACCATAAAGCGACAATCCATTTAATATACCGCCCATGGCATGTTCGCGAACACCAAAATGCAAGTTCCGTCCTGCACGGTCGTCGGCGGTAAAGTCACCAGCATTATCTAGTATGGTTTTAATAGATGGGCCAACATCGGCTGCGCCGCCCAAGATCATAGGAATTTTCCCGGCCAGATTATTGAGCACTTTGCCGCTCGCTACTCGAGCAGGCATCGGACCATCTTCTGGAGAAAATTCCGGCATGTCTTTATCCCAGCCCGCGGGCAGTTTCCCTGCGAAGGCGTATAGCATCTCTGAAGCCAATTCAGGGTATTCCTTTTTATAGCCATCAAATAAAGTCTGCCATTCTTTCTCCGCGTTCTCCCCTTTTTGAACCGCTGTTCGGGTATGGGTCAATACCTCATCAGGAACAAAAAATGCGGGTTCCAAAGGCCAGTCTAATTTTTCTTTTGTCAACCGTACTTCATCTTCACCCAGAGGAGCACCATGCGCTGAAGATGAATCCTGTTTATTCGGGCTGCCATAGGCAATATGGCTGCGGCTCATAATGATCGATGGGCGGGGATCAGCTTTAGCCGCTTCTATCGCCGCGGAAATTGCTTCCGTGTCATAACCATCAACTTTTTGGACATGCCAATGATATGCCTCAAAGCGCTTCGCACGGTCTTCTGTAAAAGCAAGTCCGGTATCACCTTCAATGGTCACCCGGTTATCATCATAAATGACGATCAGTTTTTCCAGTTTCAGATGGCCAGCCAGGGATGCAGCTTCCTGGGACACGCCTTCCATCAAATCGCCATCACCGGCAAATGCATAAATGTAATTGTCAATAACATCAAAACCCGGGCGATTATAATATTTGCTCAGGTGTGCTTCCGCAATTGCCATACCTACCGCATTCGAAAAACCCTGCCCCAGGGGACCGGTGGTCACTTCCACGCCCTGGGTCAGATAATTCTCTGGGTGCCCGGGTGTCAAGCTGCCATAACGCCGATACTTTTTAATTTCATCCAGGGTAAGATTTTCATATCCGGTCAGATAGAGCATGCTGTACAGGAGCATTGATGCATGCCCTGCAGATAATACGAATCGGTCTCTATTCAACCACTCTGGGTTATTGGGATTATGTTTGAGATGTTTGGTCCACAGGGTATAAATAACGTCTGCGGCTCCCATAGCTGTTCCCGGATGTCCGGTTCCGGCTGACTGCACAGCATCCATTGCCAAAGTCCGGATTGTATTGATGGCTAACTGGTCGATTTTTTCCATTTTGAATATTTCCTGTGTCTAGGGATTTACGATAATTTTAAAGTCTTCTTCAGATCCCCACCCTCTATAAGGGATTTAGAAATGCCAATAGCGAATCGCCTGCTCCGACAACATTCACGATGCTTTGTACTTTCACCATCACCTCAAAGGTGTCAATCCCGTCAGTCGATATCATACCATCTTATCCCCGACTTAATGCTATTGCTAGTATGGTCATTATTTCCCGGCAGTGATCCTTATATATTTATGATTATTACTCTATTTGTTTAACTCCTGCAGTCCGTAAAATACTGCCCCGATCAAATTGGCTGTGGGGTTCAAGATGACCTTTACTGGCATTTGAGACATCAACTCCTGATGGGGATCCTTGTTATCAATAGCATTAAGGAAGGCTTCCTTTTTCAGCCAGGGAAGAATCTTGGGCGGAATGCCTCCACCAATGAAAATTCCTCCCTGAGCCAGCGTTTTCAGGGCCAGGTTGCCCGCTTCTGCACCCAGGATATCTACAAACAGATCAACTGTCATCTTACATATCATACAATCCTTTTTCCCATCGATGGCAGCATCAAAAATGACCGGTGGCATATCCTCTGCCCGGGCGATCTCGTCCCGCAGCCAGTCAGGTTCTTCAGCATACCCCTCATCCCTTAAGAACCTATAGAGATTGGGAATACCAATACCAGCGCAAACCCTTTCATAGCTTGCCCGGATGCCCTTTTTATGCATGTATTTCACTAAATTTTCCTGAATATCATTGGTCGGACCGAAGTCAGTATGACCGCCTTCAGTGGAAACCGCCTGATATTTATCGCCATCCCAGATCAAAAAACCTTCTCCCAAACCAGTGCCGGGCGCAATTACAGCAATAGGCGCTTCGTCCACCTTGGCACCTGTCCTGATGACCTCAAGCTCCTTGTCCGGCAAGTTCAACACAGCATAGCTCAAAGCCTTAAGATCATTTAAAAGCCAAACGCCCTGCAGATTGTGTTTTTGTTTTAGTTCATCTCCGTCAATAAACCAATCCAGGTTCGTGATATTAACCTTGTTGTTCACCACTGGTCCAGCGATTCCCAGGCAAATTCCGCTGAAGTCTACCTGATGCTGCTTGAGATAAGTCTCAAGCAGATCATCAAAACTATTAAAGTTCTTGTTTTCATGGGTGGTTTCATACCGGGGTAGGAATAATCCTTTATCTGCAGAATAGAAAGCCAGTCTTGTGTTGGTTGCACCGATATCCCCCGCCAATAACAATTTTGTGCTCATTATCACTCCTCATGAATTTACTACCCCAAACATTGATCCATATCTGTTTGAATGCCAATAATTATTTTCATTATAAACAGCAATACAAATCCTGACAGCCCAATATACAACATTCAGCTTGTTTTTTCAACTCAAAGCATGGTCCAGGCTTTATTTGGCTTTATTTTTTCCAACCCGCGGACAGATCAAACAAATGCCTCGTGATAAAATTAGTGCTGTTGATTACAAGAATATTGTGAATGTGAAAAATGAAATTGAAGAAATATAAGGCCATCCTCTTTGATGGTGATGGCGTCCTTTGGAAATCCGATCATCCACTTAATGGGATTATCCCGCTTTTTGATTTCTTAGCAAAAAAAGAAATCCACTGGGCCTTATTAACCAATAATAATTCCCATACAATTCAGCACTATCTGGATAAGTTCGCTGGGATGGGCATTCAAATTCAACCAGGATCTGTCTTTACCAGTGCAACTGTGACTGCTGCCTACCTGCTGGATCAATATGGACCTGGCGCTTCCCTCCACGTAGTAGGATCAAAAGGGTTGATATACACTCTCGACCAAGCCGGATTCAGCCTCTCTCACGGAGAGGATGAACCCCAGGGTACTATAGCCGCCGTTGTTGCTGGTATGGACCTTGAAATAAATTATCAAAAGATAAAAATTGCCATGCGCCTGATTCTCAACGGAGCAGCGTTTATAGCTACAAATACTGATGGATCCTATCCAACTTCCGAAGGGATCAATCCGGCAACCGGTATGGTGATCGGCGCATTACAGGTTTCATCCGGGGTCACGCCTTATGTGGTTGGGAAACCGCACAAGGCTATCTTCGAGGCAGCTCTCGACGAGTTGGGGGTTAAGCCTGAAGAAGCCCTGATGGTTGGAGACCGCCTTGACACGGATATCCTGGGAGCTAACCAATACGGAGTTCACAGCGCAGCCGTTCTGACCGGAATTTCCTCCCGGGAAACAATTGAGGAAAGTACGATAAAACCCAGCTTCGTTTTCGAAAATATCACTACATTGCTCCAGGCCCTGGCCAAGGTTTATGAATGACAAAACCATTAATCCTTTTGACCAATGATGACGGTATCAACTCACCTGGACTGGCCGCTGCTGCAAGCGGACTGGACCTGCTGGGAGACTTACTGATCATTGCTCCGCTTGATCAACAAACCAGCATGGGGCGCAGCAGAAAAGCCTATGGTGCCGGCGATGGCACCTTAAAAGAAATCCAGGTCAATTATCAAGATCAGAGTTGGATTGGATATGGCATTGAAGCATCGCCTGCCCGAGCTGTTGAACATGCTGTATTAGAAATAGCTGACCGTCCCCTGTCCCTGGTTGTCTCAGGAATAAATTACGGAGAAAATATTGGCACCATTATCACTGTCTCTGGCACGGTTGGAGCAGCTCTTGAAGCCGCAGACTGGGGTGTTCCTGCCCTGGCTGTTTCCCAGGAAATCGCTGGCTCGGATTATCGCAGCTACAGCAAATCAGTTGACTTCTCAGCCGCGGTTTATTTTACCCGGGTCACCGCCGAGGCAATATTAGCGGGACAGCTGCCCTTTGATGTTGATCTGATCAAATTGGACGTACCCCTGGCCGCCACACCCGAAACCAAATGTGTGGCAACTCGCCTGGATAGATCTCAATACTATGGAACCAGGATTGAGCCGCGCGAATCGGTATTCACATCGCCTGCCAAGGTCATACATTTTGCTCAAAAGGGATTTTATTCAAGAACAGATTCCGATGCTTATGCCCTGTCTAAAGGATGGGTATCGATCACACCATTAAGCCTGGATTTATCATCACGCGCTCCTTTGGATGAAATCGCTGCCCGGTTTAATATCCAGCCGCTCCTGGAAGGAGAATAGAAATAATGATAAAAACCGATCTGATAGTCATTGGGGCAGGACCTGCTGGATACGTATCAGCGATCCGCGCTGCCCAACTGGGACTGCAGGTAGCTGTGGTTGAAAAGGAATATCTGGGCGGCGTCTGTTTGAACGTCGGCTGTATACCCTCTAAGAGTTTGTTGAAAAATGCCGACCTTGCATACACCCTCACCAAAAAAGCAAAGGATTTCGGGATATCCTTTGACAACCTGCAGCTGGACTATGCGGCGGCAGTGAAAAGAAGCCGACGGGTCTCCAAGCGCTTAACCAAAGGGGTTGAATTCCTGTTGAAGAAAAACAAGATCAGCCTCTTCACCGGAAGCGCGGAATTTGTCGACGCCAACACTCTGAAAGTAACCGGGGCTGAGGGAGAAGAACAAATTAAGGCTGATAATATAATCATTGCTACCGGCGCCCGGCCATTCATCATTCCCGGTGTAGAAGTGGATGGAAAACAGGTGGTAACTTACAAAGAAGCCATTCTCCAGGAAACCCTGCCAAAATCAGTAGTGATCATTGGTGCCGGTGCCATTGGTGTGGAATTTGCCACCATTTGGAATAGCTATGGCGTTCCTGTCACAATAGTCGAGATGATGGACAGGGTTGCTCCCAATGAAGATCCTGAAGTCAGCGCTGAACTTGAGAAATCCATCAACAAGTTCGGGATCAAGACCCTGACCACAAGCAAGGTCTCCAAAGTAGAAACGTTGCCAGACACAGTAAATGTATCTGTTGAAGGACCAAATGGAGAGGAAGTCCTTTCCGCTGACCAGGTCCTTTTAGCCGCCAGTTTCATTCCCAATTCAAACAACCTGGGGTTAGAGAATATTGGAGTTGATCTGGACCGGCGGGGTTTTATCGAAGTGGATGACCGCATGGCAACCAACGTTCCCGGCATCTGGGCCATTGGCGATGTCACTGGTAAGTTGATGCTGGCCCACGCCGGGATGGCGATGGGCACAGTCTGCGCTGAAGCGATCGCTGGTAAATCTCCTGAGATACTGAACTACCAAAATATGCCCAAGGCAACCTACTGCCATCCCCAAGTGGCTTCCTTCGGTATGACCGAAGAACAGGCCCAAAACGCGGGGTATGATGTTGTTACCGGAAAATTCAATTTCCAGGCCAACGGAAAAGCCCTCGGTTTGAGTGATTATTCCGGCTGGGTCAAAATCGTTGTTGATAAGAAATCTAGCCATATCTTGGGCGCTCACATGATCGGGCCAGAAGTGACCGAGCTGCTTCCGGAGCTGACCCTGGCCCAGGCCAATGGGCTCACTTCTGTTGCGGTCGGACATAATATCCATGCCCACCCAACGCTAAGTGAGGTTCTGCACGAAGCAGCCAAAGCTGTCACCGATGAAGCCATACACGCCTGAGACCCATGTGTTCACAAACTAAAAAAATCTACTGGGGATCTCCAGTAGATTTTTTTCAAACGCCGACCCCCGAGGTCTTAATAGGCCCGAACGGGCGGGAATAATCAGGGCATCTTCGAAGGCTTAAGGATTTTCATATACCGTTCTTCCCTTCCCCCTCGCACTTGACGTCATTTCCATCAATCAACTCCCAGCCCAACCCAGGCTGATCCTCCCCCGCTCTAGATCCACTTGCTGAATAGTAACCCGGATAATATCACCCAGGTTGAGGTCCACTCCCGCCGGTATCTTCGATCGATGCAATAAGCCAGCATTTTTTACTCCCAGGTCAATAAAAGCACCGAATTCAACTACATTCTGCACCGTTCCCTGCAGTTCCATGCCTTCAACCAGATCTTTCTCAGTTAGAACATCCTTGCGCAGGAAAGGTTTGGGTAAATCTTCCCGCGGGTCACGCCCGGGCTGAACCAGCTGCTTAAATATATCCACCAGGGTTGGGACCCCGATCTTTAAGGAAGCTGCCAGATCCTCTGCTGTATTCTTTTCACTTAGCCTGACCAGGGCACTCTGTTTTGATTGGGGCTTTTCATTCAAATCGATGCCGGCCTGATTAATGACCTGCTCTGCCGCAAAATAGCTTTCCGGATGGATTGCAGTTGAGTCCAGTGGATTATCTCCCTCCCTGACGCGCAGGAACCCGGCTGCCTGCTGATAGGTTTTTTCACCCATGCCGGGAATATCCTGTAAATTTTCCCTGTTCATAAAATTCCCAGATTTATCCCGATAGGCTACGATCCTTTTAGCCAAACCTGGACCGATGCCCGAGATAAAAGACAACAGTGAAGGGGAGGCTGTGTTGATCTCGACCCCAACTTGATTTACCACGCTTTCAACAACCTGGGCCAATTTCTCTTTCAATTTTGTCTGGTTAACATCATGCTGATACATGCCTACCCCAAGAGATTGGGGATCGATCTTAACCAGCTCGGCCAGTGGATCCTGGACCCGGCGAGCGATTGACACTGCGCCCCTGAAGGTGACATCCATATCCGGAAGTTCCCTGCCTGCCAGCTTACTGGCGCTGTATACACTTGCTCCAGCTTCGCTGGTGATCAGATAATTCACGCCTTCCAAATTCTTAATAACATCCGCGACAAATAATTCGGTCTCGCGTGAGGCTGTTCCATTTCCTATCACGATCAAGGATATTTTCCGTTTCTGAATATTCTTGATCAGGTAATTCCGAGCCTGTTCTACCTGGCTGCGGGGAGGAACTGGAAAGATCGTCCCTGTATCCAGGACTTTGCCGGTTGGGTCCACAACCGCCACCTTACATCCGGTCCTGTAGCCCGGATCCAGCCCCATAATAGTATATCCTGCCAGAGGGGGCTGCAGCAGCAGCGCTCGCAGATTCTTGGAAAATATTTGCAGGGCTCGATCTTCTGCTTTTTCCGTCAAGGTCCGACGGACATCTCGAAATATGGCTGGAAGCAATAATCTGGAGGCAGCATCAGCAATACACAGCTTTAGTTCAGCAGAGAAAGGCGATGCGGGATCCGGGGAAAACTGATTCCGCATCAATGGTTCCCAAAATTTATCTAGAAGCGAGAGTTTAACGGTCAGGATTCCCTGTTCTTCTGCCCGGTTTATGGCCAGGGTTTGATGAGGGCGTATGCGATTAGACTGGATCTCAAACTGGTAGTAATCCTGGTAGACCTGCCTTTGGTCTTCCCCCCCTTTTTTTCTCGCAGTTGATATCAGGCTGTTCTGGAGGGCTTTTTTCCGGAGATGTTGTCTGATCCGGGGGTGATCGCTGATGGTCTCTGCGGCAATATCCCGGGCACCCTGCCAGGCATCCTCCACTGTGGGGACTTGATCATTAATATACGGACCTGCAATTTCTTCCAGGGGGGCCGGTGCTTGTTTCTGCCCCAGGATCAACTTCGCCAGAGGTTCCAATCCCTTATCTCGGGCGCTGCTCGCCCGGGTTTTTCTTTTGGGTTTATAGGGTTGGTAAAGATCCTCAAGGTCTGCCCTGGAGTTGGTGAACTTGATTTCCTTTTCCAGGCCAGGAGTCAGCTTTCCCTGATTTTGAATGCTTTTAAGGATAGTTGTCCGGCGTTCATCCAGTGCCCGCAGCCGGGTGAGCTCCTCGGAAATATTCCGAATTTGCTCCTCGTCCAATCCGCCAGTGGCTTCTTTTCGATAGCGGGAGATAAAGGGAATGGTATTTCCATCATCCAGTAATGATACAACAGCGTCCACGCCGGACAGCGGGATGCTCAAAGAATCGGCTATATATTTAGGGTTTGACATGTCTGCTTGAAATAGCGGATAGTGAAGCTGGGTGAAAAGTCAAGAATTTCATGGTTCAGAATAACCGCAAATCGCGACTGCTCGCGGTCCGGTATGGACACCCAGTACGGGGGATACGATGCTGACGATAATTTCTTTGGGATCAATTTCGGCTTCAATCTTCTCAACAAGTGCCTGGGCTTCTTGAAGGGCCGCATTATGCAATACAGCGATCCTGAGTGTTTTTTCGGGATCCACCTGCTCAAAAAAGTCCACAAACAGATCGTTCAGAGCTTTTTTCCGGGTCCGTGATCGTCTGCCGCCTGCCACTTCGCCACTAATATGATCAACAGAGATCTGTGGTTTTAAATTCAGTAAATTACCGATAAAGTGACTTGCTCCGCCGATGCGCCCACCTTTGTGAAGGTATTCCAAGGTATCCAGGGTAATGATATACACCATAGTGCTGCGGGCTTTGTCAGCTGCGTCGATCATAGACTGGAGATCCCCGCCATTTTCCCGCGACCTGGCGGCAGCCAGAACCTGCCATCCCAGACTCATGGAATTGGCTTTTGAGTCCAACACTTTGACGGGAATATCCACCATTGCCGCTGCAGCTTTGGCAGACTCATGGGTTCCGCTCATGGCGCTGCTGATGGTAATGATCAGGATTTCCTCCGCCCCATTATTTTTAGCGTCCTCATAGGCCAGTACCATTTGCTGCGGAGTGGGCTGGGATGTAGTTGGAAGGGTTGAGTCTTCTTCCAGTCGCTTATAAAAATCATCCGCTGTAAGATCAACTCCATCCTTGAACTGCTCGCCGCCCCAGATTATAGTCAGGGGAACTACCTGGATGTCATACTTATCTAAGAAATCCTGCGGAATATCACAGGTGCTGTCCGTTAACAGGGCTATCTTGTGGGTCATTTTATCTCCTCATATTGATCCTGGTATCGGCAGGTTTCACGCATGGCGCAGTAATCGCAAATGCGCTCACCCGAGCTGATATTCGGACCTATTCCAACGATCATTGAAAGGGATTTGCGAGGGGCCATCAAATAATAAGGCGTCAGGGACATACTGATCTTACCTGGGTCAACCAGGTCGAAAATCAATGATTGTCCTTCCTCAACACCCCAGCCGATCATGCCAGGGCTGAGAGGTATCGTGGTTTGAAACCCATCGGCAGCTGCCTTAAGTTCGATCTGTCTACAAACAGCATTGGCTAGTGACTCCACCGCAGCAGATCCAACCCCATCTATTGCCAGACCCAGGACAATATCATCATCCATGACCTCTGAAGCGTAACCATCGATCTTGGATCCAACGGTACAGACCGCCACAGTGATATAACTCGCACCAACCAAGTGTCCTGTTACTAGCGGACCGGATATCTTTTTCCCACCCTCCAGCTCCAGGCTGTTGTGCTTGAAACTGGTAACCTTAAATTCCTTAACCAGAACTTCTGGTTCGAGTAAATCGATCACAGAGGCCAGGGCTTTTTCCGCAGTTTCAACCAGGCGCGGACTGCGCGACCGGATGATATCGGGATCGGCGCCCTGCCCTCGCAGAACGCCATCCGCAGTTATGTTTAAGTCTTCAACTTGCCATTTTTTCATCGATGTTTAGGCGTCTTCTGGCTTGTGCTCACGCCAGAATCCAATGTAGCGGGAATACCCAGCTTGGCTGCTCTCAAAGGGAGAACAGGCCAGGATTGATCTGTGCCATATCTAACAGATGCGGTTTATATCAGGTTAGCTTCATCACCACCATACCCAGGATATCTGCGGCCCGGTCCGCCTGGTCCGCCATATTGGATACGTGCCGGTATACTTCTCTCCGCCTAAGCATCACCATTAGAGGTTCAAAGTCTTTGGCTTTGACAAATAGATCTCCGATGGCTACCCGATATAGATGTTCCACTTCGTTTTCGATCTTTTTCGCCCGGCGGGCATGTTCGCCTGCGACACGGGGATTGCTGGAAATAGTATGAAATGCCATTTCCAGCTCTTCTGTCGCTTCCCGGGTTAAGGTTACCATTTTCATCAGGTAATCATCCGCTTCAATTCCCAGCAGCTGCATTTCCTCAACAGTCGAATAACAATAGTCGAGAATATCATCAATATACAAAGAGATCATAAAGATATCTTCCCGGTCGAGGGGTGTGATAAAGGTATTATGCAGCTCGTCAATTAATATCCGGCGTACTTCATCGGCTTCGATCTCTTTGGAACGCATCTGGTCGATGGCTTTTTCTTTTAACTCGGTTTTACCCAGCCATTTTTCTAACAACTTCAATCCTTCAACGGTGATCTGGGTCTGTTCGATTAACATCCCGACAAACTTGTCTTCCCGTTTCCCTCGTTTGAACACACCTGAGATACCCATATCCTTCCTCCAATCCGAAACCTGTCCACCCGCTTAGGGGATCAGATAATCAATCAAAAAATACAACAGTGCCGCAATACCCGCAGATGCCGGAACAGTCAAGAACCAGGCCACCAGGATATCACTCATCACACCCCAGCGGACTTGAGATCTCCGTTGCGCAGCACCAACTCCAAGTATGGAAGAGCTGACCACATGTGTGGTGCTGACAGGACCACCAAATAATGAGGCTGTCAGGATCACCACCATGGAGGAGAGCTGAGATGCAAAACTATGGATGGGCCTGATCTTGTAAAATTTTCCGCCTAGGGTATGTATGATCCGCCAACCGCCAGATGCTGTGCCAATACCGATCGCCGTCGCACTGGCTAAAATCACCCACCAGGGAACAACAAAAGAATCTTGATATCCCAGAACCACCAGGCCCATGGTGATAATTCCCATTGTTTTCTGAGCATCATTGGTTCCGTGGCTCAAGGCAAGTGTGAATGCTGTTGGTATCTGCGCGTACTTAAAGAACAAGTTAGCTTTCGGTGTAGCACTCCGCACCGCCCACATGCTGATCCGCATCACAATTTGTCCGAGGACATATCCCAATATTGGAGATAAGAACAAAGCAACCGTAACCAATACCATTCCTTCCATTTTTAAGGCCTGAAACCCTGTTCCCACCATCACCGCACCTACAATGCCGCCTATCAAGGCATGAGAAGAACTGGAAGGAATACCAAAAAACCAGGTGAGAAGGTTCCAGATACTGGCACTTAATAAGGCTGCCAAAACAACAGCTATCGTAATTGAATCGGGAGAAGCTACGTCCTGTCCAATCGTTTTAGCAACTGCGACACCAAAAACAAATGGACCGATAAAATTTGCCGCCGTGGCGATAATCAGCGCGGCTGTGGGGGTCATAGCCCGGGAGGAAATCATGGTTGCCACAACATTGGCACTGTCGTGGAATCCATTCAGGAAATCGAAAATCAGGGCTAGACCGATCAGTATAAAAATCAGTAAATCATTCATACTTGGCTTCCAGTTCAGGATAAATAACTTATCCCTCTAAAAAATACCTCAAATTCCAGCATGTTTTCATCAATTTGTGCTGGTTTTGAGGAAAATTTATTATAACCAAAAACCTTAAATTATGCCATCTTATCGATTGGGTGATATGTTATTTTAGATTAGTTCGGGAGAGCTGGGGCAATTTAATGATAAATTCACTTCCCTGATCCTTGCCTGCACTGGCGGCCGTGATCTCTCCCCCATGAGCTTGCACCAGGGCCTGGGTGATCGCCAATCCCAACCCGGAACCACCGCTACGTCGATTTCGATCAGGGTCCACCCGATAGAAACGGTCGAATACATACGGCAAATGATCATCTGTTATGCCTGTTCCGGTATCCTTGACGGAAATGACCGCCCTCTCAGCCTGATCTTCCAGGCTGATCCTGACCGTTCCCCCCTCAGGTGAATGGCGTAATGCATTATTCAATAGATTATTCAAACACTGGGTTATGCGGGCACAGTCTCCCCTGACAACACTCTCGTCCAGAAGGTCCAGATCCAGCTTTATGCCTTGATCATCAAAGATCGGCTGATATATGGCAGCAACATCATCGATCATATTCTTTAGATCAAATTCGTCAATATTGAGGGAAAACTCCTTGGCTTCCAACAGCGCAAGATCGTGCAGGTCTTCCACCAGTCGGGACAGCTGGCGGGTCTGGTCATAGAGCCTTGCCACCTCCACTTTATCGAGTTTATAGACATCATCGAGGATCGCTCTTAAGTTGCCCTGGATAACAGTTAGTGGGGTCCGAAGTTCATGGGCGATATCGGCCAGCATATTATTCCGCAGATCCTCCGCTTCTTCCAGCGCGGCTGCCATGCTGTTAAAAGCAACAGCAACTTCCCTGACCTCACTGGTGCCTTTCACTTCGATGCGCTGGGTGAGGTCCTGGGATCCTACTGCCCGGGCCGCTTTGGCTAGATTATTCAAGGGGGCAGCCAGTCCCCGGCTGCTGATCACGCCAACCAGCATGCCCATCATGGATATGGAAAACAGGATCCTGACCAATCCTATGACAAGTTCACTCTGCCCGTACCGGTTTATCCTTGTCAGGAAAGAGGGTTGTTGTCCATCTAAAATCTGTTCAAATGGTCCACCATCTGGTTGGACCAGGTTGATATTATCTGCCTGGATTGTCAGGTAGATACCGGTCGGGATAACGATCAGAAAGATCATGATCGCCACATATGTCAGGCTGATCCTAACCCAAAGTTTATTCATGCCGGGAACTCCCTGAATCGATAACCAATGCCATGCACAGTTTGAATGATCGAATCCTGTTCACCTGGAAGGTCTATCTTTTTTCGCAGGTTCTTGATGTGAGAGTCCAGTGTTCGGCCGGCGCTGTACGATCCATATCCCAGTGCCTTATCTGATAGTTCATCCCTAGTGATCACAAATCCGGGATTCTGCATCAATACTTTCAATAATTCAAACTCTGAAGGTGTTAAGTTGATCCGATCGCCGTTTCGCGATAATTCTCGTTTACC
>Ga0136651_10000996_pt1 | contig 15527 bp, 17 predicted proteins | sample Mar14236cmmetaG_FD_94867 | JGI IMG/M metagenome (GOLD analysis project Ga0136651, IMG submission 94867) | Marine hydrothermal vent microbial communities from Guaymas Basin, Gulf of California to study Microbial Dark Matter (Phase II) - Marker... ...
GCCCTTTACATCACCGAAACAGTGTTCAGTGAGGTTACGTATCTGCTCCTCGGCTATTTCTCAAACCTCGCACCCAGGACCCTCAAAGGAAAGAAGGATAAACTGCCACCTGAGATTCAGGTTGTTTTTAAAGCTCTGAGAGGCTTTGGGTTCATTGAGTCCACACAAAGAACGGTCTTTAAGGCAATGGAGCTCATCGAGAAGTACGCCATGCTCCCCAACGATGCACTGATTCTCGCGACCTGCATCGAGCACGGTTTTGCACTGGCGACGCTCGACGATGACTTCAAAGTCCCCGCTGAGAAGGAAGGCGTCTCAATCATAACGGGGTGAGTGCATGAGAACACTAATTCTTGCCCTCGGCAACGAGCTTATGAAGGACGACGGAGCTGGCCTTAGAGCAGGCAGAATTCTGGCTGAGAAGGGCTACAACGTCCTTGAGGTAGGGACGGACGTCTTCAGGCTCTCAAACCACTACAGGGGTGAGGAGAGGCTGATAATAATCGACGCCATTCTGAGCGACGAGTTTGAGCCGGGGAGTGTCCTCCACTTTGCCGGCGAAGAAGTCTTCGAAAAGCTCAAGGCAGAGATAAGGAGCGCCCACTTCATGGGGGCGATAGACGGGCTCAAACTCCTCATGAAGCTCGACGAGAGGCTGGTAAACGCGGAGATACACTTCATCGGCGTTGTCGCCAAAGAGATAGACCTCGGCATGGAGCTCAGTGAGGAAGTTGAAAAGGCCCTGCCGAGAGTTGTCGAGCTCGTTGAAGAACTCTGCAAAAATGAATAACTAAAGGCCCGGACAGGGGCTCACATGCCCCCGCTCACGGCCAGCTCGATTATCTTCCTTATCTCGACGAGGAACTCCATTGGTATGTCCCTGAGCATCGGCTCGAGGAAGCCCTTGACTATGAGCTGGGTCGCCTTCTCCTCGTCCAGACCCCTTGACATCAGGTAGAAGAGCTCCTCGTCGCGTATCTTGCCAATAGCAGCCTCGTGGCTCAGCTCGGCGTCATCAACCTTGCTGACGAGTCCGGGGTAAGTTTCCATCACGGCTCTGTCGCTCATCAGGAGTGCGTCACAGCTTATGTGGCCCTTAGTCTTCGGAGCCTCGGCCCTTATCACTCCGCGCGTTATGACTGTGCTCTCGTCCATTATCACGGCCTTGCTCGCGTTTATTCCCGCCGCCCTCTCGCCCTGGAGGTACATCTCTCCTCCGAGGTCAACGAACCAGTCCTTCTGGCCGAGGATTATTCCGTTGAGCTCGACGTAGCCGTTCTCGTCCACCCAGTACTTGGGGTTGGCTATGTTGCTCCTGCCGGTTCCAAGGCCGACGGTCGTGTTGATGAAGCGCGCCCCCTTGCCAATCTTAGCCCTAGTCATCGGCCTCGTGTGGACGTACTCCGGCCAGTTCTGAAGCACGGTGAGCTGGACCTTGGCCCCGTCGTGGAGATAGGCCTCGGTCATGTCGAGGTGGAGGGAGTGCTTGACGAGTATCGGGGCGGTACAGCCCTCTATGAGGTGGAACTCGGTGTTCTTCTCGGCAATCATGATTATGTGGGGTGCCTGGGCGAGGGCGCTCTCCTGTATGAGGAAGAACAGGTGGAGCGGGAACGGCACCTTCAGGCCTTCCTTGACGTAGAGGAAGATTCCACCGTTCCAGACGGCGGTGTGGTAAGCGGTCAGCTTGTTCTCGTCGGCACGGAAGAGCTTGAGGAAGTGCTGCTTGACGATGTCAGGGTACTTTCTCACTGCTTCCTCCGTCGGAAGGACCATCAATCCTTTCTTCTCCCATTCCTTGAGGAACTCGTTGTAGATGACGCCCGTGTCCGTCTGAACCGCCAGGCCGGCTATGTACTTCTGCTCAACCTCATTTATGCCTAGCCTGTCGAGAAGGGCCTTCATCTCCGGGGGCAGGTCGTCGAGGCTCTCTATGTTCTCGGGAATGCCCTCTATTTCCGGCTTGGCTATGAAGTGAAGGAGCTCCTCCTCACTTATGACAAGATCGTTGAGCGGGGCTTTTTCAAAGGCTTCCAAAGCCTTGTACCTTATTCTGGTCATCCACTCTGGCTCCCTGTTCCTCCTTGCCAGCTCCTCGATCTGGTTCTCGATTATGACCTTGGCATCGCTAAGGGTTATCGTTTCCGTCATCCTTCCACCTCCTCGAATATCCTGCCGAAGCCCTCGTTCTCTATCCTATCCACCAGCTCGCCGCTTCCGGTCTTCACTATCCTGCCGTCCTTCATCACGTGGGCCCTGAGCTTCTCCCTGTCGAGGTGTCCGAGTATCCTGCCGTAGTGGGTGATGAGGAGCACGGCAGTGCCGCGCTGGTGCAGCTCTTCTATCTTCCTGCTGATGACGCTGAGGGAGTCAACGTCGACGCCGCTGTCGGGCTCGTCGAGTATGAGAAGCTTCGGCTCTATAAGGAGTGCCTGGAGAATCTCAAGCCTCTTCCTCTCGCCCCCGGAGAAGCCGACGTTGAGGTGGCGGTGGAGGTCTTCCTCCTTAAACCACAGCTCCTCCGCCTTTTTGATGATCATATCATAGGCCTCTACCGGGTCAACACCCTTCGTCTCGACCAGAACCTGCTGAAGGAACTCGATGATCCTGACGCCCTCTACCTCCGGGGGGTGCTGGAAGGCCAGCATTATCCCTCTCCTGGCCCGCTCGTGGGGACCAAGGGCCGTTATGTCCTCGTCGTCGAAGAGAATCCTTCCGCCCTCCACGGAGTACTTCGGATGGCCAGCTATCGTGAGGGCAAGAGTGGATTTTCCTGAACCGTTTGGACCCATGATAACGTGAAACTCACCAGAATTCACCGCAAGGGTGAGACCTTTGAGTATGGGCTTGCCTTCTACCGAGACATGAAGGTTTTCAACTTTGAGCATTAACTCACCTCCATGGATAACGTGAATGGGACGTTTTTTAAGCATTTCTGGACAGAGATGTGAAATGAGTCCCCAGAATGGGGGAAATCCAGAGAGAGGTTTAGAAAAGGGAGAAGTCTCAGAGGGAAAGCGGAAGGGCTTCCCTTATGCGCCTGAGAAGCTCCTCCTTCCTCTCGTGGTCCGCGAGGGCTATCTCGAGGACTTCGTCAATCGTCTCGACGGGGAATATCTGCACCTTCTCCGCCTTGTCCCTGCTGAGGAAAACGTCCTTCTCGTTGGCCTTGGGGATTATGACGGTCTTGATGCCCGCTTCGATTGCGGCCTCTATCTTGGGCGTGGCGCCTCCTATCGGGAGCACCTCACCAAGGACGCTGAGCGAGCCAGTCATTGCCACGTCCTGCCTTATCGGAATCTCCTCCAGGGCTGAGATAACTGCGGTAGCGACACTTATGCTGGCTGAATCGCCCTCAACGCCCTCGTAGGTCTGGAGGAACTGGACGTGGATGTCGTACTTGCTGATGTCCTCGCCCTTGTAGCGCTTGATTATCGCCGAGACGTTCTGAACGGCTTCCTTAGCTATCTCTCCGAGCTTTCCTGTGACTATGATCTTTCCTTCCTCTTTGCTCGCGGCCGGCGCCACAACCGCCTCGATCGGGAGGACTATACCGCTCTGCTCACCTATGACTGCGAGGCCGTTCACGCGGCCTATCTCGCTGCCCTCCGCCCTAATGACCTGGTACTCCTTCTTCCTCTCGATGTACCAGTCGGCGAGCTGCTTTTCGAGGGGCTTTGCCATCCTGATGGCCTCTATAACGTCCTCCCTCTCGACGTACTTCTTGCCCTTCTTTACCGCTATGTCTCCCGCGGCCCTCACGATACCACCGAGGTCACGGAGGCGGAGCGTGAGGTGTCCTTTTCTACCGGCCCGCTTCTGGGCCTCCCTGACTATTTCCTCAACTGCCCCCCTGGTGAAGTGGGGTATCTTCCCGTCGCGTTTTACCTCCTGCGCGACGAACTGGACGAGCTTCTTCCTGTTCTCAATGGTGTCCGGCATCGTAGTGCGCATGTAAACCTCGTAACCGTAACCCCTGATACGGGAGCGAAGCGCCGGGTGCATCTTGTCAACGGTGTCGAGGTTTCCTGCCGCGACGAGGATGAAGTCACAGGGGACAGGCTCGGTTCTAACCATTGCTCCGCTCGACATCTCGCTCTGACCGGTTATCGGGAACCTCTTCTCCTGCATCGCGGTGAGGAGGCTCTGCTGCATCTTCAGGCTGAGGGTCGCTATCTCGTCTATGAACAGGACTCCCTTGTGGGCGCGGTGGATCATTCCGGGCTCGACACGCTCGTGGGCTGGGGTTCCAAGGCCGCCGGAGTTCTTGACGAAGAGCCCGTTGGCTATTAAGTTGCCCTTCTCCGTCGTCAGGTTGTAGGTTACCTCAACGTCCTCCCAAGTCTCGATGAAGGCCCTTCTCTCGCCCCTCTTCACGCGCCCAAGCCACTTCCTGAGCTCTTCGAGCCTGTCGGCGTGCCTTGAGTTGTCGGCACTGGCGAGGTACTTTTCGACCTCGGCGATGAATTTATTTCTCTTTGCAGGCGAGAGGCTTATTGGAACTAACTCAAGGAACCTCAGGACGTTGTCTATGGACTGCGACAGGATGAGTCTGACCTTGTGCTTGCCCCTTGCCTCATCAACCCTGACCTTGCCGTCTATTCCGAAGAGGCCGAGGTGCCACGCGAGCTCCTCGAAGAACGGCAACTTGTTGTCGAGCTCCTCCGCGAGCTGTGCCACCTCAAGCGTTCCGTTGAACTTTATGCCGTCTTCATAGTGGGCAAACCTCGGGACGCTGCCGTCACCGCTGTAGAGACCGTCGAAGAAGGCCAAAAACAGCGATGGTCTGAGCTTGACCCACCACGGGAGCTCAAGCTTGACCTTTGTCTTGTTGCCAACTGGAGCACCGAGGGCCACGAAGAACCTTATCACCCTCCTGTCCCATGTCCTGAAAAGAACGCTTCTTCCCCTTGCCTCGCGGTTCTCCTTGATTTCGTAGTTGAATTCGCCAAAGAGTTCCTTGAGGGTTTCAACGAACCTTTCAACGGCATCATTCTCGCTTGAGATGAAGCTCAGTGTGTTTAGGTTCCTGTCAATGTTGCCGTCGCTGAAGAGGGCTCCCATAATGAGGGCGACCTTCTCAAGCCTCTTGTCGTCGCTCCTGAGGGGCAGAAGGCCGAGCTCCTTGAGCTCCTCCGCCATCTTGAGAGATTTCGGCTTCGCCCCGCTCTCCCACCAGCGTAGTGTGCTCACCTTTATGCTGAGCTCCTTCGAGGCCCTCTTGTAGCCGTGGCCCGTCCTTTCGCGCTGCTCTTTCCAGCGGAAATAATCCCTCAGCTTGTTCTCCTCGCCGTAGGTTCTGGCTATCCCAAACTCGTCGAGCACCGTAATGGGAACGCTGATGAGCTCGTCCTTTTCAGTGAGCTTTCCGACTTCCTTGAGCCCGCTGGAGGTGTAAACCTTGTGGTCAGGCGTTAGGGCGAGCCAGTAGTCCTTTTCTAGGTGAGCTATCCTCCTCAACGTCTGCTTTCCAGTCCTCTTGTTGGCGTAGAGTAGCTTTGTAAAGCCATCCTTCGTGAGTACTTCGACGTTCTCGTTTCCAAAGTCGTGGTAGACTATTTTAATGTCCCCATCGGTTCCCTCGCCCGATGGTCCCTTTAGGGCGTTTTCAACGAAGTCCTTGAGCTTTACAGCCTTTATCTTGCCATTCTCCTTGATAACGACGCTCTCGTTTCCGCTAAAGCACTGGAACGGGTCGTGTCTGACGTCACCGAGGAGCGCTCCAGCGTGCGCGCCGGTAGCGTCCACGAATGGGGCCTTGTTTCTTCCGCAGTTGTCAACGAGAAGCTTCGGGACGAGAACGGAGCCCTTGAAGCGCATGTTGGATAGCGCCATTATGGTCAGTATAACGACGAATATGCCCATAAGGAGCGTTGTCGCGCTGAAGTCAATAAAAATGGCGAACATGACGGTGAACATGACGAACAGGAGGAGGTACGATTTTATGCTCTCCTGGCCCTTGGCCTTCTCCCGGTACTTCTCGACTATTCTCCTTCCCTGGCAGGCGGGAACGGTCTTTATCTTGGGCATGTTCTCGTCTTCAGGGTTCGGAAAGACCAGTACATCTTCGAGGTTCTCTGTCGGGAGAAGCTCCGCCATCGCCTGGCCCAACATGGACTTACCCGTTCCGGGCTCTCCGATTAAAAGAACGTGCCTCTTTTGTTTCGCCGCTGTTTTGATGACCTCGACGGCATGTTCCTGGCCGATGACCTGGTCTATGAGCTTCTCCGGAACCTTGATCTCCTCGGTGGTGCTGAAGTCCGCGCCCAGCTCCAGGCTCTCGCCGTACTCTCTGGGGGCCAGGGCCTGCCCAACCTTTTCTTTGTCCCCCATTTTTCTTCCCTCTTTTATTCTCTCAATTCCGAATGCTCGGGACGATTTATAACTTTTTTGAGACCCCTGGGAAAAAAGCTAAAATAGTTCCTAGAACCCATAATTAACGGTGAAAGCGATGAAGGTACAGGATCAGATAGTGTTCACGGCGCGTCACGGGGACTGGAAAGTAGCGGACAGACTCCTCGATATGGAAGATGAGAAGGTGGCTCACTTCATAGCGAGCATCACCAACACGGTCAACGCGAAGATACCGGAATACCTCACTGAGGTTATGAACGTCGCGGGGATAGCAAGCCTCACTGAGGAGCTGGCAGGGAAGGACCTGACCGATGCAGTTGTGGCCCTTAAATCCCCGGGAACCGCGAGGAAGCTGGGCCAGCTCGTCTTTGAAGACGACAAGAAGCTCAAAAAGCACCTCGTTGAAGTTGCCAAGGCGCTCCTCGTTAGGAAGGTTCTCTCCACGAAAGTCTCCGTTGACTACCCCGAAGGGCCGCTGAGCGAGGTCAAGATAGACTTCCCCTACGACGAGGATCACATCAACTTTACGGCGTTCCACGTCAGCTCGGAGCACGCCAATTGGAGGGCCGTCAGGAGGCTCATTATCGACGACAAGACGCCAATGGCCGACGTCGCAAGGCTCCTCGCGAGCATAAACGAGAGCATAACCCTGAAGCTCCCTGTCTATGCGGGCATCGATGTGGATGGCATAGACGCGTGGTTCGGTGAGTTCAAGAAGGTTAAAAAGTCCGAGATCCCAGCCGTCGTCGAGAAATACCTGGAATTCCCTGCGGAGGACTACGCTCCCAAGCCCTTCGCTGAGCACGCCCGCGTTTACGCCCTGAGAAAGGCCCTGGAGAAGATAGGCCTGCCCCTCGACGTTCCGGCCAAGAGCCTTGAGAAGTACCTGGAGAAGAAGTGAACCAGAGGAGAGTGATGAAGCCGAGGACACCCGAGCGGTGCCCCAGCCGCTATGAGGAGTCTTCGCTTCGCTGATTCCTCTTTTTGGGGGTGGAAAAATGAAGGAGACCGTCTTTACTGAAAGGGCGCCTAAGCCCATCGGCCCCTACAGCCAGGGGGTCGTCGCGGAGGGGAGGCTCCTCTTCGTTTCCGGCCAGATACCCATAGACCCCGAAACGGGAGAACTCGTGGAGGGGGACATAGAGGAGCAGGCCAGGAGGGCCATTGAGAACCTCCTGGCCGTGGTCGAGGCCGCTGGAGGAAGTGCCGAGAACGTGGTGAAGGTCACGGTTTACCTCATGGACATGGCCGACTACGCCAGGTTCAACGAGGTTTACGAGCACTACTTCTCCAGCTCTAAGCCCGCCAGGGCGGTTGTTGAGGTCTCAAACCTGCCCAAGGGCGTGGCGGTTGAGATAGAGGCCATCGCCGTCCTCTGAGTCTTTTTCTGTTTTTATAGATCGAGAAGGTGAAAGCATGGACGTCGTGAGAATCAGAAGGGAGCTGCTCGAATACCTCTTGGAGCTGGCCCGCGAGTTCTACCCAAACGAGTTCGCCGGCTTCCTGAGGGAAAAGGACGGGGTCTTTGAGGAGGTTCTCATAGCCCCCAACCCCTGCTTCGGCAGGAGTTCAGCTTTCTTCGACACGTTGATGCTGCCCTACGACAGGAGCATAAAGGGAACCGTCCATTCGCATCCTGGGCCAAGCGCCAGGCCCTCCCAGGCTGACCTCCACTTCTTCTCGAAGTTCGGAGGGGTTCACCTGATAATAGCGTACCCCTTCACGGAAGACACCGTTAGAGCGTACCTGAACAACGGCGAGCGCATCAGGGTGGAAGTTGTGGACTGAGGCTGTAAGCAGGAATAAACGGAATAAACGCTAGTTCATGTGAAAATTCTTAAAAGGCAATCCACATTAAGATTTCTGGTGTTGAACATGAAGGTGCGTGACTTCCTTGACAAGTTGGACGATAAGCAGAAGAGGACAGTAATGCGGTGTTTTGAGACATGCAGCATACCAGACCTCGACAGGGAAGTGGACATTCAAGTCGATGACGAAATGATGAAATTCCTAAAGGCAATATCCAACCCCCTAAGGTTTAGGATACTCAAGCTCCTGAAGGATAACTGGATGTGCGTGTGCCTGATATCCAAGATACTCGAGCAGGACCAGACCCTGATCAGCCACCACCTCCGCACCCTTAAGGCGCTGAACATTATAGAGGAGCGCAAGGAGGGCAAGATGCATTTCTACAGAACAAGAAGCGAAGTCATTGAAAAATACCTCTCAAAGGTCAAAACCGACCTGGTGTGAGGGTATGAACGAGCACCAGCAAAGGGTTGACGAGCTGATCAGGGAATTTGGGGGATACTGGAACCCCTTTGAGATGCTGGCGGCGCTGATGGAAGAGATCGGTGAGCTGGCAGATGAACTCCTGAAGATTGAAGGGATTAAAGAAAACGGTGACCCCGAAAAACTGAGGGAGGAGCTCGGCGACGTCATGTTTGCCCTCTCCTGCATAGCCAACTACTACAACGTGGATCTGCTGAATGCCCTGGAGGAAAGCGTAAGGAAATATCGGGAACGTGACGGGGACCGATGGAGTGGCACAGATGGATAAAATGTCCCCATGTATCTACCTTCTTTTATAACATAATGGCTTTGACATGACCTGGTTTTGGTGTCACGGACTTCACTTTGAATAACTCAGTGGTTGGAAATCATCCAAATTATCGAAACATTTTTATAATTGAAAACACAAACTCCAACACACTAGTTTAGAGGTGATGATAATGGCCAATAAAATACATGAGATAGATATAAAAATCCTGAAGCTTCTCTCCAAGAACGCTCGCCTTACCTACAAGGAGCTCGCGGAGATTCTCGGTACCACCAGACAGAGGGTATCAAGGAGAATGGAGCGGCTGGAAAGAACTGGCATAATAAAGAAGTACACTGTCATACCTGATTACAACGCTCTCGGCTACGTTCACGTAATCTTGGGAATAACCATCAAGCCGTCAGTCAACATCGATGAGGTAATCCCCATCCTGCTCGAGGATGACAACATCAAGATAGTCCAGCGCGCCATCGGTTCTCACAGCCTGGTTGTTCACATCGTTGGTCCAAAAGACTTCAAGGAGCTTGAGAGGATTATCTCAGAGGTCTCCAGGAAGATACCGGGAATCGACAAACTGGACATAACCTTCGTGACGGAGACCGTCAAGTTTGAGGTTCTTTGATTTTTCTATACTTCCTTCGTCAACCGCCGAGAGAAAGGATAATAAATGCCCCTCAGCACTTCTTCCCCAAGGTGGCAACGATGCTCGAGAGAATCATCATGGACTTGACAGTGGTCGCTGGGCTTGGCGTGGCATCATACCGGCTCAACGCCCTCGACGCAAAGGGCGCCGCAGCGGCGGCAGCGCTGGGGCTTCTAGTCATAGAGCTCGGTGGGATTTATCCGTTCCTGGCCATGGTAGCCTTTGTTGTCATGGGCGTTCTAGCAACCAAGTATCGGTTTAGGGAGAAGCTCAAGCTCGGCGCGGCCCAGAGCAGGAACGGAGTCCGTAGCTGGGGCAACGTCCTTGGAAACGGCCTCGCCGCGGCCATCTTTCTGGTCTTCGAACAGCTGTCTCGGATGGATGTTTTCTGGGCGGCCACGTTTGCGGCCATTGCAACCGCGAACGGTGATACACTCGCCAGCGAGCTTGGGAAGGTCTTTGGAAGGCGCCCGAAACTGATAACCAACTTTAAACCAGCCAGCCCTGGAACAAACGGTGCCATATCGTTGGAAGGTGAGCTCTTCGCCTTGGCTGGAGCTCTGGCAATAGCGCTTTTTGCCCTCCCGCTGACCTCTGAGAAAGCCATTATGCTCCTCGCGGTGACCCTGGGTGGTTTCATCGGGGTCAACCTGGACAGCCTAATAGGTGCCACCCTGGAGGAAAAGGGCATCACAGACAACAACTCCACCAATTTCCTGGCCTCGCTCTTTGGAGGCTTCATAGGGGCCGGCCTGTTCTACGTCATGGCCGGGGCGTGAGGTTTTAAAACTCCTTATGGAATTCTTCCCCGGCGGATGATGAATACGGCGGATTCCCGAACGGTGATGACGACCTTAGGGCCTGACGCCTTACCCCAGAGCAACCACAAATTGAAGAAAAGAACAAAAACTCAGTTCTCTTCCTCTCCCTTCCTTACGTATTCTTCGTAAACTTCCCAGAGGGACACGAGCGCCGCGGGGATTCCGTGCTCCGTGGCAAAGGTCATGTAGGGGGCAAGGTCAACAACGTAGTCCGCGAACCTGAACAGCCCCCGCGGGATGCCCTCGCGGGAGCCCACGAAGATGACGACTTCCTTTGCGTAGAACATGTCCTTGCCGAGCTTATCCTTTACCTCTGCGAGCGTCGGCCCCTTGGGGTCGGTGATGATAAGCAGCCTTTTGTTTCTCCTCTTGTCCCTTACGACCTGATAAAGGTCCCATACTGAGACCGGAACCTTCTCAACCTTCCACGGATACGCCTCACGCTGTATTCTGTGCCTGCTCTCCTGGCCAACCTTGACGCCTTTGATGAACTCCCCCAGCTCGAAGGCGTCCATCTTCTCCTTGGGAGCGATAATGAGTTCCTTAACCTCAAATGCCTGGGCAGCCCTTCCTATCTTCTCACCAAAAGACCTGCAGGCCTTATAGTCCCCCCAGTACGGCATCTGAACCACTGTGACCTTGCGGAAGAGCTCCCTCGCGTCCCTCTTGTCGGGGGTGAACTTCCTGAACTCCTCGCCGGGGAGAACCGATATGTACGCGCTGTCCCCGATAATCTCGACCTGGACAATCTTGTCCGGCCAGCTCAGGTTCACGTCGGCTCCCGTGAGCTCGCACACCTTCGCCCCAAGCTCCCTGTTGACGTCGATGCTTGAGAATCCGTGTTTTCCGCGCCTCTTTGTCTTCACGGCAAAGGTTTCGTTTTCCCCTATGAGCGGGGCCACTTTCTCAGCGGTCTCAACGATCTTCTCAAGCTCGGCAGGAACCTCCACGAGGACAGGGATCACCCTTTCAACCTCGGGAATGCCGAGCATCACCTCGCCCGCGTTCTCGTCCTCGCTCTCCACGATGACGAGTCCGTAGTAGCCCATAGGAGACGCCCACACCTTTGCGTCCGGAAGTGCCTCCGTGATATAGTTGGCCGCCACGCTCTCCATACCCTTCTGGGTCTTCACGAGAAACTTCACACCCTCACCCCCAGAGAACACTCGCGGGGGTATTTAAAAGCATGTGGGACGCGGCAGAAGACCGGAGAATAGAGAATTGAGAGGCCATCAGGCCTCCGGCTCGGCGAGAACCTTGATCTTCCTGATCTCGGCCCTCTTGATCGGGTAGATCTTCCTGGCTTCCTTGGCCATCTCGGCGGCCATCTTGCCGCTGACGGCCTCAAGAACGAAGTCCTTGTAGTTAAGCTCCTCGGCCTTCTTGTAGATGATGTCCCTGATGATCTCCCTGATGGCCCTCTCCTGGCTGGTCTGAATCCTGCGGTAGGCGATGACCATGCCCATGACGCGGAGCTTGTAGCCGTCCTTGGTGGTGACGTTGTAGATGCCGTCAACGCGGGTTGTCCTCCTCCTGACGAGGCTCCTTATGTAGCTCCTCGAGAGGGTGTGGCCCTTGAACTTGGTGTAGGCGTTCTGGCCCTTGACGTCGTAGACCTGGAAGTAGAGCTTGACCTGGCCCTTGGTGAAGTCGCCGGTGAGGTCCTTGAGGGTGGTCTCGATGACCCTTCCTATGACCTTCTCCGGCTCGTCGGCCGGGGTAAGGCCTATCTCCTTGCTCCCGAAGAAGTCCGGAGCGTAAACTATATACCACTCCTTGCTCTTCCACTTATCCTTGGTAGCGGCAGCCTTCTTCCTTGGGTTAACTTTTGCCATCTTAACACCTCCACTTCACACCTTTTCGGTCACATCTTCGGCGATTTTGATTGAAAACACCAAATCGTCCAGCGCTTTGATGAGTGTTTCAATCTCACCTGAGTATTTAACCTTTGTTATAACGTCCCCATTTTCCCATCGGGTCAGCACATTTAAACTTTTCTTTAGGCCACTTGGGATGCTGGCGTTGTCCACTTCCAGAGCACAGGCTATCGCCTTTGCCCGCTCCTCGCTCCCGTAGTGCCAGATGATTTTCGCCGCTGCTTCAACCTGCACCGTCCCTGCCCTCCTTGAGCTGTCTTCCAAGGGCCTCGTTGAAGAGCCTGATAAACTCGTCTACCTTGTCCTTGGGGAAGCGGATTCCAGCGGCTATGGCGTGTCCACCACCCTCGCCGCCGAGTTTTTCTGCCACTTCCCTCAGCGCTTCTCCAAGGTGGTAGCCCTTTTCCAGCGCCTTCTCGGTTGTCCTTGCTGAGCCCTTCACGAGGCTCTCGTCCTCGTCACTGTCGGCCAGCACAACGACCGGCTTCTCCGGGTCGACCAGCCCGGCGTTTATCGCTATGTTGGCGGCGATGCCAACGAGCGTGTCCCTGATGTTCTTGCCCGCGTAGAAGACGTAGGCGTGCTCTCCTTCGTCAGCCATGCTCCAGTTCTGGATTATGAACTTCCTGGCCTCTATCTGTTCCCGCTTGTAGTCGTCGAGCATCTTCCTGGCGCGCCTGTAGGCGTCCTCATCGCCGAGGCAGATTGCAACGCCCAGCGCGCCGGCGTTCAGCCTGCCGGTGGCATTGAGGAGAGTGGCAAATTCCCTCGCTTCGTGCCTGGGGTCGCCCTCCGGGTAGAGGGGGCTCACCACCACATCGCCGATGAGCCGGTCTATTGCCTCCTTTGGGGCGCCGTGCTTGATGAGGTGTACCACAAGAGCGTCGTGGAGCTTTCGCTTCTCCTCCTCGCGGAGCTGCCAGTACTTCATGTCCGGGTCAAAGCCCTTGGCCCTGAGGAACTCTATTGCCTTCCGCTCATCGCCGGTTATCTCGGGAATCTCCGGGTTGGTGGAATAGGCCAGCATCTGGTACAGGGGGCGGCTTTCATGCCCGAAGAGGCGGAGCTCCTTTCTAACCTCCAGAACGCCAAGCCCTTTCCCGTCCTCGATGATGTCCAGGTTCATGCCGTGGAAGGTTCCGTCTACCTCCTGCATGTCACCGACGGCCCCAACGAGTGCAATGTATGCAAGATCCTTGTTTTTCTCGTTCATCTCCCTGGCAACGAAGTAGGCAACGCCCGAGCCGCTCAAATCGCGAACGCTGTTGGCTCCAAAGGGAACTGGATTGACTAGCAGGTGAGAATCTGTGGAAAACCCATCCTTCTCCGGCGGGTGGTGGTCGGCAACGACAACGGTCGCTCCCTCTAGGTGCTTCTCAATGACTCCGATTGAGCCGCTCCCGAGGTCGCTGAAGACGTATATCCTGTGCTGCTCTGATGCAAGCTCCCGAATAAGATCCTCGCTGACCTGTTTGACAATGCTGAGCTGAAACTTACCGCCCTCCCTGACAACGGCCTTGGCAAGAATAGCACCCGCAGTTATTCCGTCAGCATCTCTGTGGGAGATTATCCTTATGGTGTGCCCTAGCTCGATGTGCATCTTGATGAGCTCTGCTCCTTCACGGGCCTTCTCCAAGAAAGCGCCCTTGTCCATTTTACCACCTTATAAGAAGGAAAGGGAATCAGCGGACCAGGAGCTTGGCCTGCTCCGGATCGTAGCGCCACTTCGCTGGCAGCTTGCCAGTTCTCCTGTAGTACTTGACGAGGCGCCTGATCTTGCTCTCGGTGAGCTGGAGACCGCGCCTTGAGTGCTTGTCCTTCGGGTGCTGTTCGAGGTGCTTCCTGAGCTTGACGGCCTTCCTGATGAGGGCCATAAGGTCCTCCGGAATCTCAGGAGCGAGGCCGTTCTCCTCGAGTATCTTGGTTATCTTCTTGCCGGTTATGAGTTTGACGCTCGGAATGCCGTACTGGTCCCTGAGGATGGTTCCTATCATGGCGGCGCTGTAGCCTTCCTTCCTGAGCTTGATAACGAGCCCTTCAACCTCCTCCGCCGTGTACTCTACCCAGGTCGGCGGAGCGGTCCTCGGTGGCCTCTTAGAACCAGACTTACCTCTCTTTCTCGCGTGTATCCTTGCCATATCATACACCTCCTGGTGACGGCCAGCTCCCGCCAGCCGCCCCTTCGCGTTGGGAATTGAGGGGAGGTTTAAAAAGGTTTGCCCGTGGTATTTACGAGACAAAAAAGTTTTAAGTAAACGAATTAAAATAGTTACATGCGGACCTTGAGAGACCTCCCGCCCTCCGAAGTGGAGAGAATACAGGAACGCGCCCGCCAACTTCGTGAATCTGGGATGAGCTACCTAAGGATTACAAGAGAATTGGCTGAGGAGTTCAAGGTTTCCCTCTCAAAGGCAACCGTGCTACGGTGGTGCAAGGGAACACACAACACCTTCAACAGAACAAAGCGCATTAATTTAAGCCCCTCCCCCGGACTGGCTTATATAATCGGAGTGTATCTCGGTGATGCCTCCATCAGTAACAGGAATTACCAATACAGAGTCCGCCTGAAAGTCGTGGATAAAGATTTCGCCGAGAGTTTTGAGAAAGCGCTGAAATCAATAGGGGCAAATCCCAGAACCGGCCTTGAGCACAACAGTGGCAGAACAGACAGATGGTGGGTGGAGGTTACCAACAAGGAACTGTTCATGTTCTTGAAAGGGCCAAAGGAACAGCTCTTTGAGATTGCTAGGGTGTATCCACGGGAATTTTTGAGGGGATTTTTTGACAGTGAAGGAAGTGTTTTTGTAGATAAAAAAGATCCAAGAAGAACCACCGTTGTGGCAGATAACTATAATACAGAAGTCCTCAAACTCTGCAAGGAGTTATTAAGAACCCTGGGAATTCACTCGACAATATATTTGGTCAAGAAAAAAGGCACAAAAGTTATGATTCGAGGACAAGAATATCAGTACAACAACGACCTTTACAGGATTAGTATCCACAGAAGAACTAGTGTTGCAAGGTTCGCGGAGAAGATAGGCTTCTCAATCTCACGAAAACAAGAGAAACTAGAAACCTTCCTCGAAGCTTTTTACTCACACACATCCGAAAAAGATTACCACAAAACTAAGTCGTATAGCGGGGGGAGGATTTGAACCTCCGACCTCCGGGTTATGAGCCCGGCGGGCACTCCTAGCTGCCCCACCCCGCTGCTCGACCCGTTACTTACTAGTAAGAAGTCGATTTATAAAGTTTGCGGTTTATAATCTCCA
>Ga0136651_10000997_pt1 | contig 15525 bp, 8 predicted proteins | sample Mar14236cmmetaG_FD_94867 | JGI IMG/M metagenome (GOLD analysis project Ga0136651, IMG submission 94867) | Marine hydrothermal vent microbial communities from Guaymas Basin, Gulf of California to study Microbial Dark Matter (Phase II) - Marker... ...
GCATCCGAGGAACTGAGCTCCCAATGCATCGAGACCTATGAAATGGTGAAGAATCTCCGTGCGCTTATAAACGGAAGCGGAAAACAGAAAGGACTAGAAACGTCTCGGAGCCTTGAGACAGAACCCATGGAAGAGAGTCTTGACAGCCGCATAGAAAACCACCGCGACATGTGTGTGCGGCCAAACTCAGGGATCTAATATGGAGGTTGGAAAATGGGCACTAACTTCCATTGCCTGCGGATAAGTGTAAAATCATTTTTCTTTCCCCTATAAAATCCATTTGACCGCAAAAATGAAACCCGCATTTTTGATAAAAACGGATGGCGATAAAATTGTGCGGCTCCACGGTCAGCCAAAGGGTTGTCAGTGAGTGGTATTTGGCCTGCTCGAGAGCCCAGTGGGTCAAGAAGGTTCCAATCCCCTGACCGCGATGATCCTGATGTATGAATACCAGATATTCCCCATCGCGTATTGTAAAATCCGGTAGCAGAGCCGCATGGCCGACGATGCGCTCATCGCGCAACGCAAGGAAATTCTCGCCCTTTTTAAATAGATGCTTGATCCAGGGGAGACAAGCTTGAAGGTTTAGCGGCGGTAGCCCTTGGTAGTGACCACGGGGATGAAATTGGGCATACATCTCCATAAGTCGGTCAATGTCATCTTCACAACCCGGTTTGATCCCAAATGGTTGGCCACTTTTATCATGAAAACGCATGGCCTGGAATGTTCAGGCCTTATAGATTGTCTGGCCTGCACCTTTAACAGATCCCTGGTAATTTACCCCTGCACCCCGCCGGCCCAACACGGACCGCCGCCTGCTACTTGGCTGACTTTTCATCTATTCCGTATTCTTCCCGGCTCACTTTTTTATATCGTACCACCAAAGACCCAAAAGCGCATCCCCTCTTGAATCAAATATCATGACAGCCGGACCTTGTCCTTCTTTTTCTTTCCAGGTCCGTATTCTTATGAATCCGGCCACCCATTTTGTTACAACGGCACTGGAGATTTATAATTAGTGGCTACTTTATAGAAAGATGTCCCCTATTCGTTCTCTAAATGGGACATATTCAGGCCGGAGCGGAACTCTTGTTGCGCCTGCAAAGACGATAGAGCCACAAGACCAGGAACAGCGGCAGGGCCATTGCAAACAACACCCAAAGATGGGGTCTGAAACAGAGGAACGCGGTAATCGCGATAAGCAGCAGGATCACCAGGGCTGACAGAATAATCAGACGACAGCGGCGTTGAATGTAGCCGAGCACCGCAACTAGCAGGGCTGCCAGCAGCAGCACGGTGCTAAGCAAGTGTGCCCAGCCTGCATCCTCTTTTTTGCACAGACATCCCCTTGGGTCGTAGGGACGTATGTCCTGTCCGTCAGGAACGCCGTCATTGTCGCTGTCCCAGTCGATGCCGTTGTCCAGGCCGTCGCCGTCAGCGTCCCCCGGAGGTTCTTCGCCATCGATGACGCCGTCGTTATCCGAGTCCCGATCCATATGGTTGAGAATACCGTCGCCATCGGCATCACCCTGAATTTCATCATAATCCGATACCCCATCACCATCTTGGTCTCCGAACTGCACTAGCGGAACATCTACATCTACTTTAACGCTTGCAGGGCCCGAACAGTCGTCTCCAGGATAATAACCAACTACCTGCCAATCCCCACCTTCGACCACTACGTTAAGGTCCTGATAACAGCCATATTCATCCGTTGTCACTTCATGGTAGAGAGGGTTGCCGGCGGGGTCTTGGTAATTCAGAACGATGATTTCATTCGGTCTCGGCGGTTGCGTGCAACCGGCGGTTGTGATAACGGCACATTGTTGTATCGGCCTCATCGGATCGATCGCCAGGCCTATCGAGGCATAATAATCCCGCAGATTTCGGTTATCGTCAACATCCGCGGCAGTGCCTGCGGTAGTCGCAAAGGTGGATGCCGTAGTGTATTCCGGATCGCGTATATTGCAATCGCCCAATGCGGTCTCCAGGGTAAGTTCGGTTCGCTCGCGCAGATTGGCGCTGACTGTCGTACCACCTAAACGAACGATGGTGTCACCCCGCGGCGTCCATCCTGTCACCCGAATCTCATGGTCGGTACAAAGCGGTGCGTCTTCAGGCGGCTGAACGGTCAGTGTCCCGGTAAAATCTTCATTTTGATTTAACAGCACCTTTGTCTGTGAAAATGACTTCGTCCATGTGGCGGGTACGCCTTCCTCACGGAAATAGATCAGCTTGGGTGCCTCATTCTTGTTACCGGCCTGGAAGTTAAACGTCATGACATCATAAGGGCTTCCGTGTTCGAGATATTGTACCTGAAAGTTTTGCTGTGCCTCATTATCGCCCGCATTATTATCGTTGGTCATGCGGCGTAAATGCACCCGCACGCAGTTATGCGGATCATCGACTTCCGGTTGCCACACCACAAACACGTCGCGATACTCTTCAGCCGGAATTTGTTCGACCAGTACGACCTTATAAATATCGAAATCAGGTTCACCATCCACCGTATGGTAGGGTGAGGAGAGTAAAAACTCTACCTCGAAGTCATAGGCTGTGGCGGGTCCATCATTATGGACTCGCGCATAGATACGGTTTTCCTGTTCACCTATAGGCTGTTCTTCATCAGTCGGTCCGTCAGAAGTGCCGGTCGTCCCATCATAGCCATGATAACCGCCGCCATCACGCTGGTTGTCTATCCAGATGTCCGGACTGATCCAGGGCGGGTCACCGACGGTAATCCGTACGTTATAGTCGGTCGGCGGCGGATCATAATCAACTTCAACCATATAACCACCTGCGTCAGGTACCTTTGAGATAACACGCGCTTCAATTCCGGTCCCCGGCGGGCTGATGCTGTCGCCCACATCCAATGCCGCATCGGTAAGCGTATCAGTTGAAGGTGTAAAATCGCGCACGATCACCGGAACATGACCCTGCGGAATCAGTTTGTTGGCGTAATAGACCAGTACCCCATCTTGCGGCACGCTGTCGGCGTTACCCAATACCGGACTGCGTGACTCTACCCAGTAAAAATGTGTCTCCGCCTCGAAGGTTGTCGCACCCGGAGTCAGGCCAATGGCGATAGCACCGTATTCATTGCTTTGCAGGATACTTTGGTAATTCACCTGAATTGCAGGCTCACCAAGGCGCGGAGGAATGCCATCTGTAGGTCGAGAAATGAAAAGAATTTTACCGCCGCTCGAGGTAACCCATGATGCATACTCTTTAGACCAGGTAAGCGGATGTACGCCGCTGAAAGGTGTTGCCATATTATCCCAGGGATCGACCGGATGGGTAATTGAAAACTCTACATCGGCATAGGCATACAAATCACGTAAACCAAACTGATGTGAAATTCCATGCGCAAACTGCGCCAGCGAATTCGCAGGGCCTTGTACTGAAACGGATAAATAACGTGTCTCCGAACCCAGTGTATAAGGCCATAGTCCAGTTGTAGCCCAATCGGCCGTGTAATCGATATCGTTAACGACCATGATAATACGGTCGATATTATCCTCGGTCTCGGGCGTCGGCCCATCCAAGACACCCGATTCGGCTGAGACCAACTTATTCAACACTTCTTCCGCCATCTCGATCAACAGATTTCGACTTTCAGTGTTGTAGTAGTCTTTATTGTTATCAAGCAGGACCGGGCCGCGGAAAAGAGGATCGATCGTTGTTTGGTTATAGCTAACTTCCGCCACCCATGTTTGCAATTCGGCAATGCGGTCCATAACCGCCGCTTCATCCGCACTACCGCTGATATCATTGTAATCCACGCGTACCACCAGTGTATCCTGATCACCGATAGGAAATGGTCCGCGTGTGACAACCGTTTCCCGCATCGCGATGTTATTGTTTAAACGCACTTGTTGCAATGCAACCTCGGTATCGGTGGGATCATTGATGTGTAATAAACGAATGAAAAGATAAAAATGTCCGTCGCCGGCAATTGCCGACTCAGGTGCCGGTGGCCGCCACACCAACGGACCGACTACCGTGACTCCATCCGGGGCGGAAATACTGTGAACGGTTAATGAATTACCGGGTGTATTTATCGTGTCATCAACGTAATTTTTATAAAATCCGCTTTCTTGCCAATATGTGGGAAAATCCAACATTGTGCCGGGGTCGGCCCAATAAATTTTTGCAGTAATATTATTCATTTCGTGTGTGCCACGATTATGCACTGCAAGATATAGGTAATTATTTTCATCATAACGCGGTTGTTGAAATGCAATACTATTCAAACCACTGCTTTCAGCAGCGGCAAGATCAACATCGGGCGTATGACGAATAAGAAGATCCGGAGATGACAGCACAAAACCTTCACTGGAGGGCTGTACACCCGTATCGCCCACATGGTCTCTTACGAAGGCGTCATAAGGCGGTGGATCTAATGGACCCAGAAAAGCAACCAGACGGTTTAGATTTGAATCAATCACATATACATGATTGTAGCTATCCACCGCGATCTTTTGTAAAGTCGCAAATAGCGGTGCAGCGCCCAGGTTACGATAATGAGTTCCTTCCGGGGTCAGTACCGTGGCGCGATGATTAACCGTATCCGCAACATAAATGCGTCCATCATCTCCCACGGCAACATCGCGGGGGTGACGAAATTGAACATTACCTCGGCCAAAATGACCGAAACTGGTCGCAGGTGCGGCCGGTGGTATTTTAAGAATGCGATGGTTATCGGTGTCGGCAATATATAGAGTATTGTCTGCGGCGATATCCAGGCCATAGGGATTACCCCAGCCGGTATCACTTAAATGAACCTGCCACGAATCATCATCAGGACCATCGGCAACCAAAATACGATCATTACCGGAGTCCAACAGGTAGACTTTCCCGTCGGCACCGACTGCAATGTCACGGGGCAGGTCGATATCGGTCCCTGCAACGCTGTTTCGTGTTGTTTGCGCAAACACAGGGTCGTAGCTATAAGCGCCGCCGCTCCAGCGAAAGAGTTGCACTTCATTATTAAAGGTATCGACCACATAGGCATTGCCGCTGCCGTCAACGGCAACGGCCTGCGGTTCGGAAAGTGCCTCGGGCAACGACCGGTCGGCGACATAACCGAACTCACTCCATACCGGCGTGGCCTCTAATCCGCTCAGGCTCGTGTATCTAATACGGTGATTGGCTGTATCGACGACCAGAATGCGACTATTTACCGTATCGATGGCCAGACCGGTTGGGACGCTAAAGCCATCCGACACGGGCACCGGAGGTCCATATTCCAGGCTTGTCGCCAATGCGGTAGATGTCATAAGAAACAACATCATGCATTGTATGTAAATTTTCAGGTACTTTATTGCCATGCCTCTACAATAGATTGTCTGCAAATAGTGTTTTGTTTTGATAATCATAAATAATGCGGATACGATTCTTTAGTACCGCCGGCAATCCTTCCGGCATATTTAATGGATTATCCGGACCCCAAATATTTACAATAAATACCGGATGACGTGCACCATCATCGAATTCGTATTCAACATGATGAATATTAAATTCCTGAATTTGTTTTAGGTCGATGCGCCTGGCAATAACCTTCCATAACTCATCAAGCAATACCTTATTGTCTAATTCTTTGCGTTCAATAATTCTGTTGTTGATATTCTTCATCCCTTTTTCTATATATTCCGTTTGCATCCGGCGCGGATCAGGGATTTTATTGACGGATTCCATCGCCACAAAATGGCCTTTTTCCGAAAAGAAAGACTTGACCATCAGTGGCGGCTGCTGCTTCTGCAGCACTAATTCATGCTGAATCTCAATGGAAGTGAATGGTGTTTTTAAAAACGCTACATCTGTAGGAGATAATTGAATACGACGACTTTTGGCCAGTTGTTCTTTATTGACCGGTATGATACGAGTAATGTTTTTTTGGGCCTGTATGCCTATTTTCTCTGATTGCTCCGCATAAGTAATTGATGAAATGCTGGCGCCAAGCAAAAAAGATAACACAAAATATTTTATATAATTACTCATCAGTTACGATCATCCCATAGTTGATATTCCTGACCACTGACCCGGTTGTAGTTCATGTCATCCAGGTTCGCGCTGGTAACCGGTGCCACCGCGCTGACGTTATTAACGGTGCCACGTCCATCAGTTGAGTGTATTTCTATGTCAGAGGCGCTAAAAGCGGTGGCATGCCACCCCGTAGTATCTTTGTATTCAGCTCCTGAGATGCCGGCCCTGCTCGCCGCCGAACCTGGTATACGTGAGACGGTCTGTTTAGGCTCCGCGCCCATTTGATAATTATGGAAAACGGCGGTAATGAAATCCGCATGAGTAGCGGTGCGCCAGACCGTGCCGCCATGAAAGGCCTTTGCTTCGCCTATAGTACGATCAGTAATCTCGACCTGGAAATCACCTACTGTCCAGCCTGCACCTGCCTTGGTAAAAATCTGGTATCCAAGTGGGTCGGTACCGTTTTGGTAATTTGGATAATTTGGAACGAATTCAAAATAGAGTTCTTCAGTATCTATGCCGGCGCTGCTTCTTATCACACGCACCCCTGTTTGCAACCAATTATCAATGGTATTATGTTGGATCGAGATCCAGAATGATGTTGTTTTTGTATGTGGAGGGGTGGGGTCCCAAGACACTATCGGTTTGGTACCATCCAGTGTGGCTTTTAATCCTTCCAGATCGGCAATGGTTTCAGTCAAATTGACACGATTGCGAATAGTTTCATAGGCAGCGCCCGGTCGGCGATGCACATTGAGTGCAACCTTCAGCTCATCCTGCGCAACCAACGTCATCGCACTATCAAACAACTCCAGCGATATCGTTTGCAAGCCGCCGTGGACACATTCGATACGGAAAGTGAGATCACCTGCGGCAATATCCGCATGCGGAATATCGTATTGTGCGATATCCGGGCCGCCATCGGCAGCAGGTGGACCGATAATTGCGTTATCGTTTTGATCGAAAATCCTTATCTTGTTTTTATCGCCAACCGATAGACGCAAAATTGAACCGGCTGGAAGATTGTTGTTCTGCCGTATGGTCATCTCGGTAAGCTCTGCCTTGTCGGCGGCATTTTCTATGATTGCATTGGTGACGGCATCATTTCCCGTACCACCGTCGTCATCATTATTGACATAAACGATAATCGCCTGATCGTCCATTTCAACCGCCTCATCCGCGACGTCCAAAGTACCGCTCATGTCGCTATCGATGTCGATATCGATGTTGTGTACATGGACCGTGACGGATTTATGCACGATTTCAGTCGCTGTAATCCCATCTTCTATTATTAGTCGTAGTTCCGTATCACCCGTCGTGAGCCCTTCGACAAAGAACTGCGCAGGTGGCGTATCGGTTGTCAAATCATACACCGCATCCAACAAAATTTCCGAAGTCTTGTCCGCTGTTTCCCAAAGTTTCACATTGGCGCCACCAGTATGTGCAGTAAGTCTCAAGTTGCTGTGAAGCTCAGGTGGCAAACCGTTTGGTGAGAATTGAAGTGTCATCTCTTCCAGATCATTTTCACCCAGAAGTGGACCACCCTCACTAGAATCGACGATGCCATTACTATTGTCGTCGTCGTCGTTTACCAGCACAAGTTGATCGGGAACCGCAAAGACCAACGGGCCTGGGTATATGCCGCTGGCTGGAATCAATGACATCTGATATACGACAAAATGAAATGGTGCGCTTGTGCCGAGTATGTCACCGGTTCGCAGAAGTTCGATTTCGATGGTATAGATTCCTGCCGGCAGAGTTGAACCACTGACCTTACTGTCCCAACTGATGCTGCCCCCCAACGCCTCGGTATGTACAAAGATCTCACTATTCGCAGCGTCACGTATACGCCAACGAATCTGATCAGGTACCGCAGAGCCGCTGAAGTTGTAATCAATGTCGATGGTATCTGTTGGAACCGTCGCATCAAGGGCATCGAAATCAATAAACTTGTCGCTGCTAGGCAAAATTTCAGGTTCGGCCACTTCAATCAGAATAGCATCAGTCTCAATCGCCTCAATAAAGCCTGCGTGCATAAGTGCTGAGTTTGTCAATTTTAGTTTTATGGTATAGGCCCCTTGCTCAGGTCTATCGTCTGAATCTGTAAATCCATTCCAGTGAAATATCAACATACTGCCTTTATTACTCGCCAGTACATTTGGATCGTAATCGGTATACACGGGTGAGATTAGATCGCTTTCGTGATAAATCTCCAGTTCAGTAAACAGGCCATAGAGAAAAAACGGATCATCATAAAGCGTTGCGTCCATACGATAGTAAATGATGATATCGGTATTATCACTAAATGCGACTGTCGCCGGTAGTGCATTGGTAGGATAGTTAATACACAGCAACTCCGGACAATCACCAATGATTACGGATGTTTGTGACGTGGCTTCTTTGGGCGTACTATCGTCATCGGTAACCGTTAAGCCAATTTGCCAGACTCCCAGACACCCCGGTGCAATGCCGTCTCCATTATCATAAAGATTGAATGAACTCGTACCTGTGTCGGACGGCATGGCAGGTGGAGAACATCCCAGTGGTGATACGATATAATTCCATTTATATTCCGTGATCCCCACACCAGGCCCAAGCGGATCGCCTATTAAAATATTGTCAAGATCAAAACTCGCGCTGCCATCAAGCGCAATATCTTCTGACACGATATTGGCAAAATCGACTTCATAACGTCGTGTTGGATTCAATATGGCAATAGGCGGCCCGGTCTCATCGACCACCGTAACAATAAATGAGGTCAAATCCGCATTGTCTTCGGCATCAACCACTTCCAGTTCGAATACCCAATCGCCCTCCTGCAGGTCGGCAAAATCGATACTCATGGTGGGTTCGATGGCGGATATACCGAACGCATCATCAACACGACCTAAAGGATACGTGCCATATGCTTCAAACGGCACATCCGCTAAATACCAGGTATATTGCTGTATACCCGCTGTGATACCACTGACCGGGCGGCCGTCCAACGTATCATGACAACGATCGGCTATGCCCTCACAAGGTGAATCCGTATCCAGCGAATCCGTACCTGACAATACCAGAGGGAACGATAGGCTGCCGATCAAATCGGGACCGGTAATCTCTGCAAACACCGGCCCATCGACAACAACCATAAACTCTGCTTCTATCTCTGAGTCGGGTTGGCTATCATCGTCAATGGCGGTCAAGCGAAAAATCCAGGTGCCGGCATCATTGAAATCAGTAGGAATATAAATACCCGCTCCAGCCGCTCCAGTCCCGCCATGGTAAGCACTTTGTACTGTCAATGAAGACGACTGAGGGACTTGAACGATATCCCATATAAATTCCAGATCACCTCCATCTTCGTCGGTCAATACAGTGGTCTCAATGTCTATCGCATCTCCAATATCAATTACATCGCCTCCATCGAAATTGATCTCAGGTGGAATGTTATGTACGATCACCGTGACAGATTCGGTATCGGTTCCCGGTGGGTCTTCGTCGTCGGTCGCGGTGACAGTAAATTCCCAGGTGCCGATATCGATATCGGTGGTAGGGATATTGATACTTGAGCTGGTTGAGTAGCCCGATTGTGGCGCTTCCGAAGCACCGGATGGCGCAGAATCGATGTCCCAGCTAAAAGTCAGACTGCCACCGTCGACGTCATCGGTTGGAGTCACGCTTAGCGCAATGGTTTCGGTGGCATTGATATCCAAGTCGCCCGAAATACTGCTGATATGCGGTTCTACGTTAGGTACATCAAAGCTGTGTGTAAAAAGAACTCGCTCACCTTCGTTATCGTCAACATGCAACCTGAAACTCCATGAACCGATATCATCATCATTGGTAAACCCGATAGTCGGATTTGCTGCGCTGGTACTGGACAATGTCTTGATACTACTTGCCGGTTTATCGACGATGCTCCAACTGTAATTTAATGACCCGCCATCAGGATCGTTGGCATTTGAGTTCAGTGTGACGACCTGATTCCATGCCGGTGTCGGGCTATGTGAAATGCTGGCCGTTGGCGGATCGTTTTCCGCAGTAATGTGTAAATATGCATCATTAAATGATTCGTATATAACTTCCGTGTCACATTCCAAAGTACATCCGTAATGGGTACAACCATAGCATCCATTCGGACACCATAGGGGTATAGCACCAAAACCATGACACATGATATCCCAAGTGCCAAGTTGCGTTAATGAATCAAACTGTACATTGAAGGCAAAAACAACCTGACCGTCAATTTCTGGAAAGGTACAGGCATCCGGCACCAGAATGGCATCGGAAAATCCTGGATCGCCGCTTCCGGGCGCAATCTGAGCCGTACGTGATGGTGTAAAACCTATGACTTCACATTCTTGTGCAAACACCCAATCCACGCCGCCTTGCATAAAGACATAGTAGCCCGTCATCTCCTTCACCAATTGGTCGTAGTAACCATGTTCGTCTCCAAACACGGGTACCGGCAGGATTACAATTGCAATAGTGACAACCAAATATTGCCGAACGGCGTTACAGATATACTTGTATGCGTTAGCAAGGCGCATCTACGGTCTCTCAGATCTTTTCGATGACAGGCCTCCGTCAGTCTCAACCGGAACATAAAGCGGCAGTTTTTCAATGCCGGCTGCATTTCCAATAACGCGCTTTGAAGGCATTGGTTGCTTTCGTGATTCTGCCAATATCTCTGCATAGCGGATATCGAGATGATTCTTGACTTCGGCTTCTGCCCGCAGCCTCCTTTTCAACTCCGATATTTTTGTGGCCCGTCGGCGAGAATAAATCCTTGACTTGATCTCTTCTTTGACATCTAGGAAAGAACGGCTGCTTGCCGGAATGGCCTTGATTAATTTCACTATATGGTAACCATCTTTTGCCTCAATCACCCTTGAAATTTCCTGCGGCTCCATATTTTTCAGCTGATCCCAAATTTCGGGATCGATCTTGTTTTTTGTCAACATGCCTCGATAACCGCCCATTATGACGCTGGACGCCTGCGAATGATGCCGCGCCAGCACCGTGAAAGAAACCTTTGGTTTTAAGGCCTCAATTCGAATTTGTTCTGCTTTTTGCATGCCTTTCTGCCTTTGCTCCTGAGAGGCATCTGGGCGCACCGGGATCAAGATATCCTGCACCGTTAGATAGGCAGAAACATTAAAGAGACTGGAATGTTCACGATAATAACGACTTGCCTCTTCATCGTTTACAGAAGGGACCTTTGAGATAAGACGTTGTGCAAGTAAGCGTGTTTTTGTTGTTTCAAACAGACGATCTTTCCCCCCGGGAAATGCTTCAAGATATTTTTTAAAATGCCTTTCTGATGGAAACCCCGCGGCCAGCTCAACCATGGCATCGGCCACCTCTTTTTGCGTCGCCGTGGCATTTCTTTTTTCTGCTTCTGCGCGAATGAGTTGATCATCAATAAGCTCATGGGCAATTATCTTTTTATAATGAAGTGCGACCCCAACGGTTAGCTTCTCATTTGAGGCAAGGCGAGCAATCCGCGCCTTATAAAGTGTATTGAATAAGTCCAGCGAGATATCATTACCATTCACCGTAGCAACAGGGGCCTGCTCTAAGGCCATCGCATCGGCCTTTGTCATCGGCCTGACCTTATCTGTTTTCCCCGCGCTATCCTGCTCGCAGCCGGTTAAAATCCCTATGAACGCCAAGATGAGTCCGCCCGTCAGCAATACATAACATGGCAGGCATATTTTAACGCCGAGTTTCATAGTGTTTTGACCGATTTGTTGACCGGCTTGGCCTTAAGGCCCAGAGGGCGTCTATTACCAACAGCGATACGTCTTTTAGCTAAGCTGTGTGCAGTCAGTGATTGATATCGCTGTGCCAGATGATTTTGAATGTCCGCCTTGCTGCGCAAATCGATCACCATGGCAGTCACATTGTCGGTAGCGCTGATAGCCGCTGCAATCTTCTCACGCAACAATATCATTTGCAGCATATAGCGTAAATTTTCTTCTCCACCGGGAAGCTCTGCAATGTACTTGTTGTACATCGTGGCATCCGGGAAGGAATCAACGATTTTCTGTCTTGATTTTTGAATATCCTCTTCAGTGATTTTGATGCCAAGTCGCGCGGCCTCTTTTTCCAACAGATATTTATCGATCAATTGCGATGCAATCAACCGCTTGGCATTTAAGGCATTTTCTATTTCCGTACGGGAAGGTTGTGAAAGTTCAGCAATGCCTTCGGCATGCCATCGGAAAACCCGGTTAAATTGCTCTAGGTCTATTTCATTGTTGTTAACCGTGGCAATGGATTGTCTTTCCGGAAGGACAGATCGTTGCCTTAAAGTCAGTTGCTGATGATGGTGCTGAGGACGCTCACATGAAAGCAGGACAAATGCCAAAAGCATCAGCCACAAGACTTGTAACCATTTAGAACAATATTGATATTCCCCTTTCTGCACGAAGCAACCTTCCCTAAATTAGCGATCCAGTTTCCATTCAAATGCACCACGTTTCCGTTGTGCCAATGATAAAAAATAGCGCAATAATCAAGAACTCAGGGCAAAAACGGTGAATAGCTGAAGCATTACTTCGTTGAATTCCATAAATGGGCACTATTCACCCCCAATATAAAATATTGGATAGAAGAACAGGTTGTTGGAGATAAAGGTTGATTAAAAAAATTATATATACAACCTGTATTATAAAGCAAGTATTAAATGATTTTTAATCAAAGTTGTTTGCCGGCGATGTCATGATGACCCCGATTTATCATGTATGTTGAACAGACGCCCGAAGTCGCGAAAAACTGGGCCGTTTTCGGTCGTAAAAATTTAGCCACGATCATTTTGCCTTTCATAACTTGGAAGAAGAGCGCTACCCCAAATCCTTTGCCCCAGGGGATCAAACGAAAATTCCATATTAAAACTACAGAAAGAGGCTCAGGTCTGATTAAAGTACTCCACGTTTGGGATAAAGGACAAAAGCAGAATAGTGTGGCAGGAACCTGAAATTTGTTTTTGATAACCCACAGGTTAATTTGGATAATATGGAATCGCTTTCCAGAAAATATTGGGGAACATGCTGACCAGTGAATGCTGAATTGGGCCTAAAACTCCTCAGACTCTACCTCTGTCAATTACTATGACATAAAAATCGTGTATCACGATTGGTATCGGACTGTCAGGAAATCACGGATACCTTATTGTCTCGATCTGCCGGGTATCAGTTCACTCGCCTGTCACTATTTGCAGAAACACCCGGTCTTACCAGATTTGGTTTGGTAGTTTCCTTGATATATTGTGTCGTTGTATGTCTGGCCATACGCGCCGGCTTTTCATGTGCCGTGATAATCCTTGTCCCTTTCACCAGTAAAGTCAAATTTTCAATCATTTTCTTGATCTTTTGAGCTTCCGTAGTCATTGCGTGTAAGGCAGAAGCCCATTCTTCAGCACTTGTCACATTGTATTGCGTTATCCTGTTTGTTTCCGCTACAGCCTGATTGATCTGTTCAATGCCGAGCGTCTGATCCCGGGATGCCCCTGCAATTTCGCCCACTAATCCTGCAACGTTTTGTGCATTTTCCGTTACCCTGGAAAAGGCCTCGTTCGTTTTGGCCGCCAGTTCCGAGCCACCTTTCACCTTGCGAGCCGTATCTTCGATCATCTCGGCGGTATTTTTGGCAGCCTCGGCCGCTCTCATGGCGAGATTTCTGACTTCGTCTGCAACAACAGCAAAGCCGGCACCTGCTTCGCCTGCGCGGGCCGCTTCTGCTGCCGCATTTAATGCAAGAAGATTGGTCTGAAAAGCGATCTCATCAATGGTCTTGATGATCTTTGCGGTTTCATCGCTTGCAGTTGATATCTCGGCCATTGCTTTAGTCAATTCCGTCATAGAATGGTCAGCCTGATCAACAACCTGTGATGTCTCGATCATCAAGGAATTTGCCTGTTGAGCATTGTCAGCGTTCTGATGTGTCATGGAGGCAATCTCTTCCAAGGATGAGGACGTCTCTTGAATAGAGGATGCTTGCTCGGATGATCCATCTGCCAATGATTGGCTCGACGACGAAATCTCGCTGGCTGTAAAGGCTACATTGTTCGCGCCTTCCATAAGCCCCTTTATGCTCCCCTGTAAGATATTGGCCAATGTATGAGATATCCACAAGGATGCAGCTATGGCCATCGCCACGATAATTCCCGATGCGGCCACAAGAATCCACAAAGCGCGTGAGTTGTAAGCATTGATGCGCTGAGAGCCCTCATAAATCTCGTCTTCATAGGAACCGGCCTATAACCCAGTCCCAGGGGGCAAAGTACATGAGGCGGGCGATTTTCATTCGTGCCTCAGATTCCCCCTTGTTTTTCCAAGGATATCGTTCCTCTGCGATTTGCCCGGATCTCAAGACTAATGCTTTCTGGCATATCGACTGAATAAAAAGCCGACCGCTTGAGTCCTTTGCGTTCCAAATATCTTCGCCGTCCCTTAGACCGTCCCTGGAAACGACTTAATGGCCCTTGCTCGATCCACGGGCATTCAACACATAGACATAGCCGCTTTCCCCGATTTTGATGCCCTTAATCGCTTCATGAAAAGAGGCAGTGTCCTTCCCCTTTTCCTGGAGGACCTGATGTTGAATCTCACAAAGCGCGTATACATTCTGAATGATATGGCCCTCTGTGCCTTGAAGCCACGCTGGCCGTACACCAAAAAATCATTTTATTGCCGTGGATTCAGGTGATTACTCTCTCTTGTTCGTGAATCTTTCCGTCTTCAAAACACTTCTGCGCTACACATGGTTCACAGGATTTATCATTGGAGTGGTAGGCCCTATAGCTTTTCCCCCGATCAGGTCCGGCCCGAACATTTCTTTTGCTACGTCATTTGTCCATATAATATTATATTTTTCATCTATCATGCTCATATGATCTGTGATCGAAACAATAACTCCGGCAAGTTTTTCCTCGCTTCCCCGCAAGGCTTCCGGCGCTATTTTGCAATTAGCGATTTCCCTTTCCTCGATTCGAAAGACGTCCAACAAGAAATGAGCTGCAATATGGTCTATCAACCGGATGTGCCTGGGTTTAGTCCGACATATTTCATCTGTGACGTTTTCATTGCCAGTGACCTCGATGATTATATTCAGATCCTTAAGCTTGTATAGCTCTCGATAATCTTTTGCTGTATAAACTCCTTTTTCTTGAGCGAAAAGGTAGCCTGGTGAATCCGGATTCAAATCCGCAACCCCAATGAGTTTCATTCGAAGGCTACGGAACTTTTCGCTGGATATCATATCCATGATCGCCTTTCCCGCTTCACCTCCACCCACGATCGCTACATTAAGCGACTTAACCTGTTTCATATTGAAATCCCTTTAAATAAATTGATGCAGACGCAATAAAAAGTTTACTGATTGCCGATATCTAAGGCCATCTCTATATTAATATCATTAGTGTCCGACAAAAATTAAAAAGACATGGCTTGTGGATCTCTTTGTTGGATAATTAAGTTGCTAAAAATCTTATTTAACAAGTAGAACAAGCCATGCACAGAGTAAAAACCATATTTCGGAACTACTCAAACC
>Ga0136651_10000999_pt1 | contig 15523 bp, 11 predicted proteins | sample Mar14236cmmetaG_FD_94867 | JGI IMG/M metagenome (GOLD analysis project Ga0136651, IMG submission 94867) | Marine hydrothermal vent microbial communities from Guaymas Basin, Gulf of California to study Microbial Dark Matter (Phase II) - Marker... ...
GTATCCCCTCAATAAAGTGGGGCAAGACTTTGGTCACAAGCCTGTCATTCTGAACCGGAGCGCAGCGGAGGTGAAGAATCTCATCTTGGATAGGCGGTTTGGGCACTGTAACGTGAGATTCTTCGCTTCACTGCGTTACGCTCAGAATGACACTGGGATGATTATTTGGTTGCCCCACAATATCGAGATGGTAAGAAAATTCGTTCCTTTCTCAATTCGGTGTAGTGTTACCCGAAATCACATTGTCAAGGCAAATCCGCCAATCTCAAATCACCCCTGCAGTCGCTCGGCCAGCGTCACCTGGACGTTTTGCTGCTCCCCGTCCCGGACGATGGTCACCGTGACGGTGTCGCCCACCCGCGTCTCGGTCTCCAGGTAGACGGTGAACCCCTTGATGTCGGCGATAGGCTCACCGTTGATGGCAGTGATAATGTCCCCACCTACCAGGAGGCGGTATCTGCCGACAGGCACTATCCGGTCGCCACCACGGATGCCGGCCGCGGCCACCGGACTGCCCGGCGTCACCTCAGTGACCAACAATCCTTGATCCATTGGGACATCCATCCCGGCCTCCCGGAGCACCTGTGCCCCTTGAGCACTAAAGGGCACGAGCGTCGCTCCCACCAGCCAGGGATGAGGATACCGACCTTGGACGATCAACTGGGGCACCACGCGCTGCACCGTGTTGACCGGCACGGCAAAGCCGATGCCGGCATTGGCGCGACTGGGGCTGACGATCTGGGAAGTTATGCCGATCACGCGCCCTTGCAGGTCTAGCAACGGTCCGCCAGAGTTGCCCGGATTGATGGCCGCGTCGGTCTGGATGGCCTCGCCGATGAAGCGGCCATCAGGACTCTCAATGATCCGCCCCAGGGCGCTGATCACTCCCATCGTCAGAGTGCCCGCCTGTCCAAAGGGGTTTCCGATGGCGACGACGAACTGCCCCACGCGCAGGTCGTCCGAATCGCCCAACGTGATCGGCTGGGGCAGATCGTCGGCCTCGATGCTGATCACTGCCAGGTCGTTGGAGGGATCCACGCCGACGACTGTGGCCGGGTAGACCCGCCCATCGGCCAGTGTCACCGACAACTCTTCCGCGTTCTCGACTACGTGATAGTTGGTGACGATGTGGCCTTGTGCGTCGTAGATGAAACCAGAGCCGGTGCCTTCCTGGGGGACGGGGCGCATGAAAAAGTCGTAGGCGTAACTGACGCTGGTGATGTTGACCACGGCCGGCCCGGTCAATTCGTAGACCGCCACTACCTGGGCCTCCAGCGCGTTGGCGAGTTCCTCGGTCGCCGGCGTGGGGGTTGGTGGCGTGACCGGTGTTGGGGTGACAGGGGGAAACAGCAACTCGACGGGCAAACTACATCCCAGAGTTGCGCTCACCAGTGCCACCAGTGCTACGAGAGTAGCCGCTCTGTGTCTGTTCATCTTTGGGGACTCCTTCCATTACCCGATTTCCACTCTGACCAGACAATCACGCCGTGCCGCCGTAGCAGCGCCGCCGTCACACCCTGGCCCGCAACCAGATGCCCACTGTGCGTGCCGTCGTAGATACGGGCGCTACCGCAGGAGGGGCTGCGCTGCTTGAGGATGACCGTGGTGATGCCGTGTCGTCGCACCGTCGCCAGCGCACACTCCGCCCCGCGTTGGTAGGCTGCGGTCACGTCCTCCCCCTTGACCGTCACCACCCGCGCCTGACCATTGAGCACGTCATCCCCATCGCCACCCACGATCTCGGCCGGTGGGCGGGGCGTCGGCAACCCTCCCGCCACCTCTGGGCAGATCGGCACGACGAGGCCCCGTGCCGCCAGCGCGATCAGTTCCGGCCTGGGGCGTGCGCTGCCGTCGTAGGCACACGGGATGCCCAGGAGACACGCGCTCACCAGGTAGATGGGCTCGTCGTCCATCACGCTTGTATCCGCGCGCGACGTTTCGCCACTGCCTTGTACAGCAAACTCAGCAGGAAAACGGTCCCGGACACGAGGATGATCGTCGCCCCGGAGGTCAGGTTCAGTGCGTAGGAGAGCCACAGCCCCGTCGTCGTAAAAACGATGCCCAGGACAATGGAGAGTATCATCATCTTTTTGAGGTTGGACGTGAACTGCTCGCTGATGGCGGCGGGCATCGTCAGCAGCGCGATGACCATGATCAGCCCCACGACGCGCATCAGCATCACCACGGTCAGGGCAACCAAACACAGCAAGATGATGTAGATCGTGCCGACCGGCACATTCTCGACGGTGGCAAAAGTCTCGTCATAAGATAGCGCCAGCAGTTCCTTGTAAAATGCTGCGACCAGCGCGACGATGACGACGTCAAGGATCGCCATCAGGACGAGATCGCTGCGCGGCACGGTCAGGATACTGCCGAACAGGTAACTCATCAGGTCAACGACGTACCCACGCGTCAGGTCCACGAACAGGATGCCAGCCGCCATGCCGATGGCCCACATCACACCAATGATCGTATCGGCGCGATGGCGCGTTTTGCGCTGCACTAGACCCATACCCAACGCCGCCGCCAGGCTAAAGGCGATAGCCCCCCACACCGGGTTGATCCCCAAAAAGTAGCCTAACCCAATGCCCCCGTAGGCCGCGTGCGCAATGCCGCCACTGACGAAAACGAGGCGGTTGACGACGACGTAGACGCCGATGACACCACAGGCGATACTCACCAGCGCCCCGGCCACCAGCGCGTGGCGCATAAAGTCAAACTGCAACGCTTCGATCATGCCTCGGCCTCCTCACGAGAATGGTGCGCGAACACGCGATGCGGCACACCGTGGGCGATCAGATCAATCGGGCAGTGGTAGGCTTCTTCCAACATGTCTGGCGTGATCTCTTTGGACTCGTGGTAGAACAGACGCCGGTTGAGGCAGCCGACCGTCTTCACGTGCGAAGAAATCACGCCCATATCATGCGAAACGAGGAGAATAGTGATGTGTTCATTGAGTTTCTGTAAAAGTTCATAGATACTGGTCGTGATGTGAGCATCCACGCTGGCCGTGGGCTCGTCCATGAACAGGATTTGGGGTTCCGTCGCCAGCGCCCGCGCGATGTAGACTCGCTGTCGTTGGCCCGTGGACAGTTCACCGATGGGCCGGTCCTTTGCGTCCAGCATTTCCACCTGTTGCAACGCCCGCGCGACGGCGTGCCGGTCTTGTGACGTATAACGGCGCAGTAACCCCCGTCGCCCCAGGCGGCCCATCAGCGCCACGTCCCACACGTTGACCGGGAAATCGCGGTCGAGATGCACCTGCTGGGGCACGTAGCCGATGAAGCGCCTGGCCTGCACGGCGCTCTGCCCCAAGACACGCACGCGCCCGCGGGTGGGCTGCATCAGCCCTAACATCACTTTGAGCAATGTCGTCTTGCCGCCTCCGTTGGGGCCGATGATGCCGACAAAGTCCTGCTCCTTGACGGACAGGTTGATGCCTTCCAGAACCGGCCGGCCATTGTAGCCAGCCCACACATCTTGCAGGCACAAGACCTCGCGTCGTGTAGACAATGTGTCAACTCCCTCTCTGCTTCTACTGCTCGGCCAGCACCTCGGCAAAGGTGTCCGCCACGCGGCGGAGATTGTCCAACCAATCTGGCGCCAGAGGGCTGATGAGCAGCACCTGACCGCCGATCTCTTGAGCGATAGCATCCGCGCTCTCTGTGCTGAACTCGGGCTGCGCAAAGATGACCTTGATGTTGTTCTCTTGCGCTGTCTGAATCAGGTCGGCCATTTCAGCCGCGCTGGGATTGCTGCCCTCAATCTGAACCGGGATCATCTCCAGGCCATAGTCGCGGGCAAAGTAGGCCCAGGCCGGGTGAAAGACCATAAACCTGCGATTCGCCAAGTGCGACAGCGTTTCCTCAACATCAGCGTCCAGTTCGTCCAGGTCGGCCAGGAATGTTTCCAGGTTGGCCTCGTAGTCGGCCTCGTGGTCCGGGTCCAGTTTAACCAGGCCGTCGTAGATCGTCTGCGCCTGCACCCTGACCAGTGGCGGCGAGAGCCAGATATGCGGGTCTTTGTCGCCGATGCGCTCGATCCCCTCGGCCTGGTCAATGATCAGCATATCCTGGTTGGCCGAGACGATGCGCTCCATCCACGCCTCCTCGAATGGCACGCGCATACGCACGTAGGCATCGGCTTCACTCAACGTTTGCAGTTGCTCTGGCTTGGGTTCGTAGGTCGCCGGGCTGAAGCCTGGCGGCACCATCACCGTCACGTCCACGTGCTCCCCGCCGATGCGCTCGACGAAATACTGCTGCGGCACGATGCTGACCACGACGTTGAGTCTGCCTACAGGTTCGGCGGGGGCTGGCGTCGCCGCGCCGCCGCACCCGGTCAGAGTCAGGATGGTCAGGATACAGAGCGTTCCGAGTAGAGTTGTGTGACAGACCCTCATCGCTTTTCCCTCGCCTGGCACGCCGGGCAGAGGCCGAACAGTTCCAGCCAGTGCTCTTGGATGGAGAAGCCGGTCAAACGCTCCACCTCTGCCAGTGTCTCCTCCATGCCGGTGCAGGGGAATTCCACCGTCTGGTGGCACGACGTGCACACCATGTGATGCCCCGCTGCGCCCATTGCCACAAGTACGTAACCGTGGCAGTCCCCTTCGGTGTGGAGACGCCGCACCAGGCCCAGTTCTGCTAACAGTTCCAGCGTGCGGTAAACGGTGACCAGGCCCACCTGGGGGTAGCACGCTTGCGCCTGCTCGTGCACCTGTGCGGGCGTGAGCGCCTGCGTGGCCTCGGCCACCACGCGCAGCACCGCCCGCCGTGGCCGGGTCAGCCGGTGGCCGGCGACACTCAACTCCTGTGCCAGATGTTCTTCGTCCAACGTGTCACTCCAGTAATTGAAAACTGTTTTCAGCTAGGTATTATACTGCCGGCAGGCTGGATTGTCAACACGGTCTGACAGTCAAGTGGTCAAAAGCCACGGCCCTGCTACCCGTGAGAGCAGCATGGCCGTTCACGTCTCTGGGAAAAACACCCCCAGGGCCAGGACCCTGAGGGCGTTTGCCGTTTCGATTGGTGGGACTAGTGGCCGAGGTGCATTGGCATTATAACGTGAGTAAAATCAACGTCGCCCACGGGCCGGAGGACGCCAGGGCTGGAGGACGTGGTCGTGTCCAGCGCGACCTGGGGGGTGCCGAGCACCGAGAGCACGTCAATCATGTACCTGATGTTGAAGGCGATCTCGATTTCCTCACCCTCAATACTGGCGTCCAATCCGGTCACGTCGTCACCGGTCTCGGCTGAGGTGGCGGAGACGATCACATGGCCCGGCTCCAATTCGGAGCCAGGCTTGATGTGCAAGCGGCTGATGTGGGCCGCGTCGCGGGCAAAGATGAGCGCCGTCTTACACGCTTTCAGGAGCGAGGCTGTATCCATCACCGTGTGCGTCGTGTGATCGCGGGGGATGATTTGCTGATAGTCCGGAAAATTGCCGTCAATCAACTGCGACACCAGCACAATGTCGGTGAGTTGAAAAAGCACCTGGTTGCGGGTAGGGGTGACGGTGATAACGACCGGCTCCTTTTGCTCGCCGCTGATGCGCCCCAGTTCGACCAGGGCCCGGGCGGGGATGATGACGCTAAAGGGATCGGAGACGGACTGGGGCAGCGAGACGGTGCGCACTGAGAGGCGGAACCCGTCGGCGGCGGCCAGCGTGAGTTGTGTCCCCTCAAACTTTGCCAGGACGCCGGTGAGGATCGGGCGGCTCTCGTCGGTGGCAGCGGCGAGGGCGACCTGCTCAATCGCCGTGCGCAGCACGCCTGGCTCAATGGGGATGCCCCCTTCACCCTCGGGCACGGGCACGATGGGGAACTCTTGCGCGTCAATGCCCTTGATGTTCGCCTCGCTGCGCCCGGCGTGCAGGTTGAGCGTCTGCGTGCTCACGACCAGTTCCATATCCACCTGTTCTGGCGGCAGCGCGTTGACCAGGTCAATGAATGTACGCGCTGGTACGGTAGTCGCTCCCTCGTCTTCCACCTTGGCCCCGATCCAGCAGTTGATGCCGATTTCCAGGTTGGTGGCAGAAAGTTTGAGCCGTCCGGCGTCGGTCGCCAGGAGTACATTGCCCAGCACCGGCAGTGTGGAGCGGGGTGAGACCGCCCGTCCAACGATGCTCAAGCCCTTGCTCAAGTTTTCTTGTAAACAGGAGACCTTCATTTTTATTTGGCCCTCCTCATAATAGTTTGATTATCAGAACAGGGGCAGTATACACCAATCCCGCCAGTCGCACAAGTGAGCAGATTAGGGGGATTCCGCACCAAGTCCCGTGAGCTAACTCCCGGATGTGGGGACTGATCCAACGCAGCCTCCAGATTCGGTATCAAAAAGTCGACCCAATGTATAGCGGTGTAGCGCTGGGCCGACTTGTTGCGGAATCCCATGGCAGAGATTCCCATCACTTTTTCGATAGCGTTTGAATCGCATTTCGCGCTTCCGGCATCTTTGCGGTATAATATGTCCATCTGTACATGGAGGTAAAAGATAGATGGAAGACAGTTTGCACGAGTATCACTCCGGCCAACTGCTGGCTCTCATACCAGAGCCGGAGACTCAACTGCTGGCAGAGACACTGGTGGCTTTTGCCAATTCCGACGGAGGCACTATCCTCATCGGCGTGGACGAAACAGGACGGGCCACCGGACATGCCTACGCGGACGAGGTCGAAGTGGCACTGCGGGCCGCGATAGGAGAGTGCCGCCCGCCGGTGGAGGCCCGCTGGCATCAGGCTGCCGCCGAAGAGGGTCTGGCCTTTGCCATCGTAGTCACCCGCAGCCCCGAACTCCACAGCCTGGCCGACGGGCGCGTGTTGGTCCGTGCTGGCGAGGAGAATCGTCCCCTCAGCGGCGGTCAAATCCGCCAACTGGCCGCCACCAAGTCCATCGGTGATTTGGAGGCAGAACCTGCGCCTGGGGCGCGCAGGGAGGACTTGGACGACGAGGTGATCGCCGAGTTCGTGACCAAGTGGGAGGAGCGCCAGCACCGGGAATGGACACATTCCACAGACGACTTGCTGCTCGAAGTGGGAGCCGTGGATGAGGACGGGCGCCCCACCGTAGGGGGGGTGCTGCTGTTCGCTCGCAACCCCCAGGCGTTCTTGCCCCAGAGTGGACTGACCTTTGTCAAGTTCGTCGGCAAACTGCCCCGGGGCGAGACCGGGCAGCCGGGTTATGGCCGTCGCGAGGAGATAGGCGGGCCGCTGGCGCGCATCATTCAGCGCACCTGGGAAGTCGTGGGCGAGGAGATGCGCACCGGCGCGGTCGTCACCGGGCTTGAGCGAGAGGAACGCACCGAGTACCCGGTCGCAGCCGTGCGTGAGGCATTGGTCAACGCCGTAGCGCACCGGGACTACCGGCTGGGGGGGCGGCGCATCGAGGTGCGCATGTTCTCCGACCGTATGGAAATCACGAGCCCGGGCGGATTGCCCGGTTTCATTACTGTAGACAACATCGTCGAGGAGCACTTTTCGCGCAACCCGCGCATCGTCTCTGGTCTGTATCAGTGGGGCTACATCGAGGAACTGGGGCTGGGCGTGGATCTGATGATCGAGGAGATGGTGCGGGCCGGTCATCCGTCACCCACGTTCAAAGACACCCCCTATTCCTTCACCGTCACGCTCTACAATGTCCGCGAGCGCGCCCCCGTGCCTGCCTGGACGCGCACGATGAACGAGCGACAGATCAGGGCGTTGACCTACGTGCAGGAACAGGGCCGCATCACCAACCGCGAATATCGCAAACTCTGCCCGGACGTCAGTGCCGAGACACTGCGGTTGGACCTGGTGGACCTGGTGGAGCGGGGAGTCTTGCTCAAGATTGGGGCCAAAAAGGGGACTTATTACATTATGAAGTAGCGGCGTGTTCATGAGGGGGGCAGCGACGGGTGAAGGGCTAAAAACGCAAAAATCTCTTGGCAATGACCTACTCTCCCAGGGGGCTGCCCCCCCAGTACCATCGGCGCTGGCGGGCTTAACTGCCGGGTTCGAGATGGGACCGGGTGTACCCCCGCCGCTAGAATCACCAAGAGATTCTTGTAATTATAGAATTTATCAACTGAACAGGGCCAAAACTTCAAGTTCTCCGCACCACGTATCAAGTCCTCGACCATTAGTACGGGTTGGCTGAACGCATTACTGCGCTTACACCTCCCGCCTATCAAACCGGTAGTCTTCCGGTGGTCTTACTCCTTCCTTTGCAGGAAGGATGGGGGACCTCATCTTAGGGCGAGTTTCCCACTTAGATGCTTTCAGCGGTTATCTCTGCCAGACGTAGCTACCCAGCAATGCACCTGGCGGTACAACTGGCACACTAGAGGTCTGTCCACTCTGGTCCTCTCGTACTGAGAGCAGCTCCCTTCAAGTCCCCTACGCCCACAGCGGATAGAGACCGACCTGTCTCACGACGGTCTGAACCCAGCTCACGTGCCGCTTTAATGGGCGAACAGCCCAACCCTTGGGACCGTATTCAGCCCCAGGATGCGACGAGCCGACATCGAGGTGCCGAGCCTCCCCGTCGATGTGAACTCTTGGGGGAGACTAGCCTGTTATCCCCGGGGTAGCTTTTATCCGGTAAGCCACGGCCCTTCCACTCGGGACCGTGGGATCACTAAGCCCGACTTTCGTCTCTGCTCGACTTGTAGGTCTCGCAGTCAAGCTCCCTTATGCCTTTGCACTCTACGGCGGGTTTCCATTCCGCCTGAGGGAACCTTTGGACGCCTCCGTTACTTTTTCGCAGGCGACCGCCCCAGTCAAACTGCCCACCTGGCACTGTCCCCCTGCCGGATCACGGCCAGGGGTTAGGGCCAAGACTTGATCAGGGTGGTATTTCAAGGACGACTCCACCGAGGCTAGCGCCCCAGCTTCACAGTCTCCCACCTATCCTACACAAACCAAGCCCTAACTCAGTACCAAGCTGCAGTAAAGCTCCACGGGGTCTTTTTGTCCTGCTGCGGGTACACGGCATCTTTACCGCGTCTTCAATTTCGCCGGGTCCCTCGTTGAGACAGTGCCCCACTCGTTACACCATTCGTGCGGGTCGGAACTTACCCGACAAGGAATTTCGCTCAGTTCTGTTACTTGTTGACCAGGGACTATCCCCTGGCGGACTGTCATTTCTGCCAGTCTCCCTCTGTCGCCAGAGGGCTCGGACTATATCTTCACCGCTCCCGCGGCGTCCGGCGTATAGTCTCTGAGGATTCCAGACACGCCGTCTGGTCTTTCCTGCTGATTGTCTGCACTGGTCAGATTGTCACCGCTAGGGTGTTCCTAGCAAGTACTGCCAGATACTCCAGACTTTCCAGCATATAGCCGGATTTTACTAAGGCTCGCGCTAGAACCTTAGGACCGTTCATCTACGTTACACTGACCGACAAGCTTACGCTTCGTCTGTGCAGCTCATGCTCTGGCATGAGCCCTCCGTGTCGCCACGGAGATCGGACCATATCATCACCCCTCGGGGCTGGCGGCATCTTCTCGTCGCCCCTTGAGTGCCTGGCGTATGGTCTCTGAGGATTCTTTCTGGGAAAAGCGGCTCAGTATCTCCTCATCGGAATACTTGCGCCGCCCGGCGCCACCATCATTCATCTCGGTCCTGATCTTGAGGATTTCACGAATCCCTTCCTCAGTTAGGTGCTTTCTCTCTTGCATTAAGCGGGCAATTTTCTTGAACTTTGCAAAGTCGCGCTTTTTCTTTGCAGAGAGGAAACGAAACCGCTCAAAGAAAGGAATCACATTTTCGCAGATGGCGCTAAAGTTATTCACTTCATAGTACCAGACGCCATCACTACGTTGTCGCAACGTTCCACATGCCAGATGCCGCTTAAAGAGTGCCAGGATAACCCGGTCTCTTTGAGAGACATTGAAGCACAGAGAAACCTTCCACGGCATTCGATGATCGCTGCGACGACGGAAAGAGACATTGAAACTCCCCTCCCCATCGGTAAACCCTGCTAGATAGTAACCGGTGCGTTCAGGGATTTGTTTTACCTTCAAGACCATACCTTACCCCCTTATGGAGGCTTCCCAGGAAGCCTTTCCTGCTGATTGCCCGCACCTCGCGGATTGTCACTGCTCCCAACCGGAGCGAGTACCGGAGGATACACCGGGTTTTCCAGCATATAGCCAGGTTTATTAACGTAACTACAGCGGTCCAGCCTATAGTTACGGCCGCCGTTCACCGGGGCTTCAGTTCAGAGCTTTGCCTCCCGAAGGAGGCTAACCCTTCCCTTTAACCTTCCGGCACTGGGCAGGTGTCAGCCCCTATACATCCTCTTACGAGTTTGCAGAGACCTGTGGTTTTGGTAACCAGTCGGCAGGGCCATTTCACTGCGACCCCCTCAGGCTCAGCATAATTGCTTCACCCTACCGGGGCACCCCTTCTCCCGAAGTTACGGGGTCATTTTGCCTAGTTCCTTAACGAGGGTTCTCCCGTTCGCCTTGGTATACTCTACCCGTCTACCAGTGTCGGTTTGCGGTACGGTCACCCGAGATTCATCGCTTAGAGGCTTTTCTTGGCAGCTTGGCTCGGCCACTTCTGGCTCTATGGCACCGCCATCACCTTTCAGGCTCCGGGAGCGGATTTTCCTACCCCCATCGTCACCCTACGGGCTTGGCACCCGAATCCAGTAACGGGCTGGCTTACCATACTGCGTCACCCCATCGCTCCTCCCAGGTGGTTCCGGAATATTAACCGGATGTCCATCGCCTACGCCTCTCGGCCTCGGCTTAGGCCCGACTAACCCGACGCGGACTGCCCTTCCGTCGGAAACCTTAGACTTACGGCGAACACGGTTCTCACGTGTTTTACGCTACTTATGCCGGCATTCTCACTTCTGCACGCTCCACCGCTCCTTACAGTACGGCTTCTCTGCCTGCAGAACGCTCCCCTACTGCCCCCGCTAATGCGGAGACCCGTGGCTTCGGTATCAGGCTTGAGCCCCGTTAAATTTTCCGTGCAGGACCGCTCGACCAGTGAGCTGTTACGCACTCTTTAAAGGATGGCTGCTTCTAGGCCAACCTCCTGGCTGTCCGGGCAATCCCACCTCGTTTCCCACTTAGCCTGAACTTGGGGACCTTAGCCGTCGGTCTGGGCTCTTTCCCTCTCGACTACGAAACTCATCTCCCGTAGTCCGACTCCCGCGCTCTGGAGTATCGGCATTCGGAGTTTGGTTGGGTTTGGTAAGCTGTAAGCCCCCTAGCCCATCCAGTGCTCTACCTCCGATACTAAACGCGCGAGGCTAGCCCTAAAGCTATTTCGGGGAGAACAAGCTATCTCCAGGTTCGTTAGGCATATCACCACTACCCACAGCTCATCCCACGCATTTGCAATTGCGAAAGGTTCGGCCCTCCACGAGGGGTTAGCCTCGCTTCAGCCTGGCCATGGGTAGCTCACCTGGTTTCGTGTCTACTTCCCGCCACTTGTGCGCCCTATTCAGACTCGCTTTCGCTACGGCTTCGGCTGTAACTGCCTTAACCTTGCGACGGAAAGTAACTCGCCGGCTCATTCTCCAAAAGGCACGCCGTCACACCTTGCGCTCCCAGCACCCCCGAAGGGGGCTGACCTCTGGACCTCACGCTCAACCCCCCGAAGGGGGGAGCCCCAGTCCATTCGGTATTAAGAGACGCCATAGTGCTCCGACCGCTTGTAGGCATACGGTTTCAGGTTCTATTTCACTTCCCTAACAGGGGATCTTTTCACCTTTCCCTCACGGTACTTGTTCGCTATCGGTCGCCAGAAAGTATTTAGCCTTGGGAGGTGGTCCTCCCTGCTTCCCACAAGATTTCTCGTGTCCCGTGGTACTCAGGGTCACCGACAGGAGTCTGGTCTGCTTTCGTCTACGGGACTATCACCCTCTACGGTTCCTCTTTCCTGCAAGATTCGACTAGCAGCCAGATTTGTAACTCCCTGGGGCTCATGCAGCACCCCAGCCGGGCCCTACAACTCCAATGTCACATAGGTCTGCATACCACTGAGTGACATCAGTTTGGGCTGTTCCCTTTTCGCTCGCCACTACTCAGGGAATGCTCTCTTTTCCTGGGGGTACTAAGATGTTTCAGTTCCCCCCGTTCCCTCCAACCCGCCTATATATTCAGCGGGCGGTGCCTGGGCAAGGTTGCCCACCCCAGGCAGGTTTCCCCATTCGGGTATCCCCGGATATAACGTCTGCACACGACTCTCCGAGGCTTATCGCAGTGTACCACGCCCTTCTTCGGCTTCTGGCGCCAAGGCATCCACCGTACGCCCTTAGTAACTTGACAACGTGATGCGGAGAAATTAAAGTTTTCGCGTTCTGTTCAGTTGTTAAAGTGCTCTAATCCCAGCAGGTTAACTACTGGCCGCTATAGCCCATCGTATGGGCTACACCCGCCAATCACCAACCATCGCTATCTTGTATTGTTCAAGCAAAACGGCCTGGCATATCCCCCAGGCCGCATCAACCGCCCCAGATATGTCCCCCTCGCCGTTTATTCTATTCCGGCTCGAGTATCAGTTTCCAACATATAGATTAAATGTTTTTCTGAATACGAGTGATGAGTATACCCCAACTATGTATTTCTGTCAAGCACCTGGTGGAGATGAGGGGACTCGAACCCCTGACCTCCTCCGTGCAAGGGAGGCGCTCTCCCATCTGAGCTACATCCCCAGACATGGTGGGCCTGCCTGGACTCGAACCAGGGACCCCGCCCTTATCAGAGGCGTGCTCTAAACCATCTGAGCTACAGGCCCGTGTACTTGTGTATAAAAGAACAGGCTCTTAACAACTGAGCAGTGACAAGAAGAGGCGCAACTCGGTAAAACCTTGGCCTCCGGCATCCGTTGACACCTTTGGCCGTACTCCCTAGAAAGGAGGTGATCCAGCCGCAGCTTCCGCTACGGCTACCTTGTTACGACTTCGTCCCAGTTACCAGCCCCACCCTCGACGGCTGCCTCCGTTAGGTTAGCCCACCGGCTTCAGGTGTTGCCAGCTTCCATGACGTGACGGGCGGTGTGTACAAGGCCCGGGAACGTATTCACCGCACTATTGCTGACGCGCGGTTACTAGCAACTCCAGCTTCATGCAGGCGAGTTGCAGCCTGCAATTCGAACTGAGACCGGCTTTGGGGGATTGGCTCCGCCTCGCGGCTTGGCAACCCATTGTACCGGCCATTGTAGCGTGTGTGTAGCCCTGGACATAAAGGCCATGCTGACTTGACGTCATCCCCACCTTCCTCCCAGTTATCCCGGGCAGTCCCCTTAGACACGTATAACTAAGGGCGAGGGTTGCGCTCGTTACGGGACTTAACCCGACACCTCACGGCACGAGCTGACGACAGCCATGCAGCACCTGTGTAGGCTCCCCGAAGGGTCGTTCCGCTTTCGCTTCACTACTACCTGCATGTCAAGCCCAGGTAAGGTTCTTCGTGTTGCATCGAATTAAACCACACGCTCCGCTGCTTGTGCGGGCCCCCGTCAATTCGTTTGAGTTTTAGCCTTGCGGCCGTACTCCCCAGGCGGGATGCTTAACGCGTTAGCTTTGGCACGGAGGGAATCTATACCCCCCACACCCAGCATCCATCGTTTACGGCTAGGACTACCGGGGTTTCTAATCCCGTTTGCTCCCCTAGCTTTCGCCTTCAGCGTCAGGAACAGCCCAGGAGGCCGCCTTCGCCACTGGTGTTCCTCCCGATATCTACGCATTTCACCGCTACACCGGGAATTCCACCTCCCTCTGCTGCCCTCAAGTTCCGCAGTATTGAACGACCTCCCCGAGTTAAGCCCGGGGCTTTCACGCCCAACTTACGGAACCGCCTCAACGCTCTTTACGCCCAGTAAATCCGGATAACGCTCGCGTCCTACGTGTTACCGCGGCTGCTGGCACGTAGTTAGCCGACGCTTATTCCTGAGGTACCGTCCTTTCTCTTCCCCCAGAAAAGGGCTTTACAACCCGAAGGCCTTCTTCGCCCACGCGGCGTCGCTGCATCCGGCTTGCGCCGATTGTGCAATATCCCCGACTGCTGCCTCCCGTAGGAGTCTGGCCCGTGTCTCAGTGCCAGTGTGGGGGGTCACGCTCTCACGCCCCCTACCCGTCTTTGCCTTGGTAGGCCGTTACCCTACCAACTAGCTGATAGGTCGCAGGCCCATCCCGAAGCGCCGGAGCTTTACTCGATGAACCGAATCATCGAGCACATCGGGTATTAGCCACCGTTTCCAGTGGTTATCCCCGTCTTCGGGGCAGGTCGCCTACGTGTTACTCACCCGTTCGCCACTCTCCCCTCCAGACGAATCCAGAGGTTCCCGTTCGACTTGCATGTATTAGGCACGCCGCCAGCGTTCATCCTGAGCCACGATCAAACTCTCCGTATTTTCTTTACGTGGTTTATCACCACGATTTGTTAACGTCATTGACGTTGGCCCGAGTTCCGCTGATCTTCCTGTCACTCTTCAGTTGTTAAGGTCCTCACACGCGGCCCTAAATATAACACACTCGTCAATCTTTGTCAAGAGACAACAAAACCGATGCCTCTGTTCCGGCACCGGTCAGACAACTTTCCGAGTATCACTTCTCGAAAGTCTTGCCTCTCTCTAATCCAATTGTCAGGTCTTCTCACCCTCACGGGCAAGCGAAACCCCTCCATCTGATCGTAATTGTAACATGGTTTTTCTGCTTTGTCAAGTCCGCATATTCCCTCTGCACCACACGGAGGTAGACCCGCACCTTCACCCGCGGCCAAAGCAGGGACAGGAAAGAGAGGAGAGCACCAGTCAGCGGCCTGAAAAGAGTTGCTGATAGAAACGCTATTGTAACACATTTGAAACTTTTAAAATACATATTTGTGGTATACTTGTCCTGCTACAAGTATGACAACTTGTCAAGTGCATGTTCGTATATAGTTGTGAGAAGCAAAGTTAAGGAGAGAATCATGGTCTCTACAGTCACGACATCAACCGTGGTCACGGTAACAACCGTCGCCATCGCCGGGTCGCTGGCGCTGATCGGTATCTGCACACTGCTAGCACTGCTGATCCAGAAGGAACTGAGCACGGCCACCGAGGGGCGCTTTGGTCGCGCTCTGGGCCAGGCATTGAGCATTGGCATTGTGCCGCTCTTGATCACCTTTGCACTGATCGTCGCCGTCAAAGTTGCCGATGTGCTAAAGTAGACTCTCCGAGTATCTAGGTCAAAAAGGCTATGGGGCCACACAGCCCCATGGCCTTTTTATGTCTCTTCTCAATAACGTGGGGCAATGTAGACGAGGTTTCCACACCTCGCAGGGCCGGCGCGATATGGAAATCGCGGCTACATTTTCGTCCTTGGTGGTGTGTAAGCACTCGTGACAACTTCTCAATAACGTGGGGCAATGTAGACGAGGTTTCCATACCTCGCAGGGCCGGCGCGATATGGAAATCGCGGCTACAACCAAAGTGCCCCGGAATATTGAGATGATACCTTTTTATGTTGAGACGGCCAGTGATCACGGCATAGGCAAGAGATAGGCGATGATGTCAAAGGGATTCACGCCCAGGGGCATTGTCAGGAAC